>Ga0105046_10007238_pt1 | contig 17497 bp, 6 predicted proteins | sample MAT03_FD_78385 | JGI IMG/M metagenome (GOLD analysis project Ga0105046, IMG submission 78385) | Freshwater microbial communities from Lake Fryxell liftoff mats and glacier meltwater in Antarctica - MAT-03 (megahit assembly) | ecosystem: Environmental > Aquatic > Freshwater > Ice > Liftoff...
AGCACGGCTATGTCTGTCATCTTTTCATAAATCATCATCATCAGAATATTAAAAATACCGAATCCGGCCACGATCAAAATAGAAGTGATCACCAGATACGTTGCAATGTTCTGAATCTTAAACACCGAAAATACATTCGCATTGGCTTCTTTCCAGCTTTGAGCTTTAAGTCCAAAAAGCTTGGTGAGATCCACGCTCATGGCATCGGCCTTATCCACATCTTTCAACTTGAGGTTAATGTCTGTAATATAGAGTTTATCCCTGTTCATTAATTTCTGCGCAATCCGTAGATTTACCATTGCCCGGTTATCGTCGATCGAAGTAATGCCTGTACTGGTGATGCTTACCACTTTCATATCAATGGTAGTCAAAGTGGTGCTTACTGTGATGATGTCGTCAACGGTGGCTCCCAGTTTATCAGCCACACCTTTTCCCAGAATTATACCGTTGTTGATCACATTTAGCCTGCGCAAATCTCCCGATATCTGGTCTTTGTGAATATTAAAAAGAGCATCTTCCTTTTCAATTTCAACGCCTGAAATGGTTACCGGTATTTGTTTTACACCTGCTTTCACGATTGCCTGGGTCGCTACGTTGGGCGCAACTCCCAGAACACCAGGCATTTTTTTAATGATTTCCATGATGCCGGATGAATTCCGGATCTTCTTATCTATCTCCTTCTGTTTCTGGTTGCGAACAACCACCATCTGATTATCCTCATGGTAGATTTTACTGAGGATAGAAGGTGGGTTTTTTTCCGGTTCGTTGTAGAGATGAACGTGGGGAGAATTGTTAACAATCTTATCCAGCATAAATATCTGGAGCCCGGTGATGAGGCCAGCCTGGAAAATAAAGACCGTGATTCCAAACATCACCCCCAACATGGCCACAGCCGTCTGCCTTTTCTTACTCAGCAGATGTACCATGGCAATCCGGAGAACCGGGCGGTTGGCGAATTGTGCTATCATTTTTTGTAAACCTCGTCTTCCGGATTAAGACCTTTCAATACTTCAACAAATTCTACATTGCCCACGCCCAATTCAACTTTTATTTTCGCCTTTTTACCTTTCTGTTTGATAACAACAGAGTCGTTACTCAGGTAATAGCGAGGAATTACGAGTGCATTTGTTTTTCGCTGATTGATGATGTTTGCTTCCAGAGTTGCACCCGCATACATGCTTATGCCTTCAGGTAAATGGATGGAAGCCATCACTTTAATGCTTTTATTCGTACTGCTGATTTTAGGATACACTTCTTTAATTTCTCCTTTTAAAAACAGGTTTGGATAGGCCTCCGTTTGAAAAATGACCTCCTGCTTTTTGGCCAGATAATGGATATCTGCCTCATCGACCGAAAGTTCTACTTCATAATTATCAATTCGCCCCAACTCCATTACGATTTGTTGCGGTGTAAAATACTCCCCCTGGCGCCCACTGATGTCGTACACTTTGCCGGTAACCGATGAGTAATACGTGAAATCGTTGGAATTTGACTGCTGTGCTTTGAAAAGATTCCGGGCATTCTTCACTTCCGTTTTCAGTCGTTCCCTTGTTGCTTCAATAGAAGAAGTTGCTTTCTTAAAATTTTGTTTCGAAGCGGTAAATTGTGCTTTTACCTGGTCAAGGTTTGATTTGGTGGTGGCGTTGTTTTCCGCCAGGCCTAAAACCCGGGCATAATTTGATGAATCCAGCTCCATTTTTTCTTTTGCCAGACCAACATCCTGTTTTACTGCCGTCATATATGCCGAATTTTCAGTGGCATTCAATGTGGCCAGGTCCAGGTTGTTTCGTGCTGTGGCTACATTCAGATTTGAAACATCCGACTTCATAGCGAACAAAGGTTCTCCCACATTCACAGTATCTCCCACTTTCACATAAATCTCTTTTATGTAGCCGGGAATACTGATGTTAAGCCGATAATAGTCTACCGGAAAAATCTTACCGGAAGCGTAAACAGCTTGAGTGATGTCCTTTCGGGTTGGTTTGGTTTTGTCTTCTTTGTCACCACAGGATAAAAAGACGGTGAAAAAAGCGAGTAGTATGCCGTTAAGGGAAGAAATTCTCATTAATTTTGATTGGTACAACCGGGCCTGCAAAAGAGCATTTTTTTTCTCAGAGCCTTATTCCCCCAAAGTAAATTTTTACTTTGCGCCAACTATGAAATTCTCCCGACCTGTAAATATCCTTTGGAGCCTTATTATTATCAGCCAATGTAAAATGGAAAGTCTGGCCCAGGTGCCTTCACCGGGCAAAAAACAACAGAAAGGACTTTATATCTTTAATGCAGTAATTCACGATGGTCTGGGTAAAGTTTGGAAAAATGGGTTTATTCATGTTGAGAATGGGGTAATCCGTTCTCTTGGTGAAGGAATCCAGGCAATTACCACAGCAGTGGATATGCAAAAATCCGAAGTGTTGGATGCCGGTGGAAAGCATTTGTATCCCGGATTTATTTTGATGAATACTCCTTTAGGGCTTAACGAAATTGATGCAGTAAGGGCAACACACGATATGGGTGAGAGTGGTGCCGAAAATCCCAATGCCCATACACTGCCTGCTTACAACACTGATTCAGATTTAATTCCTACCATTCGCAGCAATGGTGTTTTGATGGCGCAGATTTCTCCAAGAGGTGGGGGCATTCGTGGGTTATCGTCTGTAGTTCAATTGGATGCGTGGAATTGGGAAGATGCCGTGGTGAAGCAAAAAGATGGGATGCACCTGGCCTGGCCTTCGAGATACGCCGTTAAGGGATGGTGGGCTGAGCCAGGTAATATTGAAAGGAGCAAGGAGTATCTCACAGAAAGAGACCAGTTGGACCGGACATTCACCGATGCCAGAATGTTCGAATCTTCTCTGAAACCGAATGTGAATACCAAGCTTCAGGCTTTTTCAGGATTATTTTCTGGCTACACAACACTCTATATGCATGCTGAATTTGGGTCAGATATCGTTACGGCTTTGGAGTTTGTGCGTAAGCATGACATTCCGAAAGTAGTTTTGGTCACCGGTACTCAGGTGCTTGAAGTGCTTGATTTAATCAAAGAAAGAAAAATTCCGGTTGTGGTAAACCGACTTCATAGCCTACCTGTGAGGCCGGAAGATCCTGTTCATCTGCCGGTTGAAGTAGCTTCCCTACTAAAACAAGCTGGTGTGCTGGTTGCTCTTGATTACGAAGGAGGTATGGAAATTATGGGAAGTCGGAACCTGGCATTTCTGGCGGGTTCTGCCGCCCGACATGGTATTTCGGAGGAAGAAGCATTACAATTGATTACCATCAATCCGGCCCGGATTTTAGGAATGGAGAAATCCTGTGGAAGTCTCGAAGTGGGAAAAGATGCTACATTTTTTCTTTCAAACGGCAACGCACTGAATATGAGCACTCAAAAACTTACAAATGCCTGGATTCAGGGACGCCCCGTTTCTCTGGAAAGTAAGCAGACTGCTTTATACATGAAATTTAAAAAGATGCTGGAAGAAGGCAGATATTAAAAAAGCCTCATTATGATACTACGAATTCTTAAATTCATTTTTAAGCCTGACCACATTTATTGCACCATTCTGGTATTCCTTTTTATGTTGGGTATTCAGAAACTGGTTGCAAAATTTTCCTTCCTCAATCCCATTGATACAGCACTTTCGGATTTCGAAATGACGGACATTGTTTTTTCGGAAGGAATCCGGGATACACCTTCGTTGGATACAAACATTGTTCTGGTCAATTTTGGCAATCTTTCCAGAAGAGGCATTGCCAAGGAAATTGAAATCATAGCATCTAAAAAACCAAAAGTGCTTGGGATTGATTGCAGTTTCAGAATTCTTAAAAATAAGGATGATGATTCGCTTCTGGCTCTGGCGATGAGTAAGGTAGAGAATCTGGTATTGTACAGCAAGCTGGATTATTCATCCAAAGCAAATATAGATGCATTTGATACACTTTTGTTTTGCCAACCAAAGTTTGCCCAATATGGCTCTTCCGGATTTTGCAACCTCATCACCCCAGGGCAAGATGCATATCTTACTTGCCGGACATTTAAGCCAATAGATTCTGTAAACGGGCATATTGAAAATGCATTTGCACTTGAAATTGCTACCCATGTGAACAAATCCAAAGTGGATAAATTCCTTTCGCGGAATAAGGAGGTGGAGATTATCAATTTCAGAGGAAACAAAGACTATTTTTATAGTTTGGATGTGGGTGATTTATTGGGATATGATGACGGCACGGGCTTCATTCAAAACCCCGAGTTGGGCATCAATCTGAAAGATAAGATTGTGATTATGGGCTTCATGGGAGAGAATTTCGGACCCAAATCAAACCTTACCATTGAAGACAAATTTCATACTCCAATGAATGAGAACTATGCCGGAAAGGCTTATCCGGATATGTTTGGAGTGGTGGTTCATGCAAATATTGCGAGTATGGTTCTGAATGATATTCCTATAAATACAATGAGTGAAAGTGGTGGAATTCTTCTGGCAATTCTGTTGTGTTACCTCAACGTCATTTTCTTTTTTTACATCCATGATTACTTTCCTTCCTGGTACGATCTGGTTGTGAAAACCATGCAGGTATTTGAGGTATTGGTTATTCTGGGAACCGCTGTGATTATTTACGGAAATTATAATTATAGTATGGATGTTACCATTGCGGCAGTTGCTGTGGGTTTATGCGGAGATATTCTTGAAGTATATACAGGTGCGATGTACAATATTGTGAGACGTACCCGAGACCGGATCCGGAACTTCTTTTTCAACAGAAAGAAAGTGATTGCACCTCCCCAGGTTGCGGAAGAGGAATAATCCTTTCATTTAGGTTTGGTCCTTACCTGTTTCTCAAAATTAGAAAAACAAACCATATTTGAATTCAGGTTTGGATTCATTTACGACTAAGAATTTCCAGATGTAATACATTGTTTCCAATCATTCAAAAGTTCTCTAACCTCGGTATCGGGACCGATGATGGCTTCCATGAAAAGCGTAAAATTCAGATATCCAACTACCTGATTATTTACCTGTTTTGTGTAAATGTCATTAATGTTTTTGCATATGGTGTTTACTATTGGCAATCGGTTTTGTTTTGGGATGCTTTTTCATCCCTTATTTTCGCCATTGTTGGTCTTACTTTCCATGCTCTTGGATACCGGATCTTTACCCGGCACATGATCATGGTGGCAGTGATTGCCTCACTTACCAATGTAAGTTATCAATTCGGAAACGTAACCGGGATCCATTTTTACATACTGTTTCTCACCATTATCAGCTTTCTGTTGTTTGATGACTACCTCACCATTGTATTTTATACAGTGGCCATTGCTATTTCGTATATTTTGTATGATGCCGTTTTCCAGCACAATCCTCAGATAGTAGATGAAGGACTTCAGTTCTCCTACTATCCCAATTTTTTGCTGGCTTTTAGCATGTACATTTTTGTGATTTTTAATTTCAGGTACGAATCCGACCGGTACCAGGAAATTGTGGAATTGCAAAACAAGGACCTTTCTGCTCTGTCCTTTAAAATGATGATTCAGAAGGATGAAGCATTAATAGCATCCAACTTGCTGAAGCTGAAATCGGCCATTCTGGAAAAGCAGAATAAGTCCATTTTCGATTCCCTACGTCTGGCTTCGATGCTTCAGCAGGAGACCTTACCATCGGAAGAGGAACTTTTCCATGGACTCAAATCAGGAATGCTTTTGTACAAACCAAAAGATATCGTATCCGGTGATTTCTACTGGGCAAAACGAACGTATCAGGGTCTGATAATCGTAGTTGCAGATTGCATTGGTCATGGCGTTCCGGGTGGAATGATGGCAGTTTTTGCATCAAACCTCATTTCTCAAATTGTAGAAGAACAGGGAAAAACCTTTCCTTCAGATATATTGGAAGAATTGGACCGGAGGCTTCGAAGACGAATTAAACAAGATCAGAATTCAGAATTGGGAGATGGAATGGACATTGCGGTCTGCCTGGTCACCGATACAACTCTATCATTTGCATCGGCCAGTCGGCCAATGGTTAAGGTATCTGCCGAAGGCAACAGTCAGATCATTCCTGGAACCCGCTTTCAACTGGCAACCTGGAAAACCGATGATATTCAATACGAAACGATAGAAATTGATATTCAGAAAGGCGACCGGTTTTTTATTTTTACAGATGGGGCAGCCGATCAGCTTTCTGAAAAGGAAGGCAAACGCATTGGAACAAAAAACCTGGTAAAGGAAATTGTTCAATTGCAAAATCTCCCGTTTTCCAAACAAAAATCCCAACTCGAAACCATGTATACTTCATGGCAGGGAGCTGAAATCCAGACAGACGATATCCTTCTTATTGGTTTCGAAGTGTAAAGCGCCGTGGTTGCGTCCCCATGGTGGCGTGTCCTACCATAGTCGTCAACCTAAGGATTTATCTGGTTTCAAAAAGCCTATCTTCCTTTGAGAGAATCATTCCGACCCTAAATTCTGATTCGGGCAGTTGCATTTTTTGTCTGAATCAGGATCCCGCTAAAGCTGGAAAAGTTGTCAGGATTAGAGGATTTTCAGGATAAATGCAATTCATTCTATTTACCCCTGATTTGTCCATAGAAGAGTTAAGTATAAACGTTAGGTATTTCTTAAGTTGACGGCTATAGTGTGCCTCCACCCACAAAAAACCACCAAATGAACATCTGTTTTCAACTTTTTTTCATTTCCCTCACCAACCAGTTTGCACAGGTATTTAGAAATCCTACATTTGCACCCCGATTTATGCCCAGATGGTGGAATTGGTAGACACGCGGGTCTCAAAAACCCGTATCGTGAGATGTGCCGGTTCGACCCCGGCTCTGGGTACAAAAGCCCTCTGCCTAAGTGGAGGGCTTTTTTTATAATTAATGATGAGTGGTTATAGGTGAATGGTGATTGATGAATGTTAAATTATGATTGATGAAAACTAAATGTTAATTACAGTAAAGTTGTCTTGAAGTGTAATTGAAAGGAAAATCAGCCTGCTTGAAAATATAGTTTTTGGCTTTAAATAGGATCATTGGTTATTCACTTTAGTCGATAAAAAGAACCTTAACTTATTCAAAATAAGGTCTTATTCACTTTTGCCAGGAACTCTGAAGATCCGCCTTATTAAACCAAAATTATTATGATTCTGTGGATTTGAAACCGGGTTTGATAATACCCCATTCTTCAATTCAATATTTCCTCCTGGCAATCCATTCTATCTGCGTAATCTGATTAATCCATGATTCAGACAATAATTCTGAGTCATTCCTGATCTACGGACGAAATCAGGTAGAATTTTTTAGCTTTGTTTTATGAAAATTCTCGTGGACATCAACGACAGTATAGCACCTTTTTTCATGGAACTGCTTAGCCAACTTTCGTTCGTTAGGGCAAAGCAACTTCCCGGCGTCAAATCTTAATTTAAATCAGAAATTGAACAGGCTGTCAAAGAGTTGACTTTAGTTAAACAAGGTAAACTTAATACCCGCCCCGTAGAAGATCTGCTTAATAAGCTATAAGATAGAAACCATACCTATTTTTGATCGGCAATTTAAAAAGCTATCGAAGCGCTACGCCATTTTAAAAACAGACTTAATCAATGCCATTCAAACTCTTCATGAAAATCCTACTCAAGGAACCTCAATCGGGAACAATTGCTATAAAATAAGGCGTGCTATTTCCTCTAAAGGACGAGGCAAAAGCGGAGGCGCCAGAATTATTGCATACCTTCTTGTCACAAAGATACAGTTGACCTTCTCAACATTTACGATAGGTCGGAACAAGCCACTCTCTCTGAAAAGGCGATAAAGAAGCTGATAAAAAAATACCTGCTTAACCACACTTTCTACAAGCTAAACCTGTTGTTGAGACTGAAAAGGAATTCACGTCTAGTCTTCTACCAGCAGAAATTCAATCAAAAATGCGTAAAACCTGTCTTCTTGGATTGAAATCCGGAGGTGAATTCATTATTGGATACATCCACAGACCTCAGGGATTGGGCAAAGAGTTGATGACATCAAAGTTTTAAAGCAGAATACCAAATTTCAATGGGTTGAAACAAATTCATATTTTCAAAACCTGTGAACCTCGCTCGTTCACACAATTCAAAAAAAAGAACCTGTGAACCTTGAAGGTTCACAGAAATCCGGAAAGTAAAATCGGTGTACTTGATTGGTTCACACAGTTTCAAAAACAGACAATCGTGAATCGTTTTTGTTTTCGCTCTTTAGAAATTGATAAACTCAAAACCTTTTCGTTATCAAACTTTCAAAGAACAGGTACCTGAAAACAGTCTTTTAAAACACGATAAGCAAATCAAAATGGGGCGAAAAGAAATTTCTGGTTGGCGTTTTTTTCTGCCTTTTAATGAGGAAATATTCCAAGGAAATCATTGAGCAACAAATGAAGCAGATGAATTTCATCATGGAGTGCAACTCCCCACTTTTTCATCCACTGCTCTTGCAATTTTCCCTTCTAAAGCTGTATTTGCGGGCTCTTTCTTTACCTTATTTTAATACCCGTTTTTATGCTTAAAAGAAGTATCCCATTTCTTTTCCTTTGTACATTCATTTCCAATTATCTGCAAGCCCAGACACCTGGAATCGAACTACTTCAAATGCAGGAATCAGCGCCGCAACTCACCGGAGAAGGCTTTAGTTTCCTGGGAGGACCCCAGGAATTTTCCGGCACACAGGGCACTACATACGCTTTTCAACATAACGCCGACAGCTTTTACGTTGCACGTTTTGCACCTTTTGCTGCCAGTAACGACGAGCCTTTGCTGGTGTATGTAAAGTGCTTTTTTGCCGGAGCAACATATTCACAAGTCAGCCAGACCTACGATGGTTTTGCCCCGGATTTTGCTGGCATTGGTGGTGTCAATTTTGTGGCCTACATGAAACCCGGTTACGATGAATTCCGGTTCTGGAACGGAACAAGCTGGAGTGCTGCCAACACCAATTTAAAGCCATTCTACAAACAAGCTGCCAATCTTGGAACCCGTTTCGAAGTGGCCATTCCATGGTCCGCAATGATTCCCGGCGGTGGCATTCCGGATTCTGTGAAGGTCGTTTGCTACCAAACCAATGGAAATTCGGGTAATATTTTCTCGTATGCCCAACTTCCGAAACTAATCCCAGCGGGAGCACAAGCGGCTCCTACAGTAGGATTGGCGCAAACAATCCGGGTTAAAAATGTGATCTCGGTTTCCAATCCATTCCGATTCAACAAAACCAAAACCGGCCAGCAATCCGGACAATTTCTGAAAGTATACAATCCCGGGAATGCCAATCTATTGGTTGGAACGGCAGCCTTTTTATCAGGAAATCCAGGTTCCGAAGGCATAGCATTCAGTGTTTCAGTTCAATCAGCAACGACCATTTTGCCTAAACAAACCTCGCAGATCTATGTGGAATTTGCTCCTCAAACCGCTCTGATTACCTATGATGCTACAGCAGCAATTACCAACAATTCACCGGGTGGAAGCTATCCTTTTAAAGTTATTGGTGCAGCAGTAGGCGAACCTAACATCGAAGTTAAAAAAGGAAATGATGTGGTAAGTCCGACAATATCGATTCTGTTTGGCGAAACCATCCCTGAAAATACGCAACAGATCGTGGATTTGCAGGTGAATAGTACCGGACAGGATACACTGGAAATCAGTCCCGTAATTTCAGCCAATCCAACCGTTTTCGAAGTGGTATCTACCAGCCGAAACAGTTTGCCACCCGGAGAAAATGCCAGTGTTAAAGTCCGGTTCAAACCTCAGTCTGAAGGTTCATACACGGGAAAACTGAATATGGGAGCCAATCTTAGTGAAAGCACGTACCGGATTGATCTGCAAGCAACCGTTGTGGCCGGAGCCGGAGGACTTCTGGAAGTAATTCATATTCCAAACCGCATGATCAAAGTGGATGGCAATGCTTCCAACCAATGGCTTCCTTCAGAAAAAATAGCCTCTGGAACAACTGGCCTGGATTGGTATGCGTCCTGGAATGCCGATTCTCTTTATCTGGCCCGTATTGGAGGGAACAATGCCGAACCGCAAATCATCAACATGAAGGCATCCTATCCCGGTCAAACCACAACCAGTCAAAGCTTTGCTTACGATGGAATCACCACCAATTTTACCAGCCAGGGAGGAATGAACTTCATCGCCTACCTCAAAAACAACTACAACGAGTTCCGGACTTGTAACGATGTCGGTGTTTGGTCTTCTGGAAATACGACTCTTTCTCCAAAATACAGCACGCAAGGAACATCTGCGCACATGGAAGTAGCTATTCCATGGTCAGCCACCACGCAATCAAATGGCATTCCGGATTCCATTAAACTGGTTCTGTTTCAAGGTAATGGGAATGCTGGGAATCCTTTCGTATACGGACAAGTACCTTCATCGTTGACCGCTGGCGGAATTTCTGTGGTTCTTGCAACCAATACCATCCGAAAAGTGATTGCACAACCCATTACAGAATCCGAACCATTCGATTTTGGAGGTGTGGTGGTTGGATCAAATTCCGATACCACTTTACTTGTTTATAACAAAGGGACATCTTCCATTACCAGCATCACACCGATTGATTTATCCAATCCATTATTTAGCGCACTCACCAATCCGGCCCAAAATCTTGTTGCAAAAACCTACACCAAAAGTAAAATACGATTTTCACCCTCAGGTACGGGCAATCAGGTTGCTGTTGGTTCCATCTCAGGACAATCAGGGCCAGGTTCTCTTTCCTATTCATTCAAGGTTCTTGGAAAAGGAATCGCAGGACCAACCGCTAATGTGTTGATCCGGATCGGTCAAACGGTATTTCAACCCGCCGATACTCTTAAATTCGGAAACCACGCTTTTGGATTACAAAAAGATTCCACTGTTTGGATAAAAAGCACAGGGACAGATACTTTGAGAATAACCAATTCTGTGCTTACCGGCGCTTCTTATTCAATTTCAACCAACTTTAACACAAAAATTGCACCGGGAGATTCGACAAAAATTACCATCCGGTTTTCGTCTTCTGCCCCTGCCGGCATCAAATCAGGAAAGCTGAATCTGGTGTTGAATGTACCCGGACTTCCTTCATTTCTGGTGAACATTACCGGAACTTCTACCATACCCGTGGTGCCTCAAAGTACACTGGAAATTCGCCATATTGCTAACAACCTCATTAATACAAGTGGAGCCATTTCGCCATCGCAACTGCAACCCAAATTCCTGTTATCAGACGATGCTGGTATTAAATGGTATGCCACCTGGGATACCGCTCATTTGTATGTAGTGAAAATCGGTGGAAACCGGGCCCAACCTCAGATTGTATATATCCGGGCCAGTTATCCTGGAGCCGTATTTACAGATTCGCCGACTTTTTACGATGGATTCCACCCGAACTTTACAGGAATTGGGGGCATTAATTTCTCAGCTTACTTTAAAGAAACAGCTATTCCTTACGATGAATTCCGCAATTGGAATGGCACGCTCTGGCTTGCCCCTGATCAAAACCTGCAACCTTTGTATGGAAACCAGGGAGCCGATGTATTCGCTGTACGGATTCCATGGAACAACATCACGCAAGGAAATGGCGTTCCCGATTCGCTGCGAATGGTTTTGTATCAAACTACCGGAAGTCTGGCCAATTTTTCTGCTTACGGACAGTCTCCTGTTGGACTGCCTTCCGGCAATGCCGTTACCCCTCCAATCAACCTCTCTCATTCGCGTAAAATCATTACCCGACTTCCAAACAATTCGGAATTTGATTTTGGAAATGTTGCCATTGGGAATTCTGTAGATACTTGTTTCCTATTTCAGAATGAAGGACCCGCAGGAAGTACAGTCACGTTAAATGGCCCTTCCACACTTACAGGTCCAAATTATTCGTCTAGCCTTCAAACCACAGCCGGAACCGTAATTCCATCTAAAAAATGGGGCGTGATGAAGGTACGATTTACACCCTCTGGCCTCGGAAACTCTGCCGGCTTTGTTACGGCAAATGCAAGCTTTGACAATCCACCGGCTCCATATAAAGTGAATTTTAAAGGTGCCGGAGTGCCTGTTGCCCAGGCAGGTGTTGTTGTAAAACTTGGCTCAACATTGGTTGCAAACGGCTCAACCACCGATGTTGGTACATTCGAAATCGGAACCCAGATGGATACCACTTTGCGGATCTTCAATACAGGTCAGGATACTCTTCGCATCAACGGAATCGGAGGACTTAGTCCGGGATGGAGTTTGGTTACTTTGCCTTCACCAAAAATCCGGCCCGGGGATAGTTCGAAGTTTACAGTTCGTAAAAACGTCGTGGTTGCAGGTATCAACTTTGGGCAGTTTTCTTTCGGAACCAATGCTCCCGGATTAACGTCGTTCAACTTTTCATTGCAGCTTTTGGGTGATTCGGCATTGAGTTGGTTTCCTCCTTTTCCAACGATCAATGATAGCATTACCATCACCTTGAAAACGGCATTGGGAAATAAGGCTTTAAAAGACATTAATCCTGTGTTTATTCATACGGGTGTGATTACCAGCGGGCCTACAGGTACAAATTGGGAAAATGTACAGGGAAGTTTTAACGTTCCTGCCGACTCTGTGAAACTCCAAAACCTTGGTCCAAACAAACAACAGATCAAGTTCCGGATTCGGGATTTTTACAATCTGACCGGCAATCCAACGGTTCATCGGTTGGGAATGGTATTCCGAAATGATGTGGGATCGAAAGTAGGGAAGACTAGAACAGAAGGCGATTTCTTCATTCCGGTGAACCCAAATCCAGCCACAGCTCAGATACGGGTTCGTACTTCCGGCGGAGAAATTTTGAGCAACGGCGACACAATTCAGTTTGGCATTTTACCTTTTGGTTCCGTCCGTGATACCAGCGTTACAATTAAAAATACAGGCGTTGTTCCTCTTGTATTCAGTTTGATCAATGTGGCCAGTTTCAGTTTCTCACAGGTAGGAACTACTGCGTTAACAGTGGCTGTTGGCGATTCCATAACCGTTAATATCCAACTGAATGTCAACGGGAACGGGCCATTGGAAGGGTTTTTAAATCTGGTGAGCAATGCATCAAATTCACCAACCCTACTTGTCAATCTGGTGGCAACGGGAGTGGTTTCTAACCGGCCTTTGGAGATACGCAATGGATTCGATCTGTACCCAAACCCAAGTTCAGGACTTTTATTTCCTCAGTTTTCCGATCAGACACCATTTGCCAGGTTCAAGGTGGAGGATTTGGCGGGCCGAACCCAGCTTCAGGGTAACTGGAAATCAGGTGACCCAATAAACATTTCAGTTCTACCTCCAGGCATCTGGATTCTGGTAATGGAAACAGAAAAAGGAATGATCAGGCGAAAGGTGGTTAGAGAGTAGCGTTTTCGATGGTAAAACCAACGTTTTTTTTGGTGCTACTGTATTTTGGGGTTTTTTTGCAATCACATTCAATTACCCTTAATTTCTCTGTTTATGCATATTTTTATTGGATCAATCCTCCTATTTCTCTTAACCTTAGGGAGGGAAACCTATGGCCAAAGGCCGAATTTTCAACGATTGTACGGTACATCGGAGAATGACTACGGCATGGGAGTGGAAGCAACTCCCGATTCGGGGTATCTGGTGGTCGGTTTTTCAAAAGAATCGGTCGGGCCCAATCACGATCCCCTTATTTACAAAACAGATAAAACAGGGAACTTGTTGTGGGGGCGCCGGTTAAACTTTCCCAGCTCAGATGATATTATTTATGCTTGTAAAGGGCTTCCAGACGGTTCTTCCTTAGTTTATGGTGTCACTAAAACCTTTTTGGCTATCGGAGAATTATTCCTGATCAAATACGATCCTTCTGGAAATGTCGTTTGGCTTCGAACATTTAAATCGCCAACAAACAAGAGCATGTGGCGAGGTGTTTCAATGGATGTTGGACCTGATGGATTCATTTATCTGGCATATTCTTTTTATACTGTTGAGTTTACTCAGGCAAATGGGGGCGTAATGAAATTAAGTCAGGATGCCAGCACAGTGATTTGGTCAAGAGAAATGGAAAATGCAGGAAACTCCATCGCCAATGGCGTAAAAGTTACCCAAAATGGCTCCGTCTTACTACTTTCAACCTATGGAAACAATGCCCCTGGAGGTTCCTCAACAGATGTGGCAGCGGTTCTTTTTTCTCCTACAGGAGATATGCTTTGGAATCTTGTATTAGGTGGGGCAGCAAATGAATACCTTTTTGGTGCGGGTCAATTAAGTAATGGCCATTACATTTTAAGTGGGTATGTGTTTGATTTTGGAGCCAATCGGAATATGCTCTTGGTCGACCTGAATCCTGATGGAAGTTTCAATTGGGCCAGAACGGTAGACAATTCCAATGATTTTGGATATTCTGCGAATGAAATGCCGGGCAACCAAATCATTTTATACGGTACAACCGATGGTGGACCAGTTAAAGGATTATGGACGGTTATTTATGATTTTAATGGAAACCTGGTCCAAGAAAATGGCCAGCCCATGTCCAAAGTATTTACCTCGGGTGGTGACGCTGCTTCCGGCTTCGTAGACGGTCTGCGAATTTTAAATAATGGTCAGATCGCCATGATTGGAAGTGTGATAAGCCCAATTGGATATGGAGGTTACGACACTTTTCTAAACATCACCAATTCAATTTCGACTTCTGGCTGTGGCCTTGTGGTGGATTTGCAAGTTGTGGCCAAGGATCCAAACTTCATTCATGTCAACAACCTGATCACAACAAACCAGAACGGTTTATCGATCACCACAAGGACAGCAGCTTCCGTGCCATTTCAGGTTTGTGTCAAAGATATTTGCAATCCCCAAACGTCGTTGAGTTTACAAAAGCCAGGAAAAACCTTTGCCCGTTGTCAGGGATCAACAACCAGCCTGGTTTTGGATGCGTTAAATGAGGGAGCATTGTATGTTTGGAGCACCGGAGAAACAACAAAAACCATTACTGTAAATGCAACCGGGAATTACTCCGTTCGTATTACCGGAAGGTGCGATTTCCTATTGGATACTTTTAAAGTCGTAATTTCCAACCCAATCAAAGTTGAAGCCACCTATTCACCGATATTGTGTGCCGAATATCCTGTGCAATTGACGGGAAAAGAAATTCCTGGGTATGTTTATAAGTGGAAACCAGGCCATTTGGTATCAGATTCGATGACAAGAGTTACCAACGCCGTACTTCTGAACACAAGTGAAACCGACACCCTGGTTCAAGAATATTTTCTTATTTCGTTTAACTTCAACTCTCCGGATTGTATTTCTAATGATACCTTACAAGTCAAAATTCCGCCTGTAATTCCAGCACCAAATCTCAGTGGAGATACGATTTTTTGTCTGAATCCTGAAGATTTAATCCGATATCAGTTAACCGGAGCCAATGGATCTACCTTTGAATTCGGGATTTATCCTGAGCTGGATATAAGGCTGTTGAACAACAACCGGTACGACATTTCATTTCCTGATACAGGTACATATCAAATTACCTATCGGCAAAAAAATACGGCCGGTTGTTTGAGCAAAAAAAAGGTTAAAACCATTCGGGTAATTAAAAATGAAGAGGTTTCTATTCTAACGCAGGATTCAGTCGTTACCAGATTGACTTTGGCTAATGCCAGTTATACGGTGAACAAACCAGCCCTGGGAATGAGTTGGAAAGCCATCGGAGCATCGGGGATTTCAACGTCTGGTGAATTTTTAACGGTTCAATGGGAACAAGGACAAATTGATCGGAAAGTTATGGTAGAGGTTAGGTCGCCAATTCGGAATTGTATATCTCGTGATACACTTTTAATACGCTATAAACCTCTGTTATTTATTCCAAATCTCATTACCCCAGGACTTGAAGATGGCAACAATGATATCTTCAGAATCCCTGACCTCGAATATTTCAATCCCAGAGAGCTGCAATTATTTAATCGCTGGGGGAAAAAAGTTTTCCATTCCGACTCCTATGTCAACGATTGGTCGGGAAAGGAACTTTCAACCGGGATGTATTTCTATCTTCTTCACGCGGGAGATAAGCAGTTTACAGGGTGGTTGGAGATTTCTAAATAGAAAGGAGCTCTTTTCCTTCACAAGATTTTGTTTCGCAGGAATGAAACAGAATTTCTGTTCGTTTTAAACTCTTTTCCCGCCAATGGGTAGATCCTCTTTTTAATATGGTCCTTTTCCATTTTCAATTATGGAGAAACATTTTACTGGTAATCAATCGAATAGCCAATTATTGGATCTTATAGGATTTAAGGGCCTTACTTTTCAAGGACCGCTGGGTAAAAGAAAAGGTTTGTTTTAATGTAATTCCGGAAATAAATTAACTATTGCTTTTTATCAATTTTATGTCTCAACACATAGATTGACAAGGTATTGACTACTTTTGCGGTTTGTATTGGGTAAATTGCGTTGAACAGACTTTAAACTGACCTTTTGAAACAGCTCCCGTTTTTATTTTCTTATCACTCATTTCTGCAAAAAACAGGGCTCTTCTGTCTTCTTTTCCTGGCGGGTTTTCTGGCCCCAACACTTTCAGTAAAAGCGCAGATAGAGAAAGAAGCCTGGTTGTGGGCCGATTCGGTTTATGCCACCCTCACGCCGAAAGAGCGTCTTGGTCAGCTATTTATGGTGGCTGCTTACAGCAATAAGGGCATTGAACACCAGGCCGAAATCGAAAAACTGATCCGGGAATATGGTTTGGGTGGATTGATTTACTTTCAAGGTGGTCCAGGGAGACAGGCAAAGCAAACCAATTACTACCAATCCATTTCCAAAGTGCCATTAATGATTGGAATGGATGCCGAATGGGGATTGGGAATGCGTCTTGATTCTACTCTTAATTTCCCGAGGCAAATGACACTTGGTGCACTTTCGGATGTGAGCCTGATTTATAAAATGGGTGAAATCATTGGTCAACACTGCAAACGATTGGGTGTGCATGTGAGTTTTTCACCCGTGGTAGACATCAACAGCAATCCGGCCAATCCGGTGATTGGATACCGGGCTTTTAGTGAAGACAAAGAATCGGTGGCCGTTCGAGGTTCTGCCTATATGAAAGGATTGCAATCGCAAGGCGTTCTGGCTGTGGCCAAACATTTTCCCGGTCATGGGGATGCCGATGCGGATTCACATTATGCTCTACCAACAATCAACCGAAGTCTTGCCCAGATAAAAGAAACCGAGTTATATCCCTTCCGAAAACTTATTGCTGATTCAGTGGCTGGAGTTATGGTGGCTCATCTAAGTGTTCCCTCCCTTGACCCAACGCCTAATCTGGCAACCACTCTTTCTAAGAAAGTGGTGAATGATCTGCTTCGAAAAGAACTTGGATTTGAAGGATTGATTTTCACCGATGCGCTTAATATGAAAGGTGTAAGTAAATACTTTCAACCGGGAGAAGCGGATTTGAAAGCACTGCTTGCAGGAAACGATATCCTGTTGTTTCCTGAAGATGTGCCAAAAGGCGTACAGATGATTGAGACGGCCATCAGCAAAAAGCAAATCCGTTGGAAAGA
>Ga0105046_10007239_pt1 | contig 17493 bp, 15 predicted proteins | sample MAT03_FD_78385 | JGI IMG/M metagenome (GOLD analysis project Ga0105046, IMG submission 78385) | Freshwater microbial communities from Lake Fryxell liftoff mats and glacier meltwater in Antarctica - MAT-03 (megahit assembly) | ecosystem: Environmental > Aquatic > Freshwater > Ice > Liftoff...
GCCCGAACGCTCGACATCGAACCGAAATTGAGAAGTCGCAAGAGCACTCTTCGTCTCCTGCTCAGTCGCAAAGCGTCGGCAATTGGATTTGTGCTTTACACGATCGTCGTTCTCGCGGCGATTTTTGCGCCGGTCATCGCTCCCTACGATCCGATCAAAATTGCACCAAAGATCATCCTTCACCCTCCTTCCATGGATCACTGGTTGGGTACAGATGAACTTGGGCGGGACGTCCTGACTCGCATCATCTTCGGAGCGCGCGTTTCGATTGCGGTCAGTGTGATTGCGATTACAATCGCCCTGTTCTCCGGCATCATCCTCGGCATGATCAGTGGGTTCTACGGAGGATGGTCAAGCAGCGTCATTATGCGTATGATGGACGCCCTCGCGGCGTTCCCGGCTGTCCTGCTCGCCCTTGGCATTCTCTCCGCGCTGGGTCCGGGCATTCGCAATGCCATGATCGCAATCGGCGTTGTATACATCCCCGCCTTCGCCCGAGTCATGCGCGGAAGCGTTCTCGCGGTGAAACAGAGCGAGTACGTTGAAGCAGCCAGGGCCGGTGGCGCGTCACCTGCCTATATCATGAGAAAATCGATTTTCCCCAACTGCGTTTCGCCGCTGCTGGTGCACTCGTCCATCGGGTTTGCCAACGCGATCATCGTTGAAGCAGCGTTGAGCTTCCTGGGTCTGGGAACTCAACCACCAACCGCTTCGTGGGGTGCGATGCTGAACGATGGTCGCAATTTTGTCGATCAGAATCTCTGGTATTCGATCGCGGCAGGCTCCGCGATCTTCATCACGGTACTCGGATTGAATTTGCTCGGAGACGGTCTCCGGGACGTACTTGACCCAAGACTCAGGTCAACGTAACTCGGCGCAATCTAGAAAGTGAGAGATCGAGAATGAAAGTTCTGATTACCGGCGTCACCGGTCGAGTTGGCCGCAATGTTGCCGAGGCCCTGATCGAACGTGGCGACAGTGTGCGCGGAATTGTGCTGCCGGACGATCCTGGTATCGATCGCGCGAAGGCTGCCGGGGTCGAGTGTCTTATTGGGAATCTGCGCGATCCGGAAACTGCGGTCGCCGCGGTGACTGGTGTCGATGCCGTTATTCACCTCGGCGCGATGATGCTTTGGGGCGGAGCAGAACACGATCCGGTGCTCTTCGAAGACAACTTGCGAGGCACCTTCAATCTGGCCCATGCCGCCGCGATGAAGGGTGTCGATCGCTTTCTCTTTGCGAGCAGTGACGAAGTTTATCCTTCCCTGCAGGCACGATATCTCCCGATCGACGAAAACCATCCGACACTTCCATACAGTTTCTACGGACTCACCAAACTGGCCGGTGAACAGACGTTGCACTTTTACCACCGGGCCCACTCTCTTCCGATTTCAATCGCGCGATTTGCCCTCGTAATCGAGCCGTGGGAGACGACAAGCCGGGACGGTTGGTTGGGCAGATTTCTATTCGTCGGTTCAATGCTACCGATGGTGCAGTCTCGCGCCGGCGCGGAGGCAGCAATCGCGCTCAAGGCACAGATGCAGGGTGACAACACTCTGTTGCTGGCGCGGGATGCAAACGGGCTTCCGTATTTGTTTCACTGCGTCGATGTTCGCGATATCGTCCACGGCCTGTTGCTTATGCTCGAACATCCGGCGGCGGTTGGCGAGGCATTCAACTTGAGTGGCCCCTCGCCATTCTCGTACGATCAAGCAATCCCTTATCTGGCCGAGAAGACCGGCTTCCCGGTGGTTGATGTGTGTCTCCCAGGCCCGTCGCTCCGAATTCACCATAGCACCGCAAAAGCGCGCAGCCTTCTGGGATATGCTCCCCAGTACGATATCTTCCGCTCGATCGATGACGGAGTCGCTGACAAAACACGATAACGAACGGGGCAACAATGCGTCTTGAAGGAAAGGTTGCGCTGATAACCGGGGGTGCGACCGGAATCGGACGGGCGATAGCTCTGCGATTCTCGGCCGAAGGCTGCAACGTCGTGATCGCCGATATCAATGTCGGCGCCGGTGTGAGGAGTGCCGAGGAGTCAGGCGGTATCTTCGTCCACTGCGATACCGCTCAGTCGGAACAAGTCAAAAAAGCGGTCGAAACGACCGTTGAACGATATGGAAAACTGGACATCCTAATTGCGTCTGCTGCGCATCTTGGCGGGTACGCCGATGTGGGCACGATGGAAGAGTCCGACTGGCGGGCGGTCATGTCCGTAACAATCGACGGCGTCTTCCATTCCTGCAAATATGCTGTCCAGGCAATGACAGCGGGCGGGTCGATCGTCAACATCGCCTCTGTCGAAGGCATGATGGGTACCGCTAATCACGCGGCGTATGTCACCAGCAAGAGCGCGATCTTTGGTCTGATCCGGTCAATGGCAATCGACTTTGGTAAACGCGGCATCCGGGTGAATGCGATTAGTCCCGGCATTATCGATGTTGGGCGTCCTGACCAGGAGCGCTTCAAACAAATGCCGCATATGATGCAGTTTTGGCGGGACATGACCGTGCTCGACCGCATGGGACGTCCCGAAGAGATTGCAGCGGCGGCATTGTTTCTCGCTTCCGATGAAGCATCGTATGTTACCGGGCACAACCTCGTGGTTGATGGCGGCTGGACCATTGGTCACGCACCGGTCCACTGGCCGGAAGAAGGAGTATAGAAAACGTGAACGAAGGGGTATTCCGCGCTGGAGTTGGTCGAGTCGATATCACACCACCGCTGACCGCGCCGCATGCAAGTTGGGGTGCACAGGTCCATGTCTTGCCGGATGGTGTCGAAACCAACCTGTGGGCGACGGCACTGGTAGTTGACGACGGCACAACGGTGGCCGCCTGGATTGATCTCGACGTCGTCATCATCACCCGCGAACAAAACGATGCGATTCGTGAGACTGTGGGAGCCGCGCTAGGAATTCCCGCATTGAATGTTCGGGTCAGCGTTACTCATAACCACGCCGGACCACCGCCGAGCACCTGGAACTGGACCAAGCAGGGTCAGGCCGCGCTTGATGGCTACTTTGGTTTGCTTCCTGAATACGCTGCCGGGGCAGCCCGGGTCGCCTTCAATACCATCAAACCGGCTCGAATTGCGGTTGGCAAGGGTGAGAGTCGTGTCGCAATCAACCGGCGCGAAGATGGCCCAAATGGCCGAACGGTTACCGGTGTCAATTTCGACGGAATCATGGATCCGCACGTTTTTGTCGCCCGCATCGATGGTGTCGATTCCACGCCAATCGCGGCAATTGTCGGGTACACGATGCATCCGACCACGATGGGACCGAGCAACCGCTCGATCAGCGCTGATTGGCCTGGATATCTCAAACGAACCGTCGAGCAATTGACTGGCGCGACCTGTTTCTTCGCCCAGGGAGCAACCGGCGATGTCGGACCGGGTCCCGAAGGGTTCACCGATCGCTTCGAAGTGATCAGAAAACTCGGCGCGATGGTCGGATGTGAAGCCGCCCGCGCCTACTTCGATCTCAATCTTCCCGCGGTTTCCTACCGCCATGAGCGCGTTTGGGAATCGGGGGCGCCGTTGAGTGTCTGGAGAGCAGATCCAGTTGAGGAGGCACCAGTCGTCGTCAAGGTGGCGACCAGACAGGCGAAACTTTCGTTGATTGAGTTGCCTTCTCTTGCGGATGCCCAGTCGGGCGCTGATGCTGCCCAGCAGAACCTCGATTCACTCCATGCAGCGAATGCGCCCAAGAGCGAGATCGAAGCGGCGACCTTCGTCGCGAAGCGCTCGTATATGACCCTTTCGCGCGTGCAGACGTACGGGGGCAAAACGCACAGTGAAGTCGAGCTTCATCTACTTCAGATCGGACCGGCGGTGATTGTCGGAACGGAAGGCGAACCATTCTGCGAAATCGGCATAGACATCAAAGCTCGCTCCCCTTTCCCTGGCACCTGGTTCGGTGGTTATACAAGCGGTTGGTCCGGGTATATCCCGACCGCGTCCGAGTACCCGCGCCGGGGATATGAAGTCGATATCTCCCCATTTGCCCCATCCGCGGCCAGCGAGCTGACCGAAGCCGCGGTGGCCGCACTTATTGAACTCTCAGATTCTTAGCTAGGCCAGTCTGCAGGCAGGGACGCTCCTGGGAGCGTCCCTGCCTGCACTTTTGGTCGCGGAGTTTGAAAGGTAGGCTCTTTGAATGGGAATCCTTTGGATTCTTCATATCTGTGAGGCGAATTCGAGTCAGGGTCACGGCGCTCCTAACAGTTATGGCGAGTCCTGAAGGAATGCGGGCGATTCGATTCGAATTGGGCGATTCGGAAGGTTTTGCACGCGGGGCGGACGGATAGGCGCAGTCTAACAATGACGTTGTTGCTCTGTTTTCGTCAGTTGTTATGCACCGTTTCGTTTCCAAATGTGTATTACAGTTGTACTAGTACACACAAGTGCGTATAAGGACGCAAAACGACCGACCAATGCAAAGCAAAACTCACGGTCATCTTACTGGTTGCTTCGTGAGCGTACACCTCTAATCAAATGAAACAGAGTTGCAAATGCGCATTGATCAATTTAGCAGCAGCATCCCAGGGGAACTGATACGGATCAGTAGCGATCCCGAACGCGAACAGTGGGCGTTCCTGCCTAATCCTCTCCCACCAGATTGGGAGCCGACAATCGAGATGGTCAACCTCATTGTAGAGAGCGAACGGGCGATCGCGGCTCTAAACATGCTCGGTCAAATGCTGCCTAATCCGCATCTGCTTATACGCCCCTTCTTGCAGCGAGAAGCGGTCGCTTCAAGTCGAATTGAAGGCACCGTTACTAACCTAAAGCAACTCATGCTCTTTGACGCGGACGAATCGGCATCTGAAGATTCCGCCGACGCAAGAGAAGTCGCCAACTACGTAAGAGCAATCGAATACAGCCTGACGCAACCACCAGACCGAACAATCTCACCTGCGCTGATCAAAGAGCTACACGCGCTATTGATGATGGATGTACGAGGAAGTGAACTTCATCCCGGACAGTATCGAAAGTTGCAGGTTTATATCAGCGGTCGCGGGGGCAGAGGTGCTCGATTCGTTCCACCTCCTCCAGCAGATGTCTCGGCGTTGATTGATGATCTGGCGCAATTCATCGCGGCACCATCGAGACTACCAGAACTAGTGAGAATCGCGTTGGTCCACTATCAGTTCGAAACGATTCACCCGTTCGAAGATGGCAACGGACGAATTGGCCGACTACTGATGACCATGCTATTGAGTCGATGGGGGTTGCTTGACAAGCCTCTGCTCTACCTCAGCGGTTATTTTGAAAGACACCGCGACGAATACATCGATGGTTTATCGGATGTCAGCAGAAGCGGTGACTGGGAAAATTGGATTGCACTCTGCCTGCGGGCAATTGCAGTTCAGGGGAACGACGGCGTTCAACGCGGACGCCAATTGCTTGAATTGCGAGAGGATTATCGAATTCGTTTTCAGGGCGGAAAAAGGGCCGGATCATTGCCAGTTATTGACGCTCTGTTCACTTGGCCGACAACAACAACACGACAGGTCGAAGAACGACTTGAAATACCTAGATTCTCAGCTCAACGGTACATTACAACGCTGGTCGAAGAAGGAATCTTGATGGAACTCACCGGTCGACAACGAAACCGTGTGTTTGCCGCACACGAAGTTATCGAAATCATGAGTTCACCGTAAATCTACTCCCCTTCGCCCCGAGAGCAAGCGACGCAATTGATGTAAAGCAAAAACTCGCAACTTCGTACTCCGAGAAACAATTCATCTGTGGCGCCTTGCCTTCACATCACCGTCATTCATGAACGCAAGGCGCAAAGCAGGCTCTCGCCCGGCCGCTTCCAGTCTTACAAGCTCATTTCAAGTGCTGAAACCAGGGCGTCAAGATCAGCCTGCGTGTTATACCCCTGAACCGAGATGCGGACGAAGGTTTGACCTTGCCAGGTGACGATTGGCATCTCGATCTTGAACTCTTCCAACATGCGCGTTTTGAAGGCGACCGGATCCTCGATCGGGAATGGACAGGACGCGAGCTGGTTGAACCATTCGCCGTTGTCCGGGCAAATCGCCGACAATCCGGTCATCTCGGCGATGTGACTCCGGGTTTCGCGCAGCATTTCATGACACTGCTTGCGGACCTCACTCCATTTGTGCTCGCGGTGAAACGCGATGGCGGACGGTACCGACAGGAATGCGGAGTAGTCGCGCGTGCCCTGCCACTCATTTCGCTCGACGAAGGTCGCGTCGGGGTTGATCGTCCCGCTCCGTCCCCATCCCCAGCTGATAACCAGCGACTCAATCCAGTGATGATGCTCCGGACGCACGTAGAGAAATGCCGACCCCTTCGGGGTGCACAGCCACTTGTGCAGGTTGCCGGTGTAGACATCCGCCCCGATATCCTGCATGTCCAGATCGATTTGCCCGGGAGCGTGCGCACCGTCGATCACCGAGAGGATTCCTGATTCACGAGCACGCCGGCAAATCTCCTTCACAGGGAAAATCAGCGCAGTCGGCGAGGTGATGTGGGAGAGATAGATAACCTTCGTTCGGGGGGTCACCCCCTTCCAGAAATTCTCTACGAATTGCTCGTGTGTGGTCACTGGCAGTGGCATCGGCTGCCGAACGACCATCGCCCCCTGCTTACGAAGCATCCACTCCCAGGTCATATCGCACGCGCCATACTCGTGATCCGTGGTCAGCAACTCGTCGCCAGGCTGTAGTGCGATCGAACGGGCGATGACATTGATACCCCAGGTGGCATTGTCAACGTAGACAAGATGATCAGCCGGGGCATTCAAAAACTCACCGAGCGCCTCTCGCGAAATCTTGAGTTCGTCATGCAAACGGTGCTGCATGAAGTAGACCGGCTGGTTTTCAAGTTCCCGTTGCCAACGCTGGTACTCGTTATAGACGGAAATCGGACTTGCACCGAAGGAGCCGTGATTGAGGAAATGGACCTTGGGATCGAGTTGAAATAGTGATCGCAATTCCTCGCTCATGGTTTCCTCTTTCACATAGAGCGAGGCGGTCCGAAAACCGCCCCGCCCATTTCGAATCAGTCGGCGTTGCCCCCGATGGTTTCACGCCAGCGGTCAGCGGGCAATATCCAATTTAGCTGCGGTCGGGAGCATCTGCTCCGATGTACATCTCCTGGGTCACGGTGCTCATCGCAGTGAATCCCGGCCAGTGCAGGCTGGTGATGCCATTGGCATCCGGCGCGATGAACTCGCCCTTGAGCCACGGCTTGATGAGCTGAACTGGCGTGCCATGGTAAATGAAGACACCCGGTACATCGGTTACCAGGACCTTCTCAGCCTCCTGGAACATCGCAACCCGCTCGGCCGGATCGCCGAGGAAGGAGGCTGCTTCCAGCACCTTCGCATCGTAGTCCGGGTTCGACCACGAGTGGCGACCACCCGAGAGCCAAACGCTCAGCATGTTGAATGGATCGAGGAAGTCCATGCCATACCGAACGTATCCCAGCGGAATCTGCGTCGGCTTGGAATTGAGAGCAGCGGTGAAGTCCTGCTGGGCCTTCTCGAGCAATTCGACCTCGATGCCGAGATTCTCATTGATCATGGAAGCCAGCGCTGCCGCGACGGTCTTGTCGAGCGGACTTGGTGCGCGCAACCAGAGCTGCTGTTTCGGGAAGTCCTTGCCATCCGGGAATCCAGCCTCGGCAAGCAGGCTCTTTGCCATCGCCGGATCGAAATTCTGGATCGTGGACATCGCCTCGCGCTGGGAGGCCGGGAATCCCGGTGCCAACCACGAGTACGCCTGGGTACCGTTCGGTCCGAGGACTGCTTCCTTCAGCAGATCCCGATCGATTGCATGGCTCCACGCCTGGCGAACCTTGATGTCGTTGAATGGCGCAAGCGTGACGTCAAAGAAGATGTACCACGTCGGGAAGTCACCGACTCCAGAGTAAACCTCTTTGGCCGTAGTCTCGTCGGACATCATGAGGGTCAACGCTGCCGGCGGCGGCGCCTCGAAAAAGTCAATCTCGTTGTTCTGGTACATGGTGAACCAGGTGTCCGGTGCGGCGAGCTTGACCATAACCTGATTGATCATCGGCTTCAGTGTGCCACCGACATACTTCTCATTCTTGGAGTAAATGATGTGCTGATCTTTCTGCCATTCGGTCAGAATGTATGGACCCGCCGAGATCGCGGTCTCAGGATTGGTGTTGTACAGCGGACCGGTGGTCTCGAGCCCCACCTTCGACAGCGGGTTGGAATAGAGCAGCATCGCCGGCAGATAGGGAGCCGGCACTTCGGTGGTAACGACCAACTCATACGGGGTTGCGCCAACGGCCACACCGATCTGATCTGGTGTCATAGCGGTCGCGCCTTCGGCCGGAGCCACGACGGCACTCCAGTTCTTCAGCACACCCTGGAAAAACCAGGTGAAGTCCCAGGCGTGCGCAGGATCGGCGCCATAGCGGAACGTTGCAACCCAGTCTTCAGCGGTGACGGGATTCCCGTCGCTCCACATCATGCCTTCACGAATTTTGAAGGTCCAGGTCATGCCATCTTCGCTGCCCGACCAGGACTCCGCCGACGCGGGCTGAAGTTCGAAATTCTTGTTGATTCGAACCAGCGGCTCACTGAAAACGTCCGACGAAGCGTCCGATGGGCGCTCGTACACGGCCTCGTAGAAGTCGAGCACCTTGGCCGTCGTCAGGTTGGCCGGTGCGACAAACATCTGCTTTTCAGCGGGTGCCGCATCGGCTGGCAGCTCCTGCAGGCTTGTCGTGATGGCGCGACGAACGCTGCTGGTTGCTGCGGAGGCTCCGCTTGAACGCCAGGTGTTGATACCAAACATTCCGCCGGCTGCGAACATTGCGGCCGCACCGCCCAGGACACCTCGGCGGGTTGATCGATGCTCTAGCACTCCGTCCAATGTCACTTCGTTGGAATCACCATTGGTGCTTCCCATGTGTCCACTCCTTTGTAGAACTACGCCCGCCGGCACGACGCCGCCAGGGATGCCTTAAAGCAACCGATGTTAAGTTTGGCGTGGATCCAACGCATCGCGCAATCCATCGCCCATGAATGCAAATCCCAGAACCGCCAGCGCGATCGCCAACGCTGGGAAGAAACCGAGATACCAGTACAACTGAATATAGGTGCCGCTATCGGCAACCATTTTCCCGAGACTCGGAACCGGCTCATTGATTCCAAGACCGAGGAAGCTCAACCCCGCCTCCGCGAAAATCGCGGCCGGCATTGCCAACGTCACAGCAACAATCATCGGAGGCACCGCATTCGGCAGGAGATGCCGGACGGCGATCTGCAATTCATTTGCCCCGGTACTTCGGGCGGCTGTGATGTACTCGCGTTCGCGCAATGTCAGAATTTGCGCACGCATCAAGCGACACAGCCCTACCCAGCTTGTCACTCCAATGACAAACGTTATGTTGAAGGTTGGGCTACGGAAGAAGGAGCTCATCACTCCGCTGTTGACAACAGAGATAAGGAAGATTGCAAACAGAATCCCGGGAAACGCGGTCATCACCTCGACCAACCGAAGGACGGCAAAGTCCGTGAACCCGCCTCGAAGCCCGGCCGCGAGTCCGAGCGGAATACCGATCAGGCAAGAGATGAAAACGGCCGAAAGCCCGACGGTGAAAGAAGTTCTGATACCGTAAACAACCCGGCTGAGCATGTTGTACCCGATCGGATCGGTGCCAAATGGATACTCCCAACTGGGAAACTGATTTGCCGCCAGAAGATCCGCCTTCGCATAGTGCGTCGGGGCAAGCCAGGGGGCAAAGACCGCGACGAGGCACAGGAGGATCACTAACAGTGCGCCAGCAACTGCGAGTTTCTGGCGCATGAAGCGGCGAAATGCGAGTTCGGCATTCGTTCGCGACCGCTTACCAGTTCCGGTGAGTGCCGCAAAGTCGCGTGGCGTGCCAGCTCTGACTGTCTGTTCCGCCATCAGCCTGCCTTTCTCGATCCGTAAATCCGAATACGTGGGTCGAGCAGGGTGTAGAGAATGTCAGTGAGCAGATACGTGATTCCCCAAAGTACAGCTATTAGAATCACCAGCGCAAGAATCATTGGGTAATCGCGGCTGAGCGTGCTCGAGACGAAGAACCGCCCGAGACCGGGGATCCGAAAAACAGATTCGATGAAGATCGACCCGGTGAGAATGTTCGGGATCTCCGGGAGAAGTACGGTCACGAATGGAATTAGCGCATTGCGCCCGACGTGGCTGATCATCACGCGCCGCTCGCTCAACCCCTTCGCCCGCGCTGTACGTACGAAATCGGCGTTCATCATTTCGAGAAGACTGACACGGGTATATCTGGCAACGAGTGCTGTTGGCGCCATTGAATAGGCAATCACGGGCAAAATGAAGTCTTTGGGCTCGCCCCAGCCACCTGACGGGAGTAAATCCCAGCGAATGCTGAAGAGCAGAATTAACCAGGTCGCAATGACGAAACTGGGAACAGTAAGCCCGAGCGTGGCAATCGTGGTGACCATGTAGTCAAGAACCGAGTTCTGGCGCACGGCCGCGATAAATCCGAGCAATGTGCCAAGCGTATAAGAAATGATAATTGTCGGAATCCCGATTTTGATCGTAACGGGCCAGGCTCTGGCGATCAAACCCGTGACTGTCTCGGTCGGACTCTGAAAGGGCACACCGAAGTCGAAATGAAGGACATTCCACATGTAGCGGGCGTATTGCACGAGAATCGGCTTATCGAGTCCGTACTTCTCGAGTTGCGCTTGCCGGGTTGCTTCGGGCAGTCTCCGCTCTGTTATATCGAACGGACCGCCGGGAACAGCGTGCATGAGCAGAAAGGCGATCAGAGAGACCACGAAAAGGACAAAGACTAGACTTATCAATCGACCGAGAATGTACCGGGCCATTGGGTCCCTTCCGCGTTTTCGATGATTCTTCGGATCGTGAATATCCGAGTCTAGCACGCTGATAGTGCACTCCTTCAAGCGGAAGCACCTGAACAGCAGCCTCTCCTACCGGATTCGCGGGAACTGCAGCACAATTTGGGATCCACGCTGGCCACAAACCGCCAGCGCTCAAGGTTGAATTCGTCTCCATGTCGACGCTTCTGAGTTCATCAGTCGGAACTACACTTTGCCGGCAGGCGTACGGAGCAACGTCACGAGGAGTCCCGATATGCGACTAGCACTACTCTCGTTCTGGCATGTTCACGCGGCCGACTACGCCCGCGAATCACTGCTCCATCCAGATGTGGATTTGGCACTGATCTGGGATGAGCATCCCGAGCGAGGAAGAGTCGAAGCGGGTGCGCGCGACATCCGATTCGAATCCGATCTCGACGTCGTTCTGTCCGATCCATCAATCGACGGTGTGGTCGTTACCTCTGCGACCACAGTTCACGCGTCCCTGATTCTTGCAGCCGCTCGTGCGGGGAAGCACATCTTTGCAGAGAAAGTAATCGCGACGACCTTTCGCGAGTCCCTGGAAATCGTCAATGCAGTCGAATCCGCCCGCGTCACGATGATGATCGCCCTAACGCGAACGACCGATCCGTCCGCAATTCGGGCACTGGAGATAGTCCACACTGGCGAGATCGGAACGCCTACCTCAGCCCGCGTGCGACTGGCGCATGATGGCGCCCTACCTACCCCGGACCGGGCTGATGGCTGGCTTCCGAATCGCTTTTTCCGGGTCGACGAAAGTGGAGGCGGGTCGCTGATCGATCTTGGAGCGCACCCGCTCTATCTGACCCGCCTCTTCCTTGGAATGCCAGCACGAGTCACCACCGCATTCGGGGATTTCACCGGACGAGGAGCTGACGACAACGCCGCGGTGCTTTTCCACTATGCCAACGGCGCCATCGGGGTCGCCGAGACCGGATTCGTCAACCGGGGTCGAGGCTTTCTCTTCGAAATCAGTGGAACCGAAGGCAGTGTTGCGTACGACGACACGGCACGCGAACTTTGGTTGCATCGCAGACGTGGCGATTCGATTCAGATCGATCTCCCGCAACAAGGACCGACCCCGTTTGAACAATGGGTATCAGCAGTGCAGAGCGGTGCATCGACCCAAAGTAATCTCAATCTGGCTCTCGATCTCAGTGCACTCGCGGAAGCCGCGACGCAATCAGCCGCGAAAGGTCGGACGATACATCTTGACGACATTGTTAGATCGGCGAAGTCGTAGGTGGGGTCGGCCATCTCACGTGGTTCCGGCGGAATCTGGGTTTAATAAGTCGTCATTTTGGTCGCGACTGCCAGAGCCAAGGAGTAAACAATATGACTGAATCGCGAAGAACTATTGCGCTCGTGACCGGAGCAAGCCGGAGAGTTGGAATCGGCGCGGCAACATGTCGCGCTTTGGCCGCAAGCGGCCATGACATCGCTTTTACTCATTGGCAACCATTCGACGCAACGCTTGAAACAGGCATCGATGAAAACGGACCCGAACTTCTCCGGGCCGAACTCCAACAAATGGGCGTCCGCGCTGTAGGTTTTATGGCTGATCTGTCCAAACCGGAAACACCAATCGCCGTGCTTGATCGCGTGATAGCGGAACTCGGTTTCCCAACTGTACTCGTCAACAATGCGGCCCATTCAACCCATGACGGCTACACCGGACTGACCGCAGAGATCATCGACGCTCACTTCTTCGTGAATTTCCGGGCCACCGCACTGCTCTCAGTCGAGTTTGCGAGACGCTGGCCGGGCGGACAGGGTCGCATCATCAACATGACCTCTGGTCAATCGCTGGGTCCGATGCCGGACGAACTCGCGTACGGCGCCAGCAAGGGAGCGATCGAAGCATTCACGCGTTCGTTGTCCGCGGGTGTTGGCCCTCTCGGCATCACCGTGAATGCGGTTAACCCAGGACCGACCGACACAGGTTGGATGACGCCGGTGCTTGAGGATTTCCTGCGGCCAAAGTTCGCTCTCGGTCGAATTGGCAAGCCGGGCGATGCGGCAAAACTGATCGCGTTCCTCGCCAGTGAAGACGGTGGTTGGGTTACCGGTCAAATCATCAACTCAGAAGGTGGATTCTTCAGGAGTTGAACTCGGCCGCTCGTTCGGCTACCTGAGCCATGGTCATCGACTGCATGTCATGGTGAAGTCGGCATTTTGCGTACACGTCGAGCACTTTTCGCAGGAAGGACATGAAGCGATCGGTGTGCGCACCCGCGTTGTGTGGGTGCCACCAGAGGTGGAAAATTCCGCCAGATTTGGCCGCTCCCTCGATTCCCGAGGCAATTCGTTTAAGGCGCAATCCTTCCAATCGACGCAGTCTCGGTGAATATGGCCGCAGAAACATGCTGGCGGGAAGGCAGCAGAGCGACCCCACAAAGGGGATGCTGTTCCAGGCAATCACCTGATTGCCGCTTAGCGGCACATAGGCATCGATCAACCGGGCCGCGCGAATGTCTGTTCGGAAGTACTTGTCACTCGCAGCTTCCTTGTGCATCCATCCCGCGGAATTGGCACGACACACGGTGAACCCTGCATCGGCGATGATCTGGGCGAACTCGGGATTGAACTGATTGCGGGGAAAGACGAGCGAACGCAACTCGAATCCCTTCGACTTCGCGATCGCCACAGCACTCTGGAGATCAGCAGCAAAACTTTCTCGATCGCTCCCCGGTTCGAGGGGGTAGTAATGACCATAGGTGTGAGATGCGATCTCCTGACCCGAGCGCTGCCGAATCTGTTCAATCAGGTTTCCAGCAAAGCGCAATGGGTCGTCTGATTCAGACGTGCCAATCGGATCGTGGTACGAGTCAAGCGCCGCATCGGCGTAGCGGGGCATGAAATCTGGTTTGAACGTCTCCCACTCTTCTCGCGAGTCGGCCATCAACATACCGACAGTCGCCCAGGTCGCGGAGACACCATACTCTTCGAAGAGATCCAACATTTGCGGAACTGCGGCCCGCGCGCCAATTAAATTCTCCCGATACGCGCCTCCATCCGGTGAGTAGCGATCGCGCACCCCCCAGATCAATTCAAAATCGAGGGAAATGACGAACGTTCCGGGGCCATTTTGAGAGAGGTCGGTCACGAAGGAGTTTCCTTGGCGGTGAATGCGAAAGCGCGTCGAAGGCGCCCGTCTACATTACTCACAAGATCCGCGCTACAGACACTGCCCGTTAGTCACGCAATCGGAAATTGCCCTGGAAACACCGCGCACATCTTACAAAGTGCCACCGAGATGCGTCCTTTTTGGTAGCATCCCCTTGAAGTAATCCAGATTTCGTCAACAGGGAGAGGTCTCGTGAGCGATTCAACCAAAACAATCATGATTCGAGGCGCCTGCCCGCACGACTGTCCCGATACCTGTGCAACCATCACCGAAGTCGATACCGCAACCGGAAAGGCAATTCGCTTCACTGGCGATTCGGAACACCCGATAACCCAGGGCTGGCTTTGCGCCAAAGTCCGACCCTATCTCGAACGAGTCTATGCACCGGACCGAGTGCTCTATCCAATGAAGCGAATCGGCCCAAAAGGAAGTGGCGAATTCGAGCGAATCAGTTGGGATCACGCAGTTTCTGAAATTGCGACCCGCTGGCAATCGATCATGGCCGAAGATGGAGCGGCGGCGATTTTGCCCTACACCTACAGTGGAACGCTCGGGTTGGTCGAGCTTGCCGTTGCGGGGTCCCGACTGTGGAATCGCATGGGCACGAGTGCACAGGTCGGTCATCTTTGCGATGGAGCGGCCGAGGAGGCATTGATCGCCACGGTCGGCGGCTATTTCTCGCCGGATCCGCGAGATGTTCTCCACAGCAAGCTTATTCTGATCTGGGCCCACAATCCCGCTTCTACCAATCCGCACTTCGTGCCCCTGATGCGGGAAGCGCAGCGAAATGGCGCACGAGTGATCGTGATCGATCCCCGCCGGACCATCACGGCTCGTTCGGCCGATGAATACATCCCGATTCGCCCCAGCACCGATGCCGCACTCGCCCTGGCGATGATGCACGTCATGTTTCGGGACGGTCTTCATGCTGAAGAGTGGCTCGAATCCAACACCATTGGCTGGCGAGAACTCCGTGATCGTGCGATGACCTACTCCCCTCAACGAGCGTCTGGAATCACCGGAGTGCCGGTCGAAACGATCGAGCGGCTTGCTCGCGACTATGCGACGACGAAACCTGCATTGCTCAAGATCGCGCATGCGGTCAATCGCCACCAAAACGGCGGACAGGCGGTACGCACCCTCGCCTGTCTACCGGCGGTTGCCGGGCAAATGGGAATCCGCGGTGGTGGTTTGTATCTCAGCGCATCGCATCATGCGAAATGGGATGGCAATGCTGTTACCCACGCCGATGATTGCGCGCCGTCTCCTCGGCAGGTCAACATGGTTCGCCTTGGCGCCGTGCTCACCGGAGAGGTGTCGGAGCCACCAATCCGGTCGATCTTCATCTTCAACTGCAATCCAGTTGCGACCGTTCCCAACTCGCCGAAGATCATAGAAGGGATGATGAGAGAAGATCTCTTCACCGTCGTGCATGAGCAATTCATGACCGATACGGCTCTTTACGCGGATATTCTGCTTCCGGCGACTACACAACTCGAGCGAGTGGATCTGCACCGCCCGTATGGTCACCGTTCCTTGCAGTACAACGCGAAGGCGATCGAACCGCTCGGTGAATCGATCAGCAACTGGGATCTCATACGAAAACTCGCGACCGAACTCGCCTTCACCGAACCGTGGCTCCATCAATCCGCGGATGAAGTGATCGATGAGATCATTGAAGCATCCAAACTTGTCAATCAACTCCTCTCCGGGATCACGCTCGAACAACTTCAGCGCGAAGGCACCGTGCCGCTGTTTTTTGATCAATCCGTCACCGATAGCGATGTTCCCTTCTACGACGGTCGCTTCCCAACGCCTTCCGGAAAAATGGAAATCCGAAGTGAACGGATCGCGGCTCAAGGAGTTGATCCAATTCCCGATTGGACGCCAGTTGAAGAGGTCCGTGCGGTCGGCGAATGGTCAGATGGGCTCGTGCTGCTGACCGGCGCGGCACATCATTTCGTGACCAGCAGCATGGCCAATCAGCCATCACTGTTGCGTAAGGAAGGTACCCCGTTCATCGAGATAAATACTCTCGATGCGGCCGAACGCGGTGTCCGCGATGGCGAAATCGTGGTCGTTTCGAACGACCGCGGTTCATGCGAGCTCCGCGCTGTTGTCACAAATGATGTCGCGCGTGGAGTCGCGGTCTCGCCGAAGGGGCGTTGGGCTAAACTTTCACCGGACGGTCGGACCGTAAACTGGCTTACCTCCGACGATGTCACCGACTTCGGTATGCAGGCGATCTATCACAGCAACATGGTCCGTGTCCGGCCAGCGGCCACGGATGAAGTAGCAGTTTCAACGCCGTCGATATCCGCCGTTGCGGACTAGCGATCGCACCCTTCCAACACATTTTATTGCGCTGAGTGGGGGGACTTCATGTCCTCCCCAACTTTTTGACCCCCCCGCGGTTCAATTACCTCGCCGGCGGGGACGCTTGTCAATCGGTATTTGTCACGCGCTTCAACAGTACGACCGGAATCTCCCGTTGCGTCGTGGTCCGCTCGTATTCCGCGAAGAAGGGCATCTCGACGGCCATTGCGTCATAGAGTCGGCGGCGCTCCGTACCTCGCGGCAAAGTCGCAATTGCCTGAAACTTCTCGAGACCAACCTCAAGGGTCACTTCGGGATTGGCCACCAGATTGTGGTACCAATCGGGATGGGTTGGAGAGCCGCCCTTAGAGGCAATCAAGACGTAACCTTCACCATCCGGCACGTAACAGAGAGGAATTTCACGAGGTTGACCTGACTTCGCTCCAGTGGTCGTCAGGATCAACAGGGGCATACCGCGGTATCCCTGGCCGACCACAATCCCCGCATTCGCCCGGAACTCCTCCATCACCAATGTGTTCTTATCATTCCACTCTTTCGCGCTTCTTGTCACTATGACTCTCCTTCGCAACTTCCTGACACTGAACTTTTTCCGTAATCACTGGTTAAGGGCAATTCCGCGGTCATACCTTCCGATGAAGTACAACCACGGGAATCTCCCGTTCGGTGGAGACTTCTTCGAATCGCGCGAAAACGGCATTTCGGCCACCAGTGCGTCGTAGAGTCGCCGTCGCTCGCTCTCCTCCGGCACCGATGCGACGGCGGAGAACTTCTCGTCTCCCACCTCAACGGTTACGTCAGGATTGGCAAGGAGGTTGAGAAACCAGTGCGGATGTTGCGGGTGCCCACCTTTCGAGGCGGCGATCACGTAACCCTCTCCATCGACAACATGGCAGAGCGGTGACTCGCGCGGAAGACCTGACTTGACGCCAGTCGACGTCAAAATCAGCATTGGCAAACCTCTGTGCTCACCCCCGACTTATCCCCTGTTCGCGCGGAACTCCGCTATGACTCGCCGGTTGTTTTCGTCCCAGGCATTCCAGTCGTCCGCCACAGTTGCTCCTGATTTCAATCTGATGAACAACGATCCGCCACGAATTTCGATTTCCTGAATCGATGTCTCGAA
>Ga0105046_10007242_pt1 | contig 17489 bp, 16 predicted proteins | sample MAT03_FD_78385 | JGI IMG/M metagenome (GOLD analysis project Ga0105046, IMG submission 78385) | Freshwater microbial communities from Lake Fryxell liftoff mats and glacier meltwater in Antarctica - MAT-03 (megahit assembly) | ecosystem: Environmental > Aquatic > Freshwater > Ice > Liftoff...
AGCTGCGCACGATCGTCCCGGCGGCGCAGCCAGCCTGCGATTGAGTATCTGGGTTTGAGCGGTGCGAGTACTTCATGTTCGACTGACTCGCTCAAAAAAATCGCAAGGCGGTTTGGCGTAGGCAAGATGTCTACGCTGGAACGCTGCGGCGGATACAGGCGCAGCGCACCTAGATCCTCTGCGTGCCAGCTCGGATTTAAGTAATACACCGTCGAGACGATGCGCTGATTGTTCAACTGCGTGGCGTCTAAATGGCGCGCGTAAAATTGGTGAGCCAAGTAAAGGGCGAAGTGCGCCTCAAGATGGGTCAAATTAAGCCAAAGGTGCGCGTTGAACGCGCTCATCAGCGCGCGCATGGCTGAAAAATAGCCAAGCTGGTGTGGGTCGAGGCTGTCTTCCTCTAGCCAACAGGTGCGATCCTGGCGCACTGACTCGTCACGCTTTAGCGCATGCCTTGAGCCGATCTGTGCGGCGTTGAGTGGCAAGCTACGCGCTTGATGGCACAGGCCTTCAAAAAGTACTTGCGGCAAGAAGTTCTCAATCACCAGCCAACTGTTCGCGTTGAGCGACTCACTTATCTGCTCGGGTGAGTGGGCAGTGCTTCTCTGGGTTGTCTTCAAGATTCAATCAAACTGTCATACGCTGCAACATCATGGCCCTAATTGCCCCCGATTCCCTACTCAAGCGCCTGCGTCGAGGCGCTTGGCTGCGTTTTTTGAGCGCGGCGGGGGCTTTCGTGGTGATTGGCGCACTCGCGGCGATGGTGGCGTTTTTGCTGCTGCAAACTTGGCCACTGCTGGCGACGCTGAAGGCGAGATCTAGTGCCTCGATTGCGCTGACGAACGTGGTCTCGGTGTTCCCGGGGCCTAGTGATGTGTTGATCGTGACCGCGACGGGCGAAATTTTACGCTGGGACGCGGGGCTTGATGATGCGCAAACGTTGTGTCGAATTGACATTCAGCCTGAGCGAAGCTGGGCCAATGCGCAAACCCTGTGGATCGCCGATGCGCTCGGCCGCAGCGTGCAGGTTGATCTGAAATCGTGCGCAAGCGTTGAACTTAAGACCCGCGTGCTGCCGTGGCAGGCGCAGGTGATCAACGGAGAGCTTAGGCGCAGCGCACGCTGGGATGATTTTCGAGCGGTTGCCGCAGGAGTGATTGCCATACGCGTGCGCTCCGGCCAGCTTGAATTTGCTCAAGGCAAGCAGTTTTCTGAGTTGAAAGTGGTGGCTGCATTGCCGCTTGCGAGCAACACGGCAGTAACTTTGAACCCATCCGGCGATCGGGTGCTGCTGCGTCATTTAATCAGTGGCGCCGAGGTGCTGCGCGTGGTGCGCGAACCCTCCGGTCGCGTGCTGCTTTTGGCGGCGCCCGCCCTCAAAGGCCAATCGTTGAACCCGCGCCAGGTTGAGTTTATCGACGATGACGGCATCTTCTGGATTGGGGCCGATGGATCGCTGAGTCTCAGCGATGCCGCGAACGGTGCGCGAGTTGGGCGCTTGTCGGGAATCGGCGAGATGCGTTTTGCCAAAGTCGCGCCCGCCAACAGGCATGTCTATTTGGTGAGCGACTCAGCGCTCAAGCGTTTGCAGCTTAGCGATATTCACGCGGGTGCCAGCTTTGCTTCGCTGTGGTGGCCGCTGCCACGGATGGACGCTGATGCAAGCCGGTTCGTGTGGATGCCCGAGGGGCCGAACGATTCCAGCGCGCGCTACTCACTGCTGCCGCTGCTGGCTAGCACCTTACTGCTGGGTGGCTTAGCGCTGATTTTGGCGTTGCCGATCGCCTTGAGCTTAGCCGCCTACGTACAGCTCAGCGCGCTTTCTAGTCGCTACCACATCCGCTTGGCGATCGAGCTGATCGAGGCGATTCCGTCCATTTTGATCGCGTTTTGCGTGCTCATTTTTTTGAGTCCGCTGTGCGCTGGGTTGCCATTCGCGGCTGCGGGATTGTTGGTGGGATCACTCGCTTTTGTGCTGGTGCCGACCATTTTCGCAGTCACCGATGAAGCGCTCAGCGCGGTGCCGCGTGCGTTGGCTGAAGGTGCGCTGGCCTTGGGCGCCAAGCCGCTGCGCGCGTTTTACTCGATCACTCTGCCGGCCGCCGCGCCAGGCTTGCTGTCAGCGACACTGCTGGGTTTTGGTCGGGCGATCAGCGAGACAATGCTGGTGCTGTTGCTTGCCTCAATGCTGCAACCTGAAGCGCTCGATTGGTTGCCAATACCGCTGCCGCTGGGCGCTACGCTGACTGCTGAGCTGCCCGAGGTCCCGTTCGGTTCGACCCACTTTCGCGTGCTGTTTTTAGCAGCGCTGCTGCTGCTGGCTCTCAGTTTGAGCGTCAACTTTGCTGCTGAACAGTTGCGTTCGCGCCTGCGCCGACGCTTAGGGCAGCTGCGATGAATCTGGCGCGCTTGAAAGCGTTTTTTAACCCATTGGCTCTCGGCGTGGCGGCTTTTTTCGTGCCGGTCATTGGGCTGCTGCTGCTGCTGCTGGTCGATGGTTTGCTGGCGCTGTGGCCCGGGCGACTGCACCAAGTCGACGGGCCCAATGGGCAGGAGCTGGTGCTGCCTGCGCGGGCGCTGTGGCGGGTGATAGGTCAAGATCCGGTATTGGTGCGGCGCGGTCTGGCGGATGTGATTGGTCAAGACATGCTGCTGTTGCCGCGCGCAAAACTGATCAACGCGAGCCAACCAAAAGGTGCGGTTCGGGTGCAGCGTTTTAACGCATCGGGTCTGTTTGGCTATATCGTGGCGGTCTGCGTCCAAGCAAGGTGCGAGCCCTACCAAGGCGCCTTGCTCGAGCCACAAAGCCAATTGCGCTTGCGGCAATCAAACGGCGAGCTGGTATTGATTGCGGGCGCCGAGATTGCTCGAATTGATCCGCTCAATGATCTTGCGATGCCCCAACGGGTGGCGAGATGGTTGCGCGCGCTGCTCGGCTTAATCATTGATGCGCCGCGTAACGCGAATACCGAAGGCGGGATGGGCCCGGCGCTGGTTGGCACCTCGCTGCTGGTCATTTTAATGAGTGCGATGGTGTCGCCGTTGGGCGTATTGGCCGCGCTTTATTTGTATCGCCAGCAGGAGCGTGGGCGCTTTGCGCGCGCGGCGCGCGTGGCGATTTCAAACCTGGCTGCGGTGCCGTCGGTGTTGTACGGCGCCTTCGCGCTGGTGGCTTTCGTTTATGGCTTGGGCGGTTGGATGGATGCGCACTTTTTCGCGGAGCGCTTGCCGTCGCCAACGTTTGGAACCGGTGGCTTGCTGTGGGCGGCGTGTGCGATGGCGCTGCTAACGCTACCGATTGTGGTGACGATGACGTTGGAGGGGCTAGAGCGCGTGCCGCAAAGCTTGATCGAGGCATCGCTAGCACTCGGTGCAACCCGCGAAGAAACTCTGCTGCGCTTAGTGCTGCCGCTTGCACGCGGGGCGTTTTTGACCGGCCTGATTTTGGCGATCTCGCGCGCTGCCGGCGAAATTGCGCCGTTGATGCTGGTTGGCGTGGTCAAATCGGCCCCGCAATTGCCGCTAACCAGCGACTACCCGTACATCCACCTTGAGCAAAAATTCATGCATCTGGGCCATCAGCTCTTTGACCTCGCCGTGCACTCGCCGTCGCTGGAAGCCGCCACGCCGATGCTGTTGTCGTGCGGGCTGCTGCTGCTGCTGCTGGTGCTTGGCTTGAACTCACTGGCCTATCTGCTTCGTGCGCGGCTGATTCGCGGCCTGGAGTCGATGAGCGTATGAGTGAGGATGTGTGTTTTGAGATCGAGCAATTATCGGTGCGCTTTAGCTCGCGACCGGCACTGAAGTCGGTGTCGCTAAAGCTCAAACGCCGCGAGGTATCTGCAATCATCGGCCCGAGCGGCTGTGGCAAATCAACGCTGCTCAGATGTCTTAATCGCTTGGTGGATCTCGATCCAGAAGCGCGCGTTGACGGGGCGATTTCGCTAAAAGGTCAGCCTATTTTGGGTTCAGGCGTCGATGTGATCGCGCTGCGCGCGCGGGTCGGGATGGTGTTTCAAAAGCCCAATCCGTTCCCATTGAGCGTGTTTGAAAATATCGCCTACGGGCTGCGTGTGCGCGGCATAAAACGCACCGCAGAGCTCGATGAGCGCGTTGAGCTGGCGCTGCGCTCGGTCGGGTTGTGGACTGAAGTGGCCTCTATTTTGCTCGAGCCGGCCGCGCGGCTATCGCTGGGTCAGCAGCAGCGCTTAATGATTGCGCGCGCGATTGCTGTGGAGCCGGAGGTGTTGCTGCTTGACGAGCCAGCGTCGGCACTCGATCCCATCTCGACGCTCAAAATCGAAGAGCTGATCTTCGCGCTGAAAGAGCGCTTCACCGTGATTTTGGTCACCCACAACATGCAGCAAGCCGCGCGCGTGTCTGATTTCACCGCTTTTTTGAGCAATGGCGAGCTGATCGAGGCCGGCGATACCGCGCGCATGTTCACCAATCCGACTGCCAAAGCGACCGAGGATTACATCACCGGGCGGACCGGTTAGGCGCAATTGCGCAGGTCGCCCAAGCTGGCAATCGATGGGACGTTTGACGGCAGATTGAATTACGGTTACACATCCGACCGTTCCGGCTGCAAGTGCGTCCGGCTTTTCACTTCAATTTATGGGGACACCGCATGAGCGGCGCTGCGCAAAACGACACTGCGGACTTTGTTCCGCCGCCACCGGGAGAAATCCTTGGCCACCCAAAAGCGCTCTGGAACCTATTCGGCTCAGAGTTTTGGGAACGTTTTATGTACTACGGCATGCGCGCGATGCTCGCCGTGCACGTCGCGTCGGCATTCTTCTCGCACCTAGGTGACGGCGCCCGCGCTCAAGCCAGCCTCACGTTTGGCGGCTACACCGCGATGGTCTACATGACCGGTATTGCCGGGGGCTACGTGGCCGACCGGATTTTGGGGTATCAGCGATCAATCATGCTGGGCGGCGCACTGATGGCGGTCGGCATGTTCATGCTGATGGCGCCAGACCTCACGACCTTCCTGATTGGCCTGTCGATCATTGTGGTCGGAAATGGCTTGTTCAAGCCGAATATCTCAACGATGGTCGGCAAACTCTACGCGCCGGGCGATGCGCGTCGCGATTCGGGTTTCACCATCTTCTACATGGGCATCAACGCCGGCGCGCTGCTTGCGCCGATCGTGTGCGCGTCGATCATCGGCCAGAAGTTTGGCTATCGCTGGGGCTTTTTCACCGCCGGCATGGGCATGATTATTGGGCTCATGGTGTTCCAGGCGCTGAAAAGCTGGCTGGGGCATGTCGGCACCACGCCAGAAGGCAAAAAAGGCTACGGGCCATTGCTCCAGGTGCTTATTTTTGCGGCGATTTTGGTGGTTCCGGTGTTTTTCTTGCTGAGCAAAAGTGATGTGCTCGGCGGCCTGCTGATTGCCATGATGTTGGGCCTCGTGGCGTACTTTGTTTACAGCGGCTATGCGAGCAAATCCAAAGTGCAGCTTCATCGTTACATCGCGATGTTGATTTTGTTCGGAGCCAATATCTTGTTCTGGGCGCTGTTTGAACAGGCCGGTTCCTCGCTGAATTTCCTGGCGCAGGACTATGTGCGCATGCCTGCTGTCTCAATTTTTGGTTGGACGCCAACGTTTGAGATTTTCCAGTCGGTCAATCCGGTTTTCATCATTTTGCTTGCTCCGGTGTTTGCGTCGCTGTGGATCAAGCTGGACAAGGCCGATTGGAATCCGTCGATCCCGCGCAAGTTTTCATACGGCCTCGCCGGCGCCGCCGTGGGTTTCTACGTGCTCGTGTTTGCGATCGGCAACTTTGTTGGCGAGGATGGCAAAATCAGCTGGATCTGGCTCACTCTGACCTTCCTAATCCACACCGTGGGCGAGCTGTGCCTGTCACCGATTGGTTTGGCGATGGTGACCAAGCTGGCTCGACCGCACGAAACGGGCTTGGCCATGGGCGGCTGGTTTCTATCGATTGCGATGGCCAACTTTGTGGCCGGTCGCATCGCCGCGATTGCATCCGGCGGCGGCAGCGGGCACGAAGCGGCAGGTTCGCTGATGCAGTACAGCGATGTGTTTATCCAGATGTTCTGGTTAGGCATCGTCATCGCAGTGCTGTTTTTCCTTGCCTCACCGTTGATCAACAAGCTGATGCACGGCGTCAAGTAGATCGACATCAACGCTTAGTTGAACTTGGACGGCCCGGAACTTCTCGGGCCGTTTCACTCGGAATTCTGGGAACGATTCGCTTATTACGGCATGCGCGCGCTGCTGGCGGTCTATGTCGCCGACACCTTTTTTGCGTTGCTGGCCGAAGGCGAAGCCAAGGCGCAAGCTGCGCTGTTTTACGTTGCCTACACCGCGTTGATCTACGGGGCAGTTTGAAAAACCTACTGCGCGAGCCGATGGCTAAGTTGCTCCGTGCTCGGAATCCTTAACTACTTCATGTCCGCTGCGGTTCCTGCGCGCGGGGCGCCTAACGCTCGACTCGCTCGCTTAAGGTTTTTCAAACTGCCCCATTGTGGGTTTCGTCTTCGGCGTAGTCTTCCTGCTAGGCTACCCGCTCGGTTCATCAACAAGCTAATGCACGGCGTGAAATAAGAAAACCCGGACGGTTAGGCGCGATGCGCAAACTCGGTAATTTTGTGTCGCTATGTGTCCCGTGGCTTAAGCCGCGGCTGCACCATCACCGCGCCGATCAACAGCGCAACGCCCAGATAAAAAGAAACGTTCAAGTCCTGGTGTTCTGCAAACAGGACCAGCGCAATCAGGATGGTGTACACCGGCTCCAGGTTGATTGCCAATTGCGTTGAAAAAGCGCTCAAGTGCTTCAGCGCCACCAGCGAAAGCGTAAACGGCAACAGCGTGCACGCAAAAGCGAGCACAGAAAGCCATAGCGCGTCTTGAAACTCGGGCAACACAAAAGGCTGCGTCGGGCTCAGAATTGGTGCGAGCACTGTCAAAATTGCGACGCCAGCGCCCATTTCGATAGCAGTGATTGCCAACGGCGATGCGGCTGACACGTGGCGCTTATTCAAAGAGGCAAAAATCGCGACAAACAGCGCAGATAAAGCCCCGAGCAGCACGCCAGCAATCATCGACGCTGGCACCGAGCCGACCACCAGTGCCATGCCAGGAACCGCGGCGATCGCCAGAAAAAGCTCGCGGCGATCGAAGGCGCGGCGCGCGACCCGGGGTTCGATAATGCTTAAAAACACCGGGGCCAAAGCCATCATTGTGGCGCCTACGGAGGCGTTAGAAAGTTTTATGGCTGCGTAAAAAGTCAGCCAGTGCAAGGCGACCAGTGTGCCAATCGCAATATAGATGCCGATCAAGCGAGCGGGCAGGGAGGCAACGTCGCGCCAAACGCGCGGCACGAGCGCAAGCGCCAAACAGACCAACAGCATGCGCCACCACGTTAATTGCAGCGCGGGCAAGGTGATCAGCTTGCCCAAAATGGCGGTGAATCCCCACAGCAGCACGCAGAAGTGAATTTGTAGGTAGGCAATCGTTGTCGGTGACATGCCACATAGTAAATAAAGCCGCATATTCAGGTTCGATTGAGGCGCGGGCGGATTGAAATCCAGTTGCTACACTCTCGCGCTCACTATTACTTTTTCTGGATTTCGCCATGAACAGCGACACACGTCCGACCTATCCGAACCCGATGGGCATCGACGGTTTTGAATTTATTGAGTTCGCCAGCCCCGACCCGCAGCCGCTGCATGCGCTGTTCAAACGCATGGGATTTACGGCCGTGTCGCGCCATCGCTCGCGCGCGATAACTCGCTATCGCCAAGGCGAAATTAACCTGCTGATCAACGAGGAACCCGACTCGTTTGCCGCCGAGTTTGCGCAAGCGCACGGGCCCAGCGCCTGTGGTTTCGCGATCCGTGTGAACGATGCCGCTGCTGCCCACGCGTTGGCGCTAAGCAATGGTGGCGAGCCGGTGACTAGGCGCGCGGAAAGCCGCGCAATCGATGCGCCGGTGATCAAGGGTATCGGGGATTGCATGCTGTATCTGATCGATCGCTACGGCGCCAAAGGCAATGTCTACGACGCTGAATTTGTGCCGATCGACGGTGCTGAAAGCGAGCCGTTTGGTTTTGGGCTGACGTTTATCGATCACCTGACGCACAACTTGTATTTTGGCAATATGCAAAAGTGGTCCGATTACTACGAGCGCCTGTTTAACTTTCGCGAAATTCGCTATTTCGACATCAAAGGCGCAAAAACTGGTCTGGTATCCAAAGCCATGACCGCGCCAGACAATAAAGTGCGTATTCCGCTGAATGAATCATCTGACCCGAAAAGCCAGATCAATGAGTATCTCAATGAGTACAAAGGCGAGGGCATTCAGCACATCGCGCTATTCACCGACGATATCTATCAAACCGTAGAGGCGATGCGCGCTCAAAATGTCGAGTTCTTAAATACACCGGATTCGTATTACACGGTGATTGACGTGCGCATCCCCAATCATGGCGAAGATGTCGAGCGCATGCGCCGCAATAAAATTTTGATTGACGCGGATCTTGAGACAAAAACCCAGCGCCTGCTGCAAATTTTTACCAAGACCAATATCGGTCCGATATTCTTTGAGGTGATCCAACGCAAAGGCAACGAGGGCTTTGGCGAAGGCAATTTTCAAGCGCTATTCGAGGCGATCGAACGCGATCAAGAAGATCGCGGAGTGCTGTGACAAGTGCCGCCCCTCAGCGTAGGCTGACGACTAGCGCTGCATGATATTGGCGCCACGAGATCGGGATCACAAAGGATCGATCTGAAAAGCTAAAGCGGGCGAAATCTGGCGGGCCGCTGTACACGCTCGGGACTGAAATCATGAACTCTTGGCCAAATGCGCGGCGCGCGTTGGCCGAGATGGTATTGGCCACTTCGCCCACTACATCGCTCATAAAGTGCTGGGTGACTTCGGTCTCGCCGTGCGTGACCAAGATATGCCGCAGCATGATCGACGGCGCGGTGAAATATACTGAGCCATTACGTGCACCAGAAATTTGGATAATACCGGTGTAATCAGACACCACGCGCTCGGTCCCTTCGACCAAATACGGCGCACCGACTTCAGCGGTTTTATCAAAACTGGTTTGAAAATAGTTAACGGTGCCATCGATCAGCACCTGGATATCTTTCTCATCCACGGCGGACACCTTTGAGAAGTAAATTGAGCGCGTCGTTGAGTTGATCATCGGTAAATGGTTTGAGTAAAAATCCATTTGCGCCTGACATCATGGCATTAATTGCCGTAGGCTTATCGGCGATCGCTGAGATCACCAGAATCAGCGCTTTCGGATTCAGCCGGACCAATTCTTTGGTGCATTGCACGCCGTCGAGATTCGGCATGGTGATATCCATCGTCACCAGCTCAGGCTTTTCACGCTTGAAGATCTCAATAGCCTCAAGTCCATCGCCTGCGGTTAGCACTGTCGTCACTTTGTGGATTTTTAGCGCGCGGACAATACGATTACGGATGAAGTGCGAATCATCAACGACGAGCATCTTCATGCGGCGGGAAATGTAAAGCGAAACAGGGTGTGCTCGTTAGCGCCGGTGGCGAGCGATACGCGGCCGTTGTAGCGTTTCAAGTGCTCGCGCACGATATCAAGCCCGACGCCGCGACCGGCGAGATCGGTCACCTCGTCGCTGGTTGAAAAGCCGGGTTCAAAAAGATAGCCGATGAGCTGTTTGGCCTCAAGCTTTTCGGCTTGATCCAACGTCACGCGGCCCATTTTGACCGCGCGTGCGCGCACTTTTGCAAAATCGATCCCACGGCCATCGTCGCGGAAGGTCAACTCCAGATGGTTATTGGGAAGCAATTTCAACTCGGCCTTGAGCTGACCCGTTTCAGGTTTCCGCGCCTTGACCCGCTCGCTGGGTGTCTCAATTCCGTGCGCAACTGAATTGCGCACCATTTGCAGCAAAATATCTTGTACTGCACCTTTTAGATGACTCGGAATCTCGCTGTCCTTGATTCCTACGCGGGTGAGTTTGACCATCCGGCCGGCTTTGCGTGCGATCTCGCTGGCGATATCCTCAAGCTGCGTGTGCGCTGCGGCGACGCTCGGCATCTGGCTTGACGCGGGCAGGCTAACCAGGCGATTGACCAAGCCGCGCACCGTATGGAACTGGGCGAACAGCTCCTCTAGACGCACGGTAACCGGTAGGAAATCGTTGCCGGTCAGCTCACTTCGCGTGCGCAGCTCGGCGAGCTCGCGCTCGATCGCGCCTGCGCGCTGCGCCAAAAAGCTTAAGTTCAGCGCGGCCGCCTCACCTTTAAGCGAATGCATCGGCCGAAAAACCTGATTGATCAAGTCGGAAAATTCAGACTGCGTGCGCCCCGAGCGCTTCAACGCTTCATTGGTTTGCATGATGAAGCCTTCCCACTTGCGCAAGCGTTCCTTGAGGATCCTTGGCTCCACTTGCATCAAGCTTTGGATCATCTCCAACGTGCGCTCGGTTTGCTGGTCGGCGTCGGCCTTGATGCGCTCAAGCTCTTGTCCAAGCATGACTCGATCGGTGTTGTCGGTCACGCTGACCAGCAGGTGTTTAAGCGTTAGGCCATCCAGCACGCGCCGAAATGAAAACCCTAAAAAGCGCTTTTCCATGCGCCCAGTCTCGCCCCGAATTTGCACCTCAACTTTATCGAGTGGGTTGAGATATACGACCAGAGATTCGACCACTCGATCGGAGAACAGCAGGCCCAAATAGTTGCGCGCCGTCTCCACGCTGCCCTCTGGAATCATTGCCTTGAGCATCTCGAAGAAATTCTGGCCCTTCAAGTCTGAGCGCCCCAAAATCTGTTCGAGCTGGGCGGAATGCTGCTCGCCGAACAGATAGTTACGATCCAGCAAAAACAGTCCGCTGGGTACGGTTTGCAGAATTTCATCGGTCTCTTTTTTTGCTTCGCGTGCGACGCGCAGCTGGCGCGAGAACAGATAGATCAGGAAGAAAAAGAAGGTCACAGCGATGACCGCCCCGATCATCTGCACCGTGCGCAAGCGGCCGGCGACTGCAAAGGAGTCCACCGAGATTTCGCCGATAAGTTTCGACTGCAAGCCCAGCAGGCCGCGTTCGTTCTGACGCAACAGTGTGCGGGCCCGATCAACTGCCTCTGGCGCTGCGTTGTCGGTGGCAAGCAGTGCGGCCAGGGAAGTGTTGATCGGCGTCCAAACCTGCTCAAGGGTGAGCACAGTTTGTCGTGCCGCCGCTGGGAGATCGGTTGGCTTGATGTCAAACACCACACCCGGCTGCATTTCCGCTTGGCCGCCACGCGCAAAGGCCTCAAGGATCGTGTTGAACCCATCAAAGTCCTTTTTAAGCTCGCCGAGCACGCCCGGATCGCCGGGGTTTTCCCGTAACTCAAGCAGCCAACGCGGCAGCCTGGTTGCCATCAGGCGCTGGCGCCCGGCTACCTGGACCGACACGCCGTTGACATCGATCGAGCGGCCGATCGTGTAGTTCGCATAGAACAACGCGGTAGAGAAGATCACGAACAGTGCGATCAAATAAAACTCAGGACCCAACCACTTGCGACCAGTAGGCATGCTCATTCTCGGTAAAACGTGATTCAGGGCGTGAGGTGTGAGCCTCAACGTCGATATAGGTGAAGAAGTTAACAGAATTACGTTGATTCCCACCGGCTGCGCCCCATATCCAAGCGCAACAGCCACTTAGAGCGACAGCACGATGGAATCACTGCACGGTACTACGATTGTTTCGATTCGCCGCGACGGCCACGTGGTTATTGGCGGGGACGGGCAGGTCACGCTGGGCAACACGGTGATGAAATCGAACGCGCGCAAGGTGCGGCGGCTTGGCAAGGGCGATGTCATCGCTGGTTTCGCCGGTGCTACGGCAGATGCTTTTACGCTGTTTGAGCTCTTTGAGGCAAAGCTTGAAAAACACTCCGGGCACCTAGTGAGAGCGGCTGTGGAGCTGGCTAAGGATTGGCGCACCGACCGGCGCTACGGCAAGCTGGAAGCGCTACTTGCGGTCGCCGACAAAGAGACCTCGCTAATCGTGACCGGCAACGGCGATGTGCTGGAGCCCGAGCACGGTTTAATCGCGATTGGTTCTGGCGGTCCGTTTGCGCAAGCGGCCGCCAAAGCGCTCCTTGAAAATACCCAGCTCAGCGCAAGAGAGATTGTCGGCAGCGCACTCAAAATCGCCGCTGATATCTGCATCTACACCAACTATCAGCACACCTTTGAGGAACTTTAAGCCGCTATTTCGCCTCGGCATACGCGGTCAAAAATGCCAGTGCGGCGCGCGTGTCGCGCTTGATCGTTGGTCCGGAGACGCCAAGTACTTCGGCCACTTCCTCCACGTCAAGGCCGGCGAAAAAGCGCAGTTCCACCACTTTCTCTAATCTCGGGTCCATCTCGCCAAGCTTGCTCATCGCCTCGTGCACGCAAACCAGCTCGGCGGCCTGGTCTTGCACGGCCAGACTGCCCGTTTGCAGATCGTCGAACGAGATCTTCTCGCAGCCGCCGCCACGTCTCTGCGCCAAGTGCGATCGCGCGTAGTCGATGATGATCTGGCGCATCGCCTGCGCGCCACTGGCAATTAAGTGCGCGCGATTGGCGAATTCGGGGCGCGTGCGGTCAAAAAGCTTTAGATACGCCTCGTTGACCAACGCGCGCGTTTCAAGCGTTGCGCCAACGCGATGCTTAGCCAGCTCGCGCCGCGCGATCTTCACCAGCTCTGCGTGCACATCAATAAACGCTTGATCGCGATGGGGCGTGCTAGGAATGGCATCGTTCATCGGTTGTCTCTGCGGAGAAGTGGGTTTGCGATGATAGGATCTCGAGCGGCACGATAGGCGCGATTTTTTGGGGAGTCCAGCTGTGATTAATGCTGAGCAGTGGGGGCGAGTGCGCGAAGTTTTCGATGCGCTGGTGGAATTAGACGAGACCGATCGAGCAGTTCAGCTCAGCGCTTGCACTTCGCTCGACGAGCAGCTGCGCGAAGAAGTGGCGCGCTTGCTGCGCTCAGCACCCAGCGAGCACACGTTGGCAAATGCGCCGGAAATGGCTGCTGGTTTGCATGCTTTGGACGGGGTAAGCGAACCAAGCGCACCGCAGAACATCGGCGCTTGGCGCGTGCTTGAAGCACTCGGCGAAGGTGGGATGGGCTCGGTATATTTAGGCGAGCGCTTAAGCGATGGGGTGCGTCAATTGGCGGCGTTAAAGCTGTTGAAAGGCCACAGTCCAAGCCAGCAGGGCTTGGCGCGGTTTCGCAGCGAACAGCGCATGCTGGCTGAGTTGCACCACCCCAATATTGCGCATTTGATTGAGTCGGGTATCGACTCGCGTGGCGTCCCGTACATCGCGATGGAATATGTCGATGGACGCTCACTAATGGACTATGCCGATCACTTTGAGCTAGACGCCGCCAAGCGCCTGGCGCTGTTTCGGCAAATTTGTGCGGCGGTGGACCACGCCCACCAGCGCTTGATCGTGCATCGCGATCTAAAGCCGAACAACATCTTGGTTAACGCCCAAGGGCAAACCAAGCTGCTGGACTTTGGGATCGGCAAGCTGCTTTCAGATCTTGACGGCGCAACCCAACTCACCCAAACGGGCATGCGCCTATTTACTCTAGGCTACGCCGCACCCGAACAGCTCTCAGGCGAGGTGGTATCGACCGCTACGGATGTGTTTTCACTCGGCGTCATTCTCTATGAGCTGCTGACGCGCCGCTTGCCGTTTGCGGTCGAATCGCATCGCGTGGTGGACTGGGAGCGCCGCGTGATGAGCACCCAGCCCACGCCGCCGAGTGCGTGCGCGCGCACCACCCAGCGCACTGAGCGCGACCCGCTAGGCAGCGTGCCAATGGCACGCTCTTGGTCTAACGATATTGATGCGATTGTTTTGAAGGCACTTCGTCCCGAGCAGGCGCAGCGCTATAGCTCCGTCGCGCAGCTCAGCGCCGATTTACTCGCGCTCCTCGAAGGCCGACCGGTCAGCGCGCGCCGTGGCACGCGGCGCTATCGGGCGGGTAAGTTTTTGCGCCGCCACGCGTTAGCCGTGGCTTTGACCGGCATCGCTGTAACGGGCGTTCTGGGTGGTGCAGCCGCCGCACTTTGGCAGGCTAGGGAAGCTCAATCCCAGCGCGACCAGGCGCGTGCGGAGAGTTTGCGCGCTAACGCGGTAGTCGATTTTATGACAGAGGTGTTTGCCGACGCCGATCCGGGAAAAAACCTAAATGGCGCGATGACGGCGCGCGAAGTGCTTGACAAAGGACGCGACCAAATCCCGCGGCGCGTCGATTTGGATCCGGCCACGCGCGCAAGCCTTGGCACTGCCATTGCGCGCGCCTACCGAGCGCTTGGCGCCAGCGCAGAAGTGCTCGCGATGATGAAGACTGCTCTCACGTTAGCGCGTGAATCGGACAATCCGCGCGTGCTGCTTGATGCGCTTATTCAAATGGCAGTTGGGCAAATGAACACTGATCAAGAGTTAGCCTCGTTGACGACGCTCGACGAGGCGCGCGCTTTACTGCGCAGCGCGTCGCTGGATTTGCCTTTGAAAGCAGCGCAAATTGACTACTTAGCAGCAACTGCACTGGTAAATCTCGATCGTTCGGCTGAAGGATTGCCGCGCATGCAAGCCGCCTATGAGGTGATGTTGCGCCTGCAAGGGCCATTGGCTGAGGCCACTCTCGCCGCGCAGCCCGCGTACGCCAGCATCCTTAGCGATTTAGGTCGCGGGGCGGAAGCTCATTTGATCACCGGCCCCAGCATTCAAGCGATGCAAGGGACTGATCTTTCGCCCATCTTGAAAAGCAGCCTGTTGAACGGCCACGGTTTGGCGATGTTGTTCAAGCCTGACTTCGTTGCAGCCGAGCTTGCTTTTCGCCAAGCGCTGGCGATTGATGAGGCGCTGTATGGCCCAACTAATATCAATACGCGCTCCGCGCTTAATAACTTATCCGTGGCATTAGGCCGCCAAAGAAAATACGAGGAAGCGTTGGGTTTAGCCGAACGCGCCCTTGCGATCGTGGAGGTGGGCGCACTGCCAAGAATGACCGCACGTCACTTCAATGTCGCGCGATTTGCGTTGAAAGCCAAGCGATTCGGGCGCGCCCGCGAGCTGATCGACGCAGCGCGTCTGCACTATCAAGCGCAAGGCCAGCCCATCGATGCAAGAGAGCTCGATTTTCAGCTGCTAAATGCGGAGCTGCTGCTAGCGGAGGGTAAACCTGCGCAGGCGCGCAGCACGCTCGCGCAGATTCAACCGCACTTGCAGAACCCCGCCATAGCGTCCGCGACGCAGCACGCGCAGCTTGCCGAGCTTTCAGCGCTCCTGGCAGCGCGACCCTAGCGCGAGTCACGCTAGACTGCTTGCCCTTCCTGAGCGCGCCCGCCAAAACACGATGAATGCCTTCATTCCAACGTTAGATATGCATCGCTTCGACACGGATCGCACGGCTTTTGTAGCCGAGCTCGGGCGCGCTTACGAGACGTGGGGCTTCTGCTGCGTAACCAATCACGCCGTAGATGAGAACGTCGTCGCGCAAGCCTACGCCGCGTTCAAGGCCTTCTTCGCGCTGCCCGAGGAGACCAAGCGAAACTATTGGATACCCGGATCCGGCGGTGCGCGCGGCTACACCGGTTTCAAAGTGGAGACCGCCAAAGATTCTAAATTCCCCGATTTAAAAGAGTTCTGGCACGTCGGCCGCGAATTGCCCGATTCATCTGTTTATCGCGAGTTTATGCCGCCCAACCTGGACGTCGTTGAGGTGCCCGGTTTCGCAGCCACGGCTTATGCGCTGTTTGAAGCGCTCGACGCGCTTGGCTCGCGGATGTTGAGCGCGATGGCGCTGCATCTCGGCCTTGACGAGCATTTCTTTCGCGACAAAACCCGTTTTGGCAACGGCGTGCTGCGCGCCATTCATTACCCGCCGATTCTCGAGGGCAACGTACCCAATGTGCGCGCCGGGCAGCACGAGGATATCAATCTGATCACGCTGCTGATTGGGGCCAGTGCCGCGGGGCTAGAAGTCAAAAGCTTGAGCGGCGAATGGGTCCCGATCACCTCCATTCCCGGGGCCATTGTGTGCAACGTCGGCGATATGTTGCAGCGCCTCAGCAATCATGTGTTTCCGTCCACCACGCACCGCGTGGTAAACCCGCTCGATCAAGATTTGGCGCGCCAACCGCGCTATTCGATCCCGTATTTCCTGCATCCCAACCCCGATTATTTGATCGAGACGCTGCCGGGCTGTATCACGCCTGAAAATCCTGACCGCTATCCAACGCCGATTTCGAGCCACGATTACCTGATGCAGCGCCTGCGCGAAATCAACCTGATCTAGGCACTCACCTTGGACCGGCTCAATATCTCCACGCACATCTCAAAACAGTTCAACGCTGAACTGGAAGAGCTGCGTCGGGTGATGCTCGAAATGGGCGGATTGGTCGAAGAGCAGCTCGCGCTGGCGCTTAGCGCATGGAATGATCTCGAACATGATTTGGCCCAAGTGGCACGCGAGCGCGATCAGCGCGTCGATCGTTTTGAACGGCAAATTGATGAACAAGCCGCGTTCATTTTGGCGCGTCGCCAGCCCGCTGCTTCGGATTTGCGCCTGCTGCTCAGCGTGATCAAAGTGGTGGTTGAGGTCGAGCGCATCGGCGATGAATGCGTTCGCGTCGCGAAAATGGCCGACTTAACGCGCAAAGGCCTGACCGATCTCAATCAAATCGATTTATTGCGGCGCATGGGGATCGTCGCGCAAGGCATGCTGCGCGATGTGTTTGACGCGTTCGCACGCACCGACCTCGATCAAGCCATCGCAGTGGTGCGCCGCGATAAAGAAATTGATCTGATGTTCAATGAGTTACAAGATCTCTCAGTGCGCTTGATGCAAGCATCGCCCGATCGCGTGCGTGACGGGATCAACGTGCTGTGGGCTGGCCGCTCACTCGAACGCGTCGGCGATCGCTGTAAAAACATTGCCGAATACGTGGCGTATTTGGTGCAAGGGCGCGATGTGCGCCATACGAAATTTGGTCGGGAGCAAAAATGAATCACCTGCAAAAGTTAGTGAAAATCTCAATCTGCCTATTGCTAGTCGCACTCACGGCGAGCTGCACGGGCGAACGCAAAGAACGCGCCGAGCCACCAAGGATCGCGCTGCAATCGCTCAAAGTGGATGGCACGTTGGTCACCATGCAGCTGCGCGTAACCAATCAAAGCTTCGGCCCGATGACTTTCTCTGAGCTCAAAATCAACTTACGCATCGCCGGCATCGTTGCCAGCAAAGATCGAGTCATCGCGCTCGGTGAGCTGCGCGTGCCCAGCCTGGGCACCGAAGTACTGCCGTTTTCAGTGAATTCCGCCGAGCTCGCCGTCGCCAGCAATCAACCCAGCCTAACCTACCGCCTCAGCGGCACCGCCAATTCAGAACGCGGCGAATTCCCCTTCCTCCTCGATTCAATCCTCAACCAAGTTCCGGGAAGTCCAGGGGAGTTTCGTTAGTCGGTTGA
>Ga0105046_10007245_pt1 | contig 17489 bp, 18 predicted proteins | sample MAT03_FD_78385 | JGI IMG/M metagenome (GOLD analysis project Ga0105046, IMG submission 78385) | Freshwater microbial communities from Lake Fryxell liftoff mats and glacier meltwater in Antarctica - MAT-03 (megahit assembly) | ecosystem: Environmental > Aquatic > Freshwater > Ice > Liftoff...
CGCTGGTTCTGCCCACCCCACGCCGTCGGCCACGCCGCGATCGCCCGCTCACGAATCGTCAGCGCCGGATCCGGCACCATCGACGCCTCGGTCACCGAGTACACGCGCCCGAGCCCATGACACTCGGGACACGCACCCTCGGGCGTGTTCGGCGAGAACGCCTCGGCATGCAGCATCGCCTGCCCGCGCGGATACTCGCCCGCGCGCGAATACAACATGCGCAGCAGATTCGACAGCGTCGTGACACTGCCGACCGACGATCGCGAGCTCGATCCGCCGCGCTGCTGCTGCAACGCGACCGCCGGCGGCAGCCCCTCGATCGTATCGACCGCGGGCACGTCCATCTGCTGGAACAGCCGCCGCGCGTACGGTGATACCGACTCGAGGTAGCGCCGCTGCGCCTCCGCGTAGAGCGTCCCAAACGCGAGCGACGACTTGCCGGATCCCGAGACACCCGTGAACACGACGAGCTTGTCGCGCGGGATGTCGACGTCGATGTCCTTCAGGTTGTGCTCACGCGCACCGCGTACGCGCACGGTCGCGTGCGTGGAGCCGGGAAGGAGCACGGATACGCGGGACAAACTCCGGCGATGCTACACGCCCGGCTAGCCGGCGTTGAACGCCGACATATGTCCGACATCGATCGGCTTGTGCGTCCGCAGCATGAACTTGCGCCGCGGGCCGGGCTCGGTCGGCGGGAGGTGAACCGGCCTCATCGCCGGTACCGCCGGTACACCCGTCGCGAGCGCGCGCACGGCTCGCAGCGCATCCGTGGTCGTGAACACGCCGACCACCTCGTCGTGCTCGACCACGATCGCGCAGCCCCAGCGGTGCGCTTCCATCGTCAGACACACGTCGGCGAGCAGCGCATCCGGTGCGACCACGAACGGCTGCTCGCTCATCGCGTCCTTGACCTTCAGCTTCTTCGCATCGACCCCCGGCATCGACAGTGCGAGACCGATGTCTCGGCTCGACAGCACGCCGACGATGTGACCGTCGCCGACGACGACGAGGTGGCGGATGTGGTCGAGCGACATGCGCTGCTCCGCGTCGGCGAGCATCAGATCCTCGTCGGCGCTCGCCGGCATCGAAGTCATGTACTCGGACACGGTGGGCTGCTTCGCGCTCATGGCTCCAAGCTGCGATCGAACCGCCGGCCCGCAAGCGCAAGAACGTCACGGATCTCCGCAAACTTCGCGCGGTCGGTCTATGCTCGCCGCGCCATGCGTCCACTCACGCTCGTCGCCCTCGCGCTCGCCCTCGCCTGCTCGCCGAAGTCCGCGACGAAGACACCTGCAGGCAACGCAGCAGCGCCGAGTGCACACCAGGAGCAGCCAGGCAACCCTGAGACCAAGGGCCCGAACGGTGCGACCGTCGTCGAGCGCATCATCGATGCCGGCACGACGGACTCGAAGGTCGACGCGCACCTGCATCACCTCGCGAAGGTGATCGGCCCGCGGCTCACCGGCTCACATGGCCTGATGGAGGCCGAGAAGTGGGCGCGTGATCAATTCGCGAGCTTCGGCCTCGACGCGCGGCTCGAGCAGTGGGGCGAATTCCCGATCGGCTTCGATCGCGGGCCGTGGTCGGGCAGGGTGGTGACGCCCGAGAAGAAGTCGCTCGACTTCATCACCCGCGCGTGGACGCCCGGTGTGTTCGGCCCGAGCAAGGGCCCGGCCGTCGCGTATCCGGCCTCGGTCGCCGAGGTGAAAAATGCCGCAGCGCGGTTCGCCGGTGCGTGGGTGATCCACCCGGATACGAGCAAGGGTCCGCGCCGCGACGAGAAGCTGCTCACGGCGATCGACGACGCTCTGTTCGCCGCGAAGATCGCCGGCCACGTCGAGCGCGCGCTCGATCCGAAGGGCGTGCTCGTGCACACCAGCGGCAAGCACCAGATCGAGTGGTCGGCGCTGCCGCGCGACGTGCGGGTGATCCTGCGCGGTGATCAGCACGACGATCTCGTGCGCCGGCTCGGCTCGGCCGAGAAGGTCGAGCTCGAATTCTCGATCGACAATCGCTTCTTCCGCGGACCGGTGCCGCAGCACAACGTCGTCGCGGATCTGGTCGGCAGCGAGCTCCCGGACGAGCTCGTGATCGTCGGCGGCCACATCGACTCGTGGGACGGCGCCGAAGGTGCAGTCGACAATGCGACCGGCTGCGCGACGACGCTCGAGGCGGCGCGATTGCTGGTGGCCGCCGGCGCGAAGCCCAAGCGCACGATTCGCTTCATGCTGTGGTCGGGCGAGGAGCAGGGCCTGCTCGGCTCGGAGGCCTACGTCGTGCAGCACCCCGAGCTCGTCGACAACGCGTCGGTCGTGCTCGTGCACGACGGCGGCACCAACTTCCTGTCGGGCCTGCGGGTCACGCCGGAGATGGCGGATGACGCGAAGCTGGTCTTCGCGCCGGTGATGAACCTCGATCCGAACCTGCCGTTCGCGCTGTTCTACGCGGATGCGCTGCGCAAGGGCGGCAGCGATCACGGGCCGTTCATCGACAAGGGCATCCCCGGGTTCTTCTGGGAGCAGGACGGTCGCGCGGACTACGAGCATTCGCATCACACGCAATTCGATACGATGGCGTTCGCGATTCCCGAGTACCAGAAGCACTCGGCGATCGTCATCGCGATCGCGGCACTCGGCTTCGCGAACCTCGATCACAAGCTCGATCGCACCGACTCGCCCGCGCTGCCGCGGCGGCAGCTCGGTGCGGAGCTCGACGGTGCGGTCGTGAAGTCGGTGACCAAGGGTAGCGCGGGTGCGAAGGCCGGCCTGAAGAAGGGCGACGAGATCGTCGCGGTCGAGGGCGAGGGCGGATCGCCGCGACAGATGCTGCGCAAGCTCGGCGGTGACGGCACGGTTCGCAAGCTCGCCGTGATGCGCAAGGGCAAGCGCGTCGAGATCGTCATCGACTTTGCTGGCGAGCCGGCGGAGGTCGAGCGCGAGGTCCGACGCGCGCGGCGCAAGACACGATTCGGCGAGCTCGACTACGACAAGCCGTTCGCGGGGCGTGTGGTCGAAAAGCCGAAGCCTGCGGTCAGCGCCGAGGCTGCGCCACCACCCCCTCCGCCCGCACCGGAACCCGGCGGATGATCCCGCCTCGCGTTCGCGGATGCTGATCCGACGGATCGCTCGCTACATCGTCGTCGCGCTCAGCCGCCGCCGCAACGATCGCGGCCTTCGGTGGCCAACGTGGAGGCGGAATGCCGCCACACCATGCACAGCGCGAGAGCGGAGCGACGCATGTCGGGGCATTGGCCACGGCCGGCACGCATTGTTTCGGCGTCAATCGGTCCGCAGCACGAGCCCGAGCTCGGCGCCACCGATCGTCAGCCGCGACGTGTCGATCTCGAAGCTCAGCGGTCCTTCGACCAGCAGCTCGCGCAGATGCGCGTCGATCGACTGCCCGACTTCATCGCCCGGACACACCGGCGGATCGATCGCGACCTGCTCGAAGATCAGCAGCGCATCGTCCGCAACGTAGTCCGCCGCACCCGACGCGCACGGACCGTCGATCACCAGCTGACCGCCGGCGCCGAAGGTGATCGTGCCTTCCCCGTGCTCCACGCCCATCACGAGCCCTGAGTCGACGATGCCCTCGATCTCCCACGTGGGTCCGACGAGCGGACGATCGGGATCCGCGACCTCTTCGTCGAGCAGCACGATCGTCACGACGTCGTCGGTGAGGGTGAGCCGCGGGCCGTCGATCTCGTACGAAGGTGTCTCGTTCAGAAATCTCTTCATCCACTCTTCCTGATCGTCGACTGCGATCCCGCAGCTCACACTGAAGTCGCTGTCAGCGACCTCGTCACCGACGACAATAGCCCCGTCCGCGCGCCAGTACGCCGCGGACATCCCCTCACAACCAGCGTAGGCGGACAGCTCGCGGCCATAGAAGCGAAGCTCGATCCGCGACCCTGGCGCGAGCTCCCGGCCTTCGATCGACTCGAGCAGATAGTCGCTCTCCTCGAACCAACTCTTCTCCGACTCGCAGCCGAGCGCGAGCGCGAGCATCACCATCGATCGTGGCACCACCTGGTCACGCTAGCAGCCGATCACCCGCAACGCTGCCAACGCCGTTGTCGATCGCGACGATTCTCCGCCGAGAATTTTCTACACGGCCCTCCGGGCCTGATGGTCACTCCTCGAACAACCCGAGCTGCCCGTTCCCCGGCCGCCGAAACGTCGTGCCTTCGAGCTCGAACCGCTCGCGCGCATCCGCATCGCGCTGCGCATCCACGAACCCCAGCCGTCGCCGATGCACATCGAACAGCGCCTCGATCGCCAACCACCGCGGCCCCTGCCCGCGCATCCGCTGCCCGAACTGTGCGTTGTTCATCTCGCCGTCGCGTACGTCCCTCACCGCCGACAACACATGCTCCGCGCGCAGCGGCAGGCTCTCGCGCAGCCGCTCGGTGAACACCGGCCGCACTGCTGCCGGCAGCCGCAGCATGATCATGAACGCGAGCTCGGCACCGGCTTCACGCGCGCGCTCCAAGATCTCCGGGATCTGCGGATCGTTCAACCCCGGGATCACCGGCGAGATGCTCACCCCCGTGCGCACACCCGCTTCGCTCAACCGCTTCAGCGCGGTGAACCGCCGCGCTATGCTGCTCGCATACGGCTCGATCGCCCGCGCCTGCTCCTCGTCCGCGAACGGAATGCTCACGAACACCGTGCACCGTGCGACGCGACCGAGCTCCGCCAACAGATCCACATCGCGCTCCACCAACGCACCCTTGGTGATCACGCCGACCGGATTGCGAAACTTCAGGCACACCTCGAGCAGCTTGCGGGTCAGCCCGTAGCTCGCCTCGAGCGGCTGATAGCAATCCGTGACGCCGGAGAACGCGAGCATATCGCCCTTCCACGACGGCGCGCAGAGCTGACGATGCAGCACCTCGGGCGCGTTGCGCTTGACCACGATCTTGCGCTCGAAGTCCGTGCCCGCGCCGAAGCCGAGCAGCTCGTGCGACGGTCTCGCGTAGCAGTACGCACACCCGTGGAAGCAGCCGCGATACGGATTCACGCTGAAGCGGAACGGCACGTCGGGGCTGTCGTTGCTCGCGATGATCGAGCGCGCGTCTTCCTCGTACACCGACAGCATCGACGGCGGCGGCGCGCCGAGATACTCGACGTGCGTCGTCTGCCAGGGGTTCGGCGGGTTGGCGACGGGGCGGGGCAACCACCGTTATGCTATGCCGTTCGCGCGCCCGTGCCAGTCTCGACCACCCTGCGACCGATGTTGCTCGCGTTCGTCGTCGCCTGCAGCGGCTGCGCCGGTGAGCTCGCGGTGTTCGCGGCGCTCGCGTTCAGCATGAGCCTCGGTGCGTGGATCCTCGGCCGCGATCGCATGCGCCGCAGCTTGTACGAGGCCGAGTCGATGCGTCTCGCGATCGCTTCGGGCAACCATCGCGACATCGAGGACGATCTGCGCAAGGTGCTCGCACTCGCGGCTGCGGGCGAGGCCGTCAGCGCCGAGCGCCAGTGGCTCGCGCGTGCGCAGCTCGGCGGTCTGCTCGTCGCCGAGTGGCGACTCGACGAAGCGCGCGAGATCTACGGCAGCAAAGACGAGCCCGCATCGGTGCACCTCGCTGCACTCGCGGCGTTCGGTCGACACGAGCTCGCGGTGCTCACCGAAACCCCGGACCAGTCGCGCCTCGATGCGATCCGCTGCGATCGCGACGCGAGCCTGCAGCACGTGCCCGGCGCGTTCCGCCGCGACGTCGAGCGGGCATGGAACGCGATCGAGGGCCTGTGTCTCGTACGCATGGGTCACGCGCGCGAAGGCATCGCGTTGCTCGAGCCCGGGCTCGCCTCGCTCGAGTACAGCCCGTCGCTCGTCGTGTACCTGTTCCATCTCGGTCAGGCGTACGAGCACATCGGCGAGCGTCAGCTCGCGGGCACGCGCTACGACCAGGCGATGCACGCGTTCCCCGGCACGCGTCTCGCAAGCGAGGCGCGATCGCGGCTGCACGCCCTCGGTCCCGGCGCGGGCGACGGGTTGTTTCGACGCATGCTTCCTGAAGCGCCGCAGGCCGAAACGAAAGCCCCGCAGGCCGAAACGAAAGCCCCGCAGGCCGAAACGAAAGCCCCGCAGGCCGAAACGAAAGCCCCGCAGGCCGAAACGAAAGCCCCGCCCGCGATCCCGCCGAAATCGTCCGACGACGACAACCCGTGAGTCACGTCTCTTGCTCGCCGGAGGCGTTACCGACGCGCGACGTCTTTCGGCGAAACGTTGTTTCCCTGCTATGTTGGCGTGACCTTGGGCAGCTCCGACGCGCGGCGCTCCAGCATGGTGGTCCGGACCCTCTCGCATGGGGCCGCATACGCCCGGCATCTGATCCGCGGCAATCACTTGCCCGGTGACATGAAGTGGAGTCGACCGGGCGCACCGCCGGTGCTGCTCGCCCACGGCTTTCTCGGCACGCGCGGCACGATGCAGCCGCTTGCGCGTCGCTTCAGCGACGACGGTCGCGCGACGTTCTCGTACCACCACGGCACGTTCCATCTGCGCTCGCTGCTGACCTCTGCGCAGCAGCTCGTCGATCACTTCGCGCGCCTCGAGAAGTCGCTCGGCATCTCGCGCTTCGACGTCGTCGGCTTCTCGATGGGTGGGCTCATCGCGCTGCACGCCGTGAAGTTCCTGCAGGCGCATCGCTGGGTGCGACGACTCGCGCTGCTCGGTGCACCGACCGACGGCACGTGGGCCGGTCTGCTCGGCGTGGCAACGGTCGGGTGGATCAGTCCGAGCGTCTGGCAGTGCCTCCCGACCTCCGACTTCGTCGGCGATCTGCGAGCGGCACCGATGCCACCGGGCCTGCGCGTCCGCCAGATCCACGCCTCACACGACGCGCTGTGCCCTCTGCCGCGACCGCTGCCGGGCATCGATCCCGCGCGTGACTTCCTCGTGCTGCCGGGTGGCCACTCCTCGCTCGTCGTGACCCACGGATTCTACGACGCGATCAAAGAGTTCTTCGACGAGCCCGAACCTTCGACGATCGAAGAAGAGACTTCGGCAGCGGAATGAGGCGCAACAGCGCCGGAGGGATGGGAGGCTCCGGCGAGCTCTGCCCGACGGAGGGAAGGGAAGGGAAGGGACGGGACGGGACGGGACGTCCCTTCCCAATCATCAATAACTGACGACGCCCTTGCCGCGCAGCGCGACGAGCAGCTTCATCATCGTGATGTCGTCGACGGTGCTGCCGTCCATCACTTCCCACCAACCGCCGGCCTCGAGGATGTCCTGCACGAGGTCGAGCTCCGGCTGCGCGAGCTTGTGCCAGCGGGTCGGGCTCGGGCGCACGAGCGACACCGGCTGCCCATACGCCGGCAGCGTGTGCTTCTTGCCGAGGTTCGCGCGCTCGTCCTGCTGGCGCGCCGCCTCCATGAGCATGTGCTCGAGCGGCATGTTGATTTCTATCGGCGGATTCTCGATCGACGTGTTCTCGAGCTCGAACATGCCCTTGTCCCAGAGCAACATGCGCAACAGCGCCTTCTCCGGGTGCAGCAAGCGGTTGCCGACGATCTCGGCGTAGTAGACCCGACCCTCGCGTAGGTGCAGCGCACCTACGCGACCGCGATCGACGTCGCGGACCTTCAAGCATCCGGTCTTGCGACTCGTCGCGAGCCACTGCAGGACATCCATCAGCGGGATGTCCTCGATCGCGCCGGTCATCGATCGACCGGCGGCTTCGTTCGGTCGACGCCGACGTTGCTCGCCGGCCTTGCGCTGCGCGACGTCGGCGGTCGCCTTCACGTCGATGCGCGCGAGGTTCGATCCGATCGCGATCCGATCACCGGGTCGCAAGCACTGATGCGCGACCGCTCGACCGTTGACGAGCGTGCCGTTGCGCGATCCGAGATCGCGAACCCATACGCGGCCGCGCGCCGCATGGAAGCGCGCGTGCTTGCGACTCACGGCATCGTCCGACAGCACGAGATCCGCCTCGGTGCTGCGACCGGCGATCACCGCTTTGCTGGATTCGAGCGCGAATTCCTGACCCTGATACTTGCCGCGCACGAAGCAGAGCACGACGACGGAGGGTGCAGGAGTCGGGTTGGCTGGAGCCATCGCGAGGTGGTCTCAGGTTCGCGCGACCGGCGACGCGCCGTCAACGGCACGGGTTGTCAGTGTCGCATTCGCGGCAAGACCGCGTCGCAGTGTCCGGTTCGCGCGTGTCGTGCGTCACGCGACGACGCGTTCCGGCGCAGTCGCAGCGCTCGCACACGCCCATCCGCGAGTTTTTCGCCGCCACCGCTCGAATGTCGGTTGCGACCAGCGCGTCGGGGGACAAGACTCAAATGGAGATGGCAATGACGTCCTCGACTCGAGTAGGCAAGACGCGGTGGTTCCGAACGAACGCGCTCGCGGCGCTCGTGGTCGCAGGTCTCGCGCTCGTCGGCTGCGGACGCGGCCGCACCAACGACGCCACGGCCAACCCGGATGCGCCGCGCACCGTCATCGCCGAACCCGGTGCCTACGACGACATCTACGTCGCCGACTCGCAGTACGTGGAGCGCACGACGACCACGACGACCACCACCACCACCGACGGCCAGACCGTTGGCTACGACACGCTGTCGGATGGCTCGCGCGTCGAGGTCATCACGTACGTGCACAGCTATCCCGAGCCGATCGAGACGTTCCCACGCGTCTACTGGGGCGGCCGCTGGTACTACAACGTCAACGGCGACTTCGTGTTCTACAACGACGTGTACGATGGTTGGGCGTACTACTGGGGTCCGCCCGCGCCGCTGGTTTCGTGTTGGAACGGCTACTATCCGTGGGCGCCGTACTACTGGGGCAGCGGCTACTACGGCGCTGGTTGGTACTGGGGCGGCGTCGGCTACTACGGCTATCACGCGTACGGCTTGCCGGTCGCGAACCAGAACCACCATCACCACAACTATTGGAGCGACGGCAGCGGCAGCGACAAGCCGTCGCCCGGTGCACCGAGCCAACCCGGTGATCGGCCCGGTGGTTCAGACGGTCCGCGTCGCACCAAGCCGCAGGTCGCCGACGCCGGTCCGCCGCGACGCAATGTGCCGGGCGGTGGTGGCACGCCCGACGGCAATCAGGATGGACCGCGTCGCACACCGGCAGGTGGTGCGCCGCAGGGATCGGGCATCGCCGACTCGCCTTCGCGCGATGGTGGCACGGCGCCCGCACGCCTCGCCGACAAGCCGGGCCGCATGGCGCCCGCGCCGAGCAAGAGCGATACGCCGAGCCGCATCGATACGCCGACGCGTGGCGATGCGGTCGCTGCAAGTACGCCGTCGCGCACGGTGCCGGTGCGCACTGCGACGCCGGCGAAGTCTTCGGGTGACGTCGGGCGCATGCCCGTCACGCCGGCTTCGCGTCCCGGTCGTTCTACGTACACGACGTCGTCGGGTCAGCGCGTCACCGTGATCGATCCGTCGGCGAGGTCGCGAGCGGTCGCGCCGTCGCGATCGGCTCGCACCGTCGGCACGCTGCCCGCGGCGAACGTGGCGGGCCGTGATCCGTTCACCTCGTCGTCCCGTCCGCGCTGGGACTCGCCGGCCGTCGCGAACCCGTCGCGCGCGGCATCGCCGGCAGCGAGCTGGGATGCCGCTGCGGCACCGCGTCCGTCACGATCGACAAGCCCGTCGTCCGGTTCGTCGCGATCGAGCAGCCCGTCGTACCAGCCCTCGTCTGCGAGTCCGTCGCGGTCGAGCAGCCCGTCGCGATCGAGCAGCCCGTCGCGATCGTACTCGCCACCGTCGCGATCGAGCGGATCGTCGAGGTCGTCCGGCTCGTCGCCGTCGCGCTCGTACTCGCCGCCCTCGCGGTCGAGCGGCTCGTCGCGCGGATCGTCGTCGCCGTCGCGGTCGAGCAGCCCGTCGCGCTCGAGCGGATCGAGCGGTTCGTCACGCAGCTCGCCATCGCGATCGAGCAGCGGCGGCGGTAGCCGCTCGTCGGGCGGCGGCGGAGCTCGCCGCTAGTCGAGGGCGCGAGTCAACGCCAGCACTGCGCCGACGACCTCGTCGTCGTGCTCGGCCCAACGCTGCCGTGCCGGCACGCGATCCGCGGGCCCCTGTGCTGCAAACCACAGGCGCCGTGACGGATCCGGGGCCTTGGCTCGCACTCACCCGGCATGAAGACCAACACGATTCTGAAGCACCTGCTGGCTTGCGCGCTCGTCGTGCCCGGCTGCGAGTTCCTCGACGACATCGCCGACAGCGACAGCGACGACGACGACGCTGCCGACACCGGTGACGGCGACGGCGACGATGAGGGCGACGACGACGACAATCACAGCGACGGCGACGGCGACGAGGGTGGCACCGACGAGTCGGAGGGCGACGGCGGCGGGGCCGACGAATCCGAGGGCGGCGATGACGGTCCGGCCGACGGCGGTTCAGACGAAGCGGGCGCAGACGAAGCGGGCGCAGACGAAGCGGGCGCGGACGAAGCGGGCGCGGAGGCTGGCGAGAGCGGCACGGCGACCTGCGAAGAGGGCGCGACCGCGTGCATCGACGAAGCGACCGTCGCCGTGTGCGTCGACGGCGAACCCGTCGCGCTCGACTGCAACGATGTGTGCCTCGAGCTCAACGGCGTTCCGGGGCTCGGCTGCTTCTTCGACGAGGAAGCGGGCGCGGATCTGTGCATCTGCGATGACGGCAGCGGTGAAGGTGGTGGTGAAGGTGGTGGTGAAGGCGGCGGCGCCTGAGACTCGTGGCACGCGCCCCGTGAAGTCATCATGGGGCCGCGCTACCCTGCCGCGCCATGGCCGACGAGATCGACCCGACCCGCGCGAGCTGGAACATCGCGACGCGCAATCACAACGCGCACAAGGGTGATCAAGCCGCGCGCCTCGCCGCCGGCGAAGACGTGCTGTTCCCCGAGGAGCTGGAGCTCCTCGGGGAGCTTTCGAGCCGCACGCTCGCGCATCTGCAGTGCAATGCGGGGCAGGACTCGCTGTGTCTCGCACGTCGTGGCGCGCGGGTGACCGGCGTCGATCTCAGCGACGAGGCGATTGCGTTTGCCGCCCAGCTGTCGGTGAGCTCCGGCATCCCGGCGACGTTCGTGCGCAGCGAGCTCCTCCAATGGATGCACGAGACCGACGCGCGCTTCGACCTCGCGTTCTCGAGCTACGGCGCGGCGGGATGGCTGCCCGAGCTTGCCCCGTGGGCACGCGGCATCGCGCGGATCGTCGTGCCCGGCGGCAGCTTCGTGTACGTCGAGTTCCATCCACTGGTGTGGTCGATCGGCGAGACGTTTCGTCTCGATCGCGACGACTACTTCGCGACGACGCCGTTCGTCGAGCCGGTCGGTGACTACGTCGCCGACTCCGCGGTCGGCCTCGGTGCGCTCGGGGAGAATCCGGTGCCGGGCACCAACGATATCGCCGCGCCGAGCTGGCAGCACGGCTTCGCCGCCGTGATCGACGCGCTCGCCGCCGCGGCCTCGTGATCGAGACCGCACGCGAGTATCGGTACGCGAACGGCTGCCGCGTGAACCGTGGCTCGTGCTCGAGCCCGGTACACGCCGCTGGGTGGGGCCCGACGGGGTCGCTCGGATTCCGCTGATGTTCGGCGTGCGCGCGCGGCGATCGGGTTGAGCCGCAGAGCTGCGGCGCGTATGGTCGGTCGCCGTGTCTCCGAAGATCACAGCGGTCCCGTGTCTGAGCGACAACTACGCCTACCTCGTGCACGAGGGCGAGCGCGCGTGGATCGTAGATCCCTCGGAGAGCAAGCCGGTGATCGCCGCGCTCGAGACCCTCGGTCTCGGCGCCGCGGGGATCCTCGCGACGCACCACCATCCCGATCACGTCGGTGGCGTCGACGGTCTCATCGAGCACTTCGGCCCGCTCACCGTCGCGGCGCACGAGCTCGATCGCGGCCGCGTGCCGCAGCAATCACTGTTCGTCGACGCGCCGACCGATCGCTTCATCGACAGCGGTCTCGTGATTGCCGGTCGTCGCGTCCTCGCGGCGCACATCCCCGGGCACACGCGCGCGGCGATCGCCTGGTACCTCGTCGGCGACGACGACGCCGACGGCGACGTGTTCACCGGCGACACGCTGTTCGCCGCCGGCTGCGGGCGGCTGTTCGAAGGCACACCGGCGCAGATGCACACGAGCCTGCAGCTGCTGACGAGCCTGCCGGCGACGACGCGCATGTGGTTCGGTCACGAGTACACCGCGTCGAACCTGCGCTTCGCAGCAGCGCTCGAGCCCGAGCACGCACCGATCGCCGACCGTCGCGCCGAGCTCACGCACTGCACCACGCCGACGACCGTCGAGCTCGAGCGCGAGACCAACCCGTTCGTGCGCGCGCGTGATGCCGCACAGCTCGGTGAGCGTCGCGCGGCGAAGGACTCGTTCTCGTGATCCGTCCCGGCGGGCTGGCCGCGTGGTGGCAGGCCGCGCGTCCGCTCGCGCACGTCAACATCGCGATGCCGCTCATCGTCGGCCAGGCGCTGGCGATCGCCGCCGGCGCGCGCTTCAACGCGTTCGCGTGCGTGCTCGTGCATCTGTTCGGCGTGTTCGATCACCTGTTCATCGTGTTCGCGAACGACGTCGCCGACGAGTCGGGTGATCGGGCGAGCGCGACGCACACGATGTTCTCCGGCGGATCGCGCGTGCTGCCGGACGGCCTGCTCGATGCGCGCACGCTCGTGCGAGCTGCGAGCGCGATGGCCCTCGGCATGGTCCTCGTCTCCGCGACCGCAGCGTTCGCGCTGGGTCGCGACGCGATGCTCGTCGGCTGCGGCGCTGCGATTGCGCTGTTGCTCGCGTACAGCTTCGCGCCGCTGCGGCTGTCGTATCGCGGCTTCGGCGAGGTCGTTCAGGGCATCGGCATCGGTGCAGTGCTGCCGGCGATCGGCTTCGTCGCGCACGCCGGATCGCTCGACGGCTTCGATCCGAAGTGGCTCGTGCCGATCGTCGTGCTCGGCATCGCGAGCAACATGAGCACCTCGCTGCCCGATGCGCCGGCGGACCGCGCAGTCGGCAAGCGGACATGGCCGGTCCGCGCCGGCGTCGCGAACGCGCGCAAGCACGTGATGCTCGTCGCTGCGCTGGGGGTTCTGCTCACGCCGTTGATCCTGCCTGCCGCCACCGACGAGTCCCAGCTCGCGATCTGCGAGGTGCCATCACTTGTCGTGCTCGGGATCGCAGCGTTCGTGTGGCGCGGAGCCGATCCGAAGGATCGCCGCGGCGTCACGCGCTTCGTCGCGCTCGTCGGTCTCGCGATCAACCTCGCGCTCGTCGGCTGGACGATCGCGCTGCTCTAAAAAAGTGGTCGGCTAGGGAGGGGGAAGCGGGCCGCTTCCCCTGAAAGCTAAAACCGGGCGCGCAGCTGCAGCCCTGCGACGTTGCGGCCGAGCCACGGCGTCGTCGTGAGGTTGTACCGCCGCCGCTCGCGATTGCCCGCCGTGGCGTAGCTGATCATGCCGACGCCCGCTGCGAATGCCGACGCCGAGAGCTGCTGCGCGCCGTAGTACGCAAACGCGTGTCCGGGCCGCGCGAAGTCGAAGATCTCCGCGCCTTCGGGGCTGCCGTAGTCGGAGAGCCACAGGCCGCGCAGCGACACGCTCGTGAGAAAGCCGAGCGCCATCAACGGGATGCCGATGCTCAGCATCAACGGGTTGCGACGCCGCTGCTTCTCGCGCGCGAGCCACGTATCCGCGGTGCCGCGCTGGCGACCGCCCGCGCCAGCGAGTGCAGTCGCTGCGATGTTGCTGCCGAACACGAACGGCGTCGTGACGAACCATCCGAGCGAGCAGCCGCCTTGCGAGTCGGTCTGGCACGGACCGCTGACGACGTAGACGCGCAGCCCGTTGAGCAGCGTCGCGACGACGCCGGTGACGGCCGCACCGATCAAGAGTCCGTTGCCGGTGCGCCGTTGATCCTCGAGCTGCGTCGTAGTCGGCGGCTGCAACGGCTTCGGCACCGACTGCGTCGTTGCGGGGATCGGCTGCGACACCACCGGTGGTGGTGGCTCGACCTGATCACCGAGCACGTCGTCCCACGTCTGCTCGGGTGGCGGACCTTCGGGCTCGCCCATCGCGGGACGCAGCTCGGGCGACGTTGCGGGGGGATCGGCGACCGGCGTCGCGGGCTCGGTCGCGCGCGCGGGCAAAGCGACGGCGAGCGCGAGCACGAACGCTCCGCTGCGAGCGGCGACACGGCCCATCACCGCGCGTGCACCTCCATCGCCGATCACCATATCAGACACACCACGCCTCGGCAGTCGGGGCAAAGCGCAGCGACAGGCACGACAGCGCACCATCGCCGAGGTGGATCTGCGACAGCTCGACCGTGTGCACCCGGAGCCCACGGGCAACGAGCAGCTCGGCGGTGCGCGGCGCGGCCGACGACACCAGCACACGATCGCCCAAGCCGAGCACATTCGCACCGGTCGGCTCCGGGACCGCGAGCAGCACGATCGAGGGATCGAGCACGCGGCGCAGCGCATCGCCGAGCGCACCGTGGACAACGACGAGCTCGGGGGTCACGACCGAGCATGCGGACTTCAGGTGCAGGCCGCTCGGCACGTCGACGGTGATGACGCGGATGTCGTCCGTCGCAGCGACCTTCGCGAGCGCATCGGCACCGGCGCGATCCGTGCGCTGCGAGAGGCCGACGACGAGGTGACGACCGATGCGCATGACGTCACCACCGTCGATCGTGCCGGGCGGCGGCATGATCGTGATCGTGCGTCGGCCTTCGAGCGCGGCAGCGATCGACGCGACCTCGGCACGACGCGTGCGCGCACCGGGCCGAGTGACGAGCGCACACGTGTCGAGGACGATCGCGGTGTCCTCGACGAACGTCGCATCGGGTGCATCGTGCTCCGCGAGCACGTCGACGACGATGCCGGCGTCACGGAGTGCGGCGACGTAGCCGGCGTGCTGGGTGCGGGCGAGCGGGATGTCGATCGGGGGATCGGGGTGCTCGCGCAGGCACGCGGCGTAGCTCGACGAGGGGGGACGGACGATCGCGTGGCTGGGTGTCGCGAGGTGCATGGCGATCGTGAATCAGGCCGGCGCCGACGCGCTCGGCTGGGCCTGCTTCAGCGCGGCGAGCCAGCCCTGCAGATCCACCACGAACAATCCCACGGTTTCGGTGCCGCCATCCAAGCGCCACGTGATCGTCAGGAGGTCGCGGAAGATCGTCTTGCCCTTGAAGCTCTTCGCGGTCGTGACCTCGACGATCGCGTCGATGGGGATCCGGATCACGCGATCGATCATGAGCTGCACGAAGATGAGCTCGGTTGCGTAGAGCGCGAGCACACCGTTGCCGCGCAGCTGCGCCGCGGATTTCGAGCCGACGCCGAAGAATCTGGCGCGATCGTCGACGCGCTTCGCGATCCGGCCCGCCGCGAGCGCGTCGAGCTTCGCCCGCGCTGTCGCCACCATCGAATAGAACCATCGCCTCACGAGCCACAGCACGGCGATGGCCGAACCGAGACCCGCGAGCGCGGTGATGATCCCGGTCGTCCACACGAGGGGGATCCTACCAAGATCCTCGGGCACCGTGGATCGCGGTAGGATCGGGATATGGCGAAGACCAAGGTCGCGAAGAAGAAGGCGTCTGCCAAGAAGAAGGCGCCTGCCGCGAAGAAGGCCCCCACCAAGAAGAAAAAGGCCGCCAGCCTGAAGACCAAGGCGACCACCGGATCGGTCGACGCGTTCCTCGACAGCCTCGACACCACCCGCGCCGCGGAGTGCAAGGTGCTCGTCGAAATGATGCGCAAGGCGACCGGCGCCGAGCCCAAGATGTGGGGCTCTGCGATCGTCGGCTTCGGCAACTGGCGCTACGAGTACGACAGCGGCCGCGAGGGCGACTTCTTCCAGGTCGGGTTCTCGCCGCGCAAGGGCGCGCTCACGCTGTACATCGTGCGCGGCTACGAGAACCACACCGATCTGCTCGCGAAACTCGGCAAGCACACGACCGGCAAGGCGTGCCTGTACGTGAAGCGCCTTGCCGACGTCGATCGCAGCGTGCTCTCGCAGATCATCAAACGCGGCGTCGCCGAGGTCGTCGCGGGCGGCAAGGCCTGAGACGGGCGTGCGGCATCGTGGTGCTCGTCAGCCGCCCTGCCGCTCGAGGGCCTCGACGCGTCGCTGCAGATCCACGACGTCGGCTTCCATCCGGCCGTCGCGTTCGCTCAGCGTCTTCAGATAGCGGACCACGAAGCGTTGCTGCTCGGCGAGCTCGACCAGCGTCGTCTCGACCGCACCGAGGCGGACGTTCGTCTGCCGCGCCTCGTCGCGGATCTCTCGAAGGACAGACAGTGCTTCGGCGTCCATGGGATCTGACCTCGTGAGCGTAGCGCGGGGTCGCCGACAGGGCCACCCTCATCGCGCCTGTCGGCCGCACACGCAACTCGTTGCGCGCGAAACGACGGCGCTGATCACGATCGTCGACGACTGGCGAGCAGCACCATGCGACGCTGGCCCGGTGGCAGGCCCCTTTCGAGTCTCCGCCGTGCTGCTGGCGTCGACGCTGCTGTCACTCGCAATCCCATCGAGGGTCGCGCACACGTGCGACCCAGGCCCGATCTACTTCGTCACGATCGAGCGCAGTGACGCACCGAGTGCGTGACGATCGCACCGCGACGCCGCGTGTCGATCGGCCCCCACAAGTCGAAGCCCGACCCCACGCGCGCGGCGTTGCTCGACATCGACAACCGCTGCACCGACACGCTCGAGTTTGCCGCGACCGAGTGCACCGCGTGCGGTGAGACCACCCGGATCGCCGCAGGCACGACCGGTACGTTCGCGATCGAGAACCGCCCGCAGAGCGACGCGATCGACTACGACAAGCACACGAAGCAGACCTTGCGGTGGACGCTCGGTGCCAAGACCGGCTCACTCGCATCCGACGTCACCGTGCGCGACGACGTCGAGGCCTGCCGCAACGCAGCCGAGATCGCCGCCGACACCGTCGCCCGCGGCTGCAGCTGAACGCCGACTCCTCACCCACCAGGATCGGGCGACCGCGACAGCGCGAGCACGCTGTGGGCGTTCGCGCGGAAGATCCGGTCGAACCGCGTGTCGTCGAGCACCAGCGAGAAGAACAGCCGCTTCGGATGGAAGCCCGCGTGGTAGCGCGTCATCCCGAGCATCCGCTGCATCCGATTGACGAGACCGAGCGCCGGACCCGGCACGCGGATCGGTCGGATGCCGCGCTCCTCGAGGAACTTCGACAACGGCCCGACCGTCGTGCCCGCGAGGTTGTACACGCCCTTGCCGTGCAAGAAAATCGACAGCATCAGGTCGCGCGCGAGTCGTTCTTTGCTCGTCGGGTTGATCATCGGATCGAAGCCGACCGGCAGCACCGGCGGCGTGCTCTCGAACAGCAGGTTCACACCCGACAGCACGCCACCGCCGAACACGCCGCTCGGCCGCAGCACCATGACCTCGCAGTCCGGCCGATCCATCTTCGCGCGACACATGAACTCCGCGTCGATCGTGTCGCGCAAGATCGGATGCACGTCCGGATCGAGGTTCAGCTCGCC
>Ga0105046_10007246_pt1 | contig 17488 bp, 9 predicted proteins | sample MAT03_FD_78385 | JGI IMG/M metagenome (GOLD analysis project Ga0105046, IMG submission 78385) | Freshwater microbial communities from Lake Fryxell liftoff mats and glacier meltwater in Antarctica - MAT-03 (megahit assembly) | ecosystem: Environmental > Aquatic > Freshwater > Ice > Liftoff...
ACCAGGGTGGATTTCGATTCCCGTCAAGAATCTACCGGGATGAGAAACGACCTGGGCCAAGAGCGGGAAATTTGAATTGCGAAGACGCGATGACAGATTGAAGAACATAAGGGCGTGCAAACCGGGATAGGTCAGCAACACCTCAAGATCAGAACGCGCAGCAGGATCGCGATCACGAATCGCGCGGATCTCTTCTGAAAATGGCATTTTGAGAGCTCCCCCGCAGATGGGTAACCGTCCGCGACAACCCGACAGTCAGCGCGAGCTGCTGGCTGTCATTCGGGACGCGCCGTAAGACGCGCCCCTAGAGACAGGAGCAAAAGCCACCGACGGACGAACCGCAGCGCTCAGGATGGAACCAGCACATTGGCCAAAGCCGTCGCATCTCAGTCAGATCATCCTCGAACTACGCGCTCGCGGTCGTACTGGCGGGAGCTCCCGGTTTTGCGGCAGGGGCCGCTTCCTTCGGTTCACTCTTTTCGGTTTTCTCAACTTTGTCGGCCTTTTCGGCTGAAGCTGCCGTTTCGGTTGCAGCCGCCGTGTCCGATTTCTCCGCGGCACCCGTTTCTGCCTTTTTCGGAGCAGTTGTCGAACCGTTTTCCGACTTCTTGCTGTCGTTGATATACCAACCGGAACCCTTGAAGACAACCCCGACTGGTTGAATAACGCGGCGGATGGTCCCGCTGCAAGATGGACATACCGTTAATGCTGATTCGGAGAATTTCTGATACTGATCGAACTCGTGACCGCAGTCGGAGCAGCGATACTGATACGTTGGCATGTGTGAACGACCTCAAGCGTTGCGATTACAAAAGTCCTCTTATGATCAATTGTAGCGATGCCGGTCGTACGACTCAACGCCAGAACCCCAGAGCCAAAATTCCGGGTACTGTCGGATGATCAAATACCCGTCATTCGATGTCGATGGGATCGAGTTCTTCCCAGTTTTGTCCAGCCGCGACGTCGACGGCCAATGGAACGCTCAGTTCGGCAGCACTCTCCATTGTTTGCCGGACAAGTTTCGCGATTGGGATCAGATCAGTTCGATCGACCTCAAGCACGAGTTCGTCGTGAACCTGCAAAAGTAATCTCGCCTTGACCTTTTCCTCCCGCATTGCCGCCGCCAGTTTGAGCATCGCGATCTTCATAATGTCGGCCGCCGTACCCTGAACCGGCATATTGACCGCCATGCGTTCGGCTGCCATACGTCGCATCCCGTTCGAACTGCTCAAATCGGGAATTAACCGGCGACGTCCATTCAGTGTCTCGACATACCCGAGCTGTGCGCCACGCCGAATGGTTTCATCGAAGTAGCGCTTCACATTTGGCAGTCGCGACCAGTATTGATCAATGAATTTCTGAGCATCGGCCCTGCTCAATCCCGTGTCACGGGAGAGACCGTAGGCCTGCATGCCATACAGAAGTCCGAAGTTCACCGTTTTCGCGACTCGGCGCATGTCCGAAGTCACGCTCTCCTGCTCGACCCCATAGACCAGACTTGCCGTCGCGCGGTGAATATCCATGCCGGCAATGAAGGCATCAACCAGGAACGGTTCTGAACTGAGGTGGGCCATTAACCGGAGCTCAATCTGGGAATAGTCCGCGGAGAGCAACACCGCGTCGTCAAAGAGCCGCTTGTTCGGACGTTGATCCGCGATGAATGCCTTTCGCACGCGCCTTCCCATCTCGGTGCGAATGGGGATGTTCTGCAAATTCGGATTTGTTGATGACAGCCGACCCGTTGCGGCCACGGTCTGGTTGTAATTTGTATGGATGCGTCCCGTGACAGGGTTCGCCTGGGCGGGCAGCGAGTCGACATAGGTCGATGCAAGTTTGCCGAGCGACTTGTACTCCAGAATGAGTTCGATCAACGGGTGCTCGTTTCGGATCGATTCGAGTACGTCGGCATCAACCGAGTACCCCGTTTTGGTTTTCCTGCCCGACGAGAGTTTGAGTTCATCGAATAGAAGCGCCGCGAGTTGCTTGTTGGAATTGACATTGATTTCGTGACCTACGAGCTGCCGCATCTCCCCGTCGAGTTCACTCATCCGGTTGCGAATCTCGTCACCAAGCACTCGGAGATATGCGCCGTCGATGAGAATTCCAGTGCGCTCCATCTCGGCGAGTACGGGAATGAGTGGCATTTCGATCTCGTGAAAAAGGTTGTCCTGTGATTGCGCCGTTATCTTCGGCCGGTAGAGTTCCTCGAGCGCAAATGTCGCTTCAACATCGCCACAGGCGTATGGGCCTGCAGCCTCGACTGAAACAAGGTTCATGGTGAGTTGATTCTTGCCCGAGCCAATGAGCTCGGAAATTTCGGTCATCTGGATTCCGAGACGGGAAAAGGCGAGATCCTTGAGGCCGACGGAGCTCTCGCCCAGCACATATGCCGCAATCATCGTGTCAAATTCGAGATTCTCAAAGGTAAATCCACTCCTCACAAGAACCTGTAAGTCGTACTTGCCATGATGGGCAATTGCTCGAATTGCAGGATCACTCAAAACAGGATTCAGGGCCTCCCGCGTGGCGTCAAGATCAACTCGATCGCCGATAGCGTGGCCGACCGGCAGATAATAGCTTTCAGTCGAACTGACCGCGATCGAAATTCCGACCAATTCGGCCTGAATCGGATCGGTCGATGTGGTTTCGACATCGATCGCCAACACCCCGGTCTCTCGGATTCGCGCTACCAGCGCTGGTAGATCGTCTGAGCTCCTGAGGATCATTCGGTTCGTCTCGACCTCACGAATCGGCGCGGGAGCCTCCTCTTTCGGTTTCGGCAATCGGTTGACCAGCGTCCGAAACTCCAATTCGCGGAAGAGTTCCGTCACCTTTTCGCGGTCAAAGTTGTCGACCGCGCTGTGATCGAGATCGCAGGGCACGTCAATGTCGCGGACGATAGTCGCCAACTTCTTGCTCATCCGGAGTTGATCCATGTTCGCCAGAAGCGACGTTTTCGCCCTGGGTGGAGTCACTTCGTCGACATGAGCAATGATCGCTTCGACGTCACCGAACTTCGTTATCAGAGCCGTGGCGGTCTTTTCACCAATACCGGGCACGCCCGGAATATTGTCCGAGGTGTCGCCAACCAATGCTTTGAAGTCAGGTATGAACTCAGGGAGAAAGCCGTATCGTTCGACAACTGTTTCAGCGTTGAACAGTCGCAGATCCTGAAAACGTGGTCGACCAGGAAGTACGACATCCACATGATCTTCGACGAGTTGGAGCAAGTCGGAATCTCCGGTGACGATGAGGACGCGGAGGTTGTGGTTGTGAGCGAGATGCCCTGCGAGACTGCCGATCATGTCGTCGGCCTCAAATCCCTGACGTTCTTCGATCGGAATGTTCAGTGCTTCGATCAATTGGCGAACCCGGCTAATTTGCGCTCTCAGGTCCTCTGGCATGTCAGGTCGATGCGCTTTGTAATCCTCGTAGATATCCTGCCGGAATGTGCGGCCACCTTCCAGGGCGACGATCGCGTACGTGGGCTTCTGATTGTCGATCACATCGAGAAGCATCCGAGCGAACCCGAACACCGCGTTGGTTTGCTCGCCGGTAGCGGTCGCCATACTTGAGTCTATTGCGTGATACGCACGGAAAATCAGCCCATAACCATCGATGAGCATAACGGTTGGGCGTAGGTTTGCGCTCATCATCGATTTCCTCCCTAGAGCTAATGCAAAGAGTATAGAGGACGGGAACCGATGTTCGGACCGATCATTTCTGGAGCCAATGCCCGGAGGTGGTCCATGCGGATTCCCTATCCGCCACGAGTTGGGGTGCGAGGCATGTGACTGATTGGTGACGGCATCAAGTCATCGAACTTCAGCGTGAACAGCCCTGTTGAAATAGATGCTTTCACACCTACTTGTTCGTCACCGGAGATGGTCAGAGTGTGAATGAAGTAGTCGCACACCGCGAGAAAGCTTTTGTGGTCATTCGTACTATTCCAAGACTATGGTTCTGCTGAAAACCAGGTCGTGCGGTCCTGATTGCTATACTCCCCATTGCACATGGAGTTACTGGCGAACTGAAGTTCGCCGCCCGTGTGCGGTTGTCCCACATCGACCATTACCGAAACTGGCTCCGTTCGTACGTGCGAAAGGCCCTCGTTCTACATGCAGCCATCATCAGTTCAGGAGTTGGCCGGTCGCGTTGTCACAAACGTGGAGCGAGTCATCGTTGGAAAACGACGGGAAGTAGAACTTGTCCTGGTTGCACTCCTCTGCCGTGGCCACGTTCTTATAGAAGATTACCCGGGTGTCGGTAAAACCGTTCTTGCCAAGGCTATCTCTCGCACGATCGGGTCATCGTTCAAACGTATTCAGTTCACTCCTGACCTGTTGCCCAGTGACGTTACCGGCGTGAGCATCTTCAATCCGCAGACGAGTCGATTTGAGTTTCGACCAGGTCCGCTCTTTGCGCAGATGGTGCTTGCAGACGAGATCAATCGGGCGACGCCGAAAACACAGTCGGCCCTCCTTGAAGCGATGGAAGAATCTCAGGTAACCGTCGATGGTGTGACGCATATGCTGCCCGATCCCTTCGTCGTGTTGGCAACCGAAAACCCGATCGACTTCGAAGGCACCTTTCCACTCCCCGAGGCCCAACTCGACCGCTTTCTTGTTCGCTTGTCGCTTGGTTACCCCGGCCGTGCGGGTGAGTTGCAGATGCTCGAGCGTCAGCACCGCGCGCATCCGCTCGATTCACTGACTCAGGCGGTCGGAGTTGATGAGCTCATAGCAGCGCAATTGGGCATAAAAGAGGTGCGTGTGGATTCCGCGATTGCCGGGTACATCGTGTCGTTGGTCGATGCGACTCGCCATCATGACGAGGTTCAATTGGGAGCGAGCCCGCGCGGTTCCCTGGCGCTCTACAACGCCGCTCGCGCACTCGCGGCAATTCAGGGGCGTCTCTTTGTGATTCCAGATGACGTCAAAGTCCTGGCCGAACCTACTCTTGCGCATCGGGTGATTGTTACGCCTTCAGCGAGAATCCGAAACATCGATAGTCGCTCTGTCATCCATGACATCGTTCGCACGCTGCCGGTACCAGGCGGCCGCCCCGAGCGAAGCGAACCGCGGGCATAGCGTGGGAAACAGCCTGCGATGACCGCGATCCGGTTAGCGATTCTCATCGTGGCGGCGCTGGCGGTGGCTCAAGTCAATGAGTGGAAACCGCTCGATCAGTTAATCGCCGCGGGGATCGTACTCCTGATCATCACGTACCTGTGGAGTCGCCAGAGCGTGCGCAGCATTGCGATGACCAGGCGATCATCCGACCGCGGTCAGGTCGGGAACTTGGTTTCAGATCAAATCACTATTGAAAATCGAGGTCGACTCGGTAAACTCTGGCTGGAAGTTCGCGATCAATCTTCTCTTCCCGGACATAACTCGAGCCGGGTCGTGAATGTCCGCGGCAGAACTCGGACAGAATGGGGAACGCAGTCGATTTGCTCCCGGCGTGGGCGCTTTCAGTTCGGTCCCGTAAGTCTTCGCTCCGGAGATCCGTTTGGTCTCTTTTCAATTCGAATGCCCGTGCTTTCGACTGTCGATGTACTTGTTTACCCGGCAGTGGTGGATCTACCGTGGTTCGCCCTGCCGGCGAGCACACTCTCCGGAGGACCGGTTCCGGACCGTCGCACGCAGATGTCGACGCCGATGGTGACGGGCATTCGGGACTACGTTCAGGGTGACGCTTACAATCGGATCAGCTGGACGGCAACCGCACGCCTCAGCCGGTTGATGGTGAAGGAGTTCGACATTGATCCGACTTCGGATGTCTGGCTGATCCTTGATCTCGATCACCAGTACCGCGCCTATGCCTATGATCACCAGGAAACCTTTGCCGGTGGTGGTGATTCCACAGCAATCGAGCAGTGGCTCGACTCGACCGAGGAGTACGCGGTCACCGTTGCTGCGTCCATTGCCAGAAGTTGTCTCAATCAAGGACGCGGCGTGGGAATGATCGCCACAGGCGCGCACTACGAGGTGATTCAGGCGGAGAACTCCGATCGGACGTATATCAAGGTACTCGAGGCTCTTTCGGTTGTTTCCGCGGATGGCTATCGACCGCTTGCGGAGGTGCTGGTTGCCGAGTCCAGACGATTCAACCGGAACAGTTCACTGATCGTGATTACTTCGTCGACCGATCCGAACTGGATTGAGGCGCTCACCATGATTACCTCTCGGCGCGTACAGGCGAGCGTAGTTTTTATCGATCGGTCAAGTTTCGATGAGGCGAATGATGGGAGTAACGTTCTCGAGCGACTGAAGAACACCCGAGTTCGCACCTATGAACTCAACTATGGAGATTTGCTCGCCAACGTGCTGCGTTCAACTTGATTTCGCGACTAGTGCACCAATGTGTCAGGTTTGACGTATAGCTATTGGATATCAACGACGAACGTCGCAAAAGCGTCGATCGGATGTCGTGTTCCTCTGACGCAATGCGCTCTGCCGTCGTAGATTTCGCTTTGATCGATGCTCTGGTTGTCCTTGAGCAACGGGACGGGCGTATTCCAGAATCGGCGAACGGTAGCTCGCGTTCAAGATAGGTAGGGCGAATGGCCCAGGCGATGGAGCGAAATCAGAATCGATCTGAGAGTCGAGAGAGCCATGCAGGTCCCTTCACGGGATTCCATGAAGGCTGGATCTCGCTTGCACTTCATCTGGTCATTGTTTTCATCACAGCTAATTCAGTGGTCCGAATTGAGCAATCGGATCGAAATACAGTCCTGATCCCGATGGCAACGGGTGGGCTTTTGCTTGGGTACGCCCTGGCTCGATTCCCTCACCTAGACGCCTTTTCGCATATCGCCGCTTTGGCCGGAGGGGTTCTCGGGGCGTTCACGCTCGCAGCGATCAGCCTCGATGGTATCGGTTCAGTCTGGTCGAGCCGCGGACGATCGATTTACGATCTCGGGTACCGCTTTGTTGAAGCGCAGATCAACCGTGGCAATAGCGGACTTGCCGAGGATGAACTCCTTGTGGTCATTGGAGTCACGCTGTGGCTCGTGGCTTACAGCTCCGCGTGGATGCTTTGCCGGCGACACTGGTTACTGCCTGCGCTGATCTTGCCCGCGGTTCTGCTCTTCATCAATCTTCGATTCGAAGAACAGGACTCAACTATTGCTCTTGGATGTTTTGCGTTCGCGGCCCTGATTATGGCGGCCCGACATCAGGCATATGTCCGCCAGCTGGAGTGGTCGCGCCGAAGAATCCCGTCGCCTGTCGGGTTGCCTTCGCGATTCACCACGGCTGGCAGCATGATCGCGGTGGCCACGCTTCTGATGGGTACGCTTCTTCCCAACCAACTGCCTGCCGGAGTGGTGGATTCCGTCGCAGACCAGGTTGTCAGTCAATGGGATCGGGTTGCGAGCCAACTCGATTCGGTCGGCGATCCGCCGGCTTCGCAGGTGGGTGAAAACGAGGGCTTCGGCTCATTTCCTGACTCATTCAAAATCGGAGGAGAGTTCAAACCCTCGAAAGATGAAGTCGCGAGCCTCGAAGCCACACAACCGCTCTATCTCGCCGTCCGTCGATACGACAAGTACACCGGCACCGGGTGGGCCTCGGATGTCGACAGCACCTTCCGCATGGATGGCGAAGGCGAGAGCGTCTCAGCGACCAGCGTCACCTTCTCCGAGAACCAGTATGTCCCGGTTTCGGACGAAGTGAACGCTGAACGGAATCTCCGAGCGGGTGTTGTCACGATATTGAGACCAACGGACGGGTTGCTCTACACCACCGATTCGTTCGTCGGTTCGACGTTGCCGTCGGTTGCCGTACTTGGCTGGAAGCAGATATCAGAGCTTCGAATCAACGTCGACGAGGTTTCGATCGCATCGCTCCCGGTCGATCTTCAGGGCCTGGTCATCATGCTGCGGGAGAGTGAGTTCACGGCCGACCCTGAAACGGGTAAACCGGTCGTGCGCGACTCCCAGCAGTCATTTGCGATCGAACAGGAGCGATCCCGGCTGCTGTCATACCCGGTCAATACAACCCTCTCGTATGACGAGACAGGCGATGTCGTTGTGACAGTATCGGGCCGATTGCCGAATTACGACGACATCGAAGCGATCTTTTCCAACAAGCCGGTAAGCGCGCAGGAACGGTATCGAGTAACTGGTTCAGAGAGCCTCGCCGACGCGGACCAGTTGGCCGAGGCCGGAAGTAACTATCCCGATTGGGTGATCCAGCGCTACCTGCAACTCCCGACCAGCGTGACTGTCGAAACTGTTCAACTCACGTTTAATGTTATCGAGGCAGCGGGCGCAGTTACTCCATTCGACAAAGCCTGGGCCATCCAGGAATACCTCCATAACACTTACCCGTACACGCTCGATAGCGATGATACTCCTTCCGGTCGTGACGCGGTCGACTTCTTTCTTTTCGGGAAGCAGATGGGGAAATGCGACGACTACGCGTCTTCGATGATCGTGATGCTGCGCTCTCAGGGAATCCCGGCGCGGCTCGTGTCTGGGTTCCGGGCGGGTAGTGAAGTCGATTCGTTCGGCGATTACATCTACCGGGAAGAGCAGCTTCATACCTGGGTCGAGGTCTTCTTTCCATCCTACGGCTGGATCCCATTCGAACCGACCCAGGGACAAGCGCCATTCGACTACAACCAGGAGCCAGAGGCTCTGCAAACGGAAACCTCGGATACTACTGAAACAATTCAACCGACACCAACAGTTGCGGCCCTGCCCACGATGGAGGCGACTCCCGAGGCAACGCCGGTAATTTCAGCGGTGAAACCTGATGAGACATCGTTCTCCAATCCGCTCGCGTCCGGAGTCGGATTGTTGTCCGCGATAGTGCTAGGCGTGATCGTTCTATTCGCCGCAATTGCGTTCGGCATCTGGATCTTGAGTTTGCGCGGTCTGCGACCTGGAGCCGCGCTCTTCACGAGGGTTATGCGTGTGGGTCGTTTGTGGGGAGTGCAGTCAAGTGCGACCATGACTCCCGCGGAATACGCTGCCGCGTTTGGTCAATCCGTGCCCAAAGCGAGTGGCGCGGCAAACTACGTCGCCGATCTTTATACCGCAGAGACCTATGGGGGAGTTGAAATCTCTTCCGAAGCCCAGCGAAGTGGAAGAGAAGCCTGGAAAACCGTACGAGCAAATATCTCCGGATGGCGACCTTGGAAACGACGTAAATAACGGGGAGCTTACGAAGTGGTACGTGGTGCTGGGGTTCTCGTCGCAGGGGCAATCAATACTGATCTGGTCGCTCGGGTGCACCGTGCGCCCGAAGCGGGCGAAACCGTCACCGGCAGTGACTTCAATTTATTCGGTGGTGGCAAAGGAGCGAACCAAGCGCTTGCCTGCGCCCGCTCGGGTGCGTCAACGGCAATGCTGGGCGCACTCGGTCACGATGACTTCGGCCGTCAGCGCCTCGCGGACCTTCATGCCGATGGCATCGATGTAGAAAGTGTTCGTCTGACTGACGGAGTAGCATCAGGTGTTGCCCTCATCGTCGTCGATGATCGAGGAGAGAACCGGATCTCGTACGTGCCCGGCGCCACGCTCACGATTGCCCCGGAAACTGCTCTGGCCGCATTCGCCCGGTGCCAACCAACGATCGTGCTCACCACGCTCGAACTCCCGTTGGCCTCGCTCGCGGCGCTCTTTCAGGAGGCGAGAGGCGCAGGAGCCAGGGTAATCGTCAACGCGACACCGGAGCCTGCCTCTGGAAAGTCTCTGCTGCCACTCGCCGATGTGCTGATTGTCAACGAGACCGAAGCTCTGGAACTTCTTGGAGAATCGGAGGCGTCCGACTGGATTGGGGTTGCCGCTCGTCTGCGAGAACTTGGACCAGACTGGGTGATCATTACGATCGGTCCGGACGGCGCCATTGCGAATCTCGGCGGACCAGTCTGGAGAGTGCCCGCTCCCCCCGTTACAGTCGTCGACACGACGGGCGCCGGGGATTCATTTTGTGGCGCATTCGCCGCTCGCCTGGCCGAAGGTGGGGACCCCGTTGACGCATTGAGAGCGGGCGTAGCCGCCGGTTCGCTCGCCGCCACCATCGCCGGGGCTCAACGATCGATGCCAAAACGCGCAGATGTTGACTCAATGATGACGAAAATTCAGCCTGTCACGGTCTGACGTAAGAAGAAGGAGTCAACGAGATACGCCCGGATCGAATTCGATCCGGGCGTATCTCGTTTCGGCGGAAGGGGAGGGATTCGAACCCTCGATGCGGGTTCACCGCATACGCGATTTCCAGTCGCGCGCACTAGGCCAACTATGCGACCCTTCCAAAAAATGACCGGCCAGCGCTTTCGCCAGCCGATGCGGCGGAGAGGGAGGGATTCGAACCCTCGCTGGCTCAACACCAGACCGCTTTTCGAGAGCGGCACCATCAACCACTCGGACACCTCTCCTCTGGCATTCTACCAAACATGCGGCATGGATTCGACCCAATTGAACCACTGCCACCTGGAATAGGCTTCACGATGAATCGATCAGCACGATGGGATGAGGTTCACGGGCTGTACTCAGCTATGATTCAAACACAACGAGCACTATCGAAAAGGGGCCAGCAGATTGATTACGGAGCGTGACATCCGAGCACATTTGATCGTGATCACGAGTGCTCTTGCGCTCGTCGGTCTTGTTGCGGTTGTGATCAGTGCAGGTGCCGCAATCGTTCTTGCGACGGGCATCACAATTATCTCCGCGGTGCTCTCCGTGAAGTATCCCAAGGGAATCGTGGAATCCCGTTCACGCGTAGAGCACACGACCGAAGAGCTCAAGCACCTTGTGCAAGTCGAGCCACCGTTGGTGACGTCAGACCGGCCGATTCAAATGGAACTCGAACCGGCCATTGCCGTCGCAGCGCTGAGTCCAGTCGCCGATGATCAAATCGCACCGTCCGAGTCGGATGTCACGCTCCATCAAATTGCTCCGTCGCCCAAAAGAAGTGATGAATTCGTAGCTCTTCTGGAAACCTCATTTTCAACGGAAGCAGCGAACTCGCCGTCCGAGCGGAATGTGCGCCCGATATGGACGTCGTCCGGTGCCAGAAACTCGCGGGCATTGACCTTGTTGAGCAGCCTGGCGAGGGCGGATTACCTCACGATGCTGATCTGGGGGGCGATCGCCGGTGCACTCGCCTGGATATTGCTGACCGGATTAGACACGAATCCGGTTGGATTCTTCGCGGATGAAGCCGAAATTGGCTTTCGAACTCATGAGCTTGTCACGGACAGGCTGACGGGATTCGATCTTCCCATTTTCTACCAGCATTTTGGCTACACGCATCTTGGAGCACTCCCGCTCTATGCGTCTGCGCCATTCGTCGCCATTCTCGGATTGACCGAGTTCTCCGTACGGCTTGCTTCGGTCATCTTCGCCATTGGCGGTCTGATCATGTTGATCGCGCTGGTCCGGCGTCTGAGGTGGGCCTTTGGCGAAATTGGCGTGCTCGTGTTCGCCTTCTCACCGATCTTCCTTCACCTTTCACGGGTCAACTTCGCCCATTCACCGTCATTCTTCTGCACGGCAGCCGGACTCTACTGCTTCGTTCGGGCGAAGCAGCCGTCTTCGCTCACCTGGGCCGTCCTCACCGGTATTGCTTTCGGGCTGAGTATCTACGGAAACGCCGCGTATTACCTGGCTACACCAGTCGTCATACTTGGCTTGTTGATCGGCGAACTCCTCATCAATAGGGGGGCCTGGCGCCGGTACGTTTCTTCCGTTTCCATGTTGATTACGATTGGAATTCTCGGAATCCCGGTTTTGCTCAAGGTATTCACTGATGACGAATTCATGCGCAGATTCAATGACAAGCAATACTCGGATGCCCCGCTTCTCTCGTGGGATCGTTTGAGCACCATTTCAGATAATTACGGCAAGTATTTCAGCGCCGATTTTCTCTTCGTCAAAGGTGAGTCCGGGATGCCGGGTGGCTTCATCTCGCGCCATTCAGTCGCCGGCGCCGGCGAACTGCCGTGGATCGCTTTGCCGCTGGTAATCGCCGGAGTCATCGCGATCTTTCGCTGCAAAGAACCGAATGGCCGGGCGATGGGCATCACGGGACTTGTCACCTTGCTCCTGTACCCGTTACCTGATGTGCTTTCGACATCAACGCTGAACCCGCCGTACACCCTGGCCGTTTTCCCAACCCTCATATTCGTGCCGCTCCTTTCGGCGTTGGGTATCCACTGGATTGTGAGCGAATTGAGGAATCGCAAGGTTCCGGCAGCACTCGCGCGCGCGGTTCCGATGGCGTTGCTCATTCTGGTGGTTGTTGGGGGTCTCAGGTTCTATCGAGGGCCATACGCGGACTACCCGTTGGTGTCGGCAGAGTACTACGGTTGGCAGTACGGACCTGAGCAGGCGATTGCCCGGTTCAAGGATTACGATCCGATCTACGATCGTTACTTCCTCGATGGTGATTTCAATGAGGCATACATCTTCCTTGATTTTTACCTGATCGACGATTCTGAACTCCGCGCAAGAACGGCAATCGGGGGATTCGAGGTGGCGAACCTCTCTCGGCACGATCTCTACGCGGTTCGCAAGGAGCGCTTCACCCGGTTACTCGAAAGCGATGAACGTATCAAGGGATATGCGAAGGTGGTTGATGTGATCTATTACCCGGATGGGGAAATCGCAATGTTCCTGGTGGACATTGACGCCGAGAACTTCGACGGAACACCCGAAGAACCGAGATAGCGTTGCAAAATAAATCCGGCGGTCAATTGACCGCCGGATACGGTTGGATCTTGGTACGCCTGGCAGGAATCGAACCTGCGGCCTTTGGGTCCGCAACCCAACGCTCTATCCCCTGAGCTACAGGCGCATACGCGCATCGCAGTATAGTGTCTACTGCCGTCGCCGGACAACCGAAGTTGCTACCGGCTCGGCGGGAAGGGAGGGATTCGAACCCTCGGTGCGGATTAAAGCCCGCACAACCGCTTAGCAGGCGGCCCCATTCGACCACTCTGGCACCTTCCCGTGGTCTGGGTCATCGGTTGTCAAGACTGGGCGGAGAGGGAGAGATTCGAACTCCCGGAGCTTTCGCTCAACTGTTTTCAAGACAGCCGCCTTAAACCACTCGGCCACCTCTCCGCATGCGTGGCTTTGCCGGCTCGTCAGTTGCAAGCTGACCAAAGAGACGACGGCACCGAAGTATAGGCGAGGAATCCATAAGGTTCAAATGAGCCAAAAGTAGGGTGAACCTTCTGCCCCATAAGACCTGATGATATGATTCAGAAACGCCTAGGCAAGTCAAAGAAGGGAAAGTTAAGAGCGTGACAATTCCTGATTTTCAATCTGCAATGAGGCCAATTCTTAAACTAATAAGTGATGGAGGGGAGCACCTTCACAGTGAGTATACAATTGGACTTGCCAGCGTTTTTGGACTTACTGAAGAAGAACGAACGACATTATTACCAAGTGGAACTCAACCACTCTATGTGAATCGGATTGGGTGGGCAGTTTCTCACATGTCCAAGGCCGGATTAATACAACGAACGGGAAGAGGGAGAATTAGGATCACGGAACGAGGTCGAGTAGCGCTAAATCAGGATAGTACTCGGATAGATATGCGCTACTTGGCTCAATTCCCCGAGTACAAGGAGTTTAGACGTGGCGCTGAGGCCAATGTCGATGCTAACGAACTCACGTCAGAAGGCCCGACGAAGACACCAGATGAACAACTTTATGAGAGTTATCAGATACTGAGGCAGACACTGGCTCAAGACTTACTTGAGCGTATAAAGCGGGCGACACCCAGTTTCTTTGAGCAATTGGTCATCGATCTGTTAGTAGCAATGGGATACGGTGGCTCGCATCGTGACGCTGCAAAAGCGGTAGGCGGTCGCGGTGATGACGGCATCGATGGAATAATCAAAGAGGATAAGTTAGGTCTTGATTTCGTTTATGTTCAGGCAAAGCGATGGAGCGGAAGTGTTGGGCGCCCGATCGTGCAGGCATTCTCAGGAAGCCTTGACGGGCAGAAGGCCCGAAAAGGGGTGCTAATTACCACTTCTACGTTTACAAATGATGCGCTTGACTACGTGAGTCGAATTGAAAAGCGACTTGTCCTGATAGATGGAAACACGTTAGCTGAGTATATGATTGACCACGGGGTGGGGGTATCCGAAGTTGCGACATACCAGGTCAAGAAGGTTGATGCAGATTACTTTGGTGATGAATGATGGCACAGACTTCGAAATCAGAGTGAGTACCGGAGGCCATGGTCTCCGAGACTCGCTTGCCTCAGAACATGGACTCCGTGCATCAGCAGAAATGAATCGACGGACTAGAGTTTACGGGCCGGACCGATCGGGCGTTGTTTACCGATGATCTTCTGACCACCCATGTACGGCTGCAGAAGTTCAGGGATCCCGAAGGTGCCATCCTCCAACTGGTAGTTCTCGATGATCGAGATCATCGTTCGCGGCAGGGCCAGCCCTGAGCCATTCAACGTGTGAAGGAATTGCGGTCGGCCTCCGTCCGCCGGTCGGAATCGCAGATTTGCCCGCCGGGCCTGGAAATCGAGGAAGTTGGAACACGACGAGACTTCGAGCCATTCTTTCGATCCCGGCGCCCATGTTTCGAGATCGATTTTGTTTGCCGCCGTAAACGAGAGGTCACCGGTGCAGATCTGGAGTTCGCGATAGGGGAGACCCAGCTCCGCCAGCACATCTGCCGCATCCGCGGTCAACTTCGCATGCTCGTTCTTTGACATGTCAGGATGGACGAACTTGACCATCTCAACCTTGTCGAATTGATAGCCTCGCTTGATTCCTCGTACATCCCGCCCGGCCGAAATCGCCTCATTCCGGAAACATGGGGTGTAGGCGCAGTGATAGATCGGGAGCTGCGACTCTTCCAGCAGTTCATCGCGATAGAGATTTGTAACCGGCACTTCGGCGGTCGGAATCAGCCACTTGTCTTCACCCTGGATTTTGAAAAGTCCGTCACCGAACTTCGGCAGGCTGCCTGTTCCGTAGAGCATCTCTTCCGACACCATGAATGGCGGATAGACCTCGTCGTAACCGTGTTTCTCCCGGTGAAGGTCAATCATCCAGGTGATGATCGCCCTCTGCAGCCGCGCGGCGTCGCCCCGCAGCACGTAAAACCGGGTGCCAGAGACTTTGGTGCCACGTTCGAAATCGATGATTCCAAGCGCCTCGGCGATCTCCCAGTGCGGTTTTGGATCGAATACATAGCTCCGCTTGGTGCCGGTTTCTCGAAGCACACTGTTGTGACTCTCGTCTGCGCCTACCGGTACCTCCGGCAACGGGAGATTCGGAACCAGCAACATGAGCCGATTCAGCTCAGCATCAATTTCGCGCACCTTTTCATCAAGCGAAGTGATCGTATCTCCAACTCCGCGCAGGTTTTCGATCAGCGCCGAGCGCTCCGCCGGGTCTTTCGACCGGTTGACGAGTTTTGATCCTTCGTTCCGTTCGGCTTTCAGCGCCTCGACCTCGGTGAGCAGTGCCCTCCGATTGAGATCGAGCGCGATAATTTCGTCGATCGGTGCCGTGGTGAAGAGGGTCGCGATTGCGGCCTTTATCGCTTCAGGTTCCTCCCGAATCAATTTAAGATCGAGCACAGAATCCTCCTGACAACAAAAACGCCCCGCAAAAAGCGAGGCGTCGGTCGATAGCGTGGTGATGCCACGTCTGCCGACGCTTAGCCTGAACTCATACTCCGGCTCAGTTCCAGCGTCTGGACGGGCCGAAAGCCAGGGAGAAATTTCTCCCACAATTCGAGAATCACCGATTCCACCCTGCGCTCGATGGTGTAGTAGACACCGGGTGTTGGCTCGCATGGAACGGTGCGCAGGGTCATGCGTGCTTCTTTGAGCAGTTTACCGCCCTTGCGGTGGTTACATGTCTTGCAGGCGGATACGAGATTCTCCCAACTGTGACCACCACCGCGTGATCGCGGAATGATGTGATCAATTGTGAGGTCACCCGCCACCCGCCCGCAATACTGGCAGGTGTAATTGTCGCGGATGAAGACTTCTCGGCGGGTCAGTTTTACACGCGGACGCGGGCGGCGGATCATGTTGATGAGCCGAATGACGGCTGGAGATTGAAAAATCCGCGTGGCCGATGAAATCTTGAAGCCGTATTCCTCAAGGATTTCTGCCTTCCCGTCGATGACGAGAACCAGCGCACGACGCGTGTTGCAGACGTTGAGGGGCTCGTAGTTTTGATTGAGGACAAGGACCGATGTATTCACCTTTGCAGTCACCCTCAGCTCTCTGAGTGGCAGGGGACCTTCGCACCAGGTACCTATTCTTCAGTCATCGCAGCCTTCATTGATGGTATCACGCGGCTTTCCACGGAGACAACAGGAAAATGAGCCGAATTGCACACATTTCGACAGAACTTCGCAATCGTTTAAAGTCTTCCGGGCCGATCCGTCAATCTGCGGCAACAGCAGTATGTTTCATCAGTATCGGCCGCAGGTAATGTCCCGTGTAGGAAACCGGGTTTTCTGCGACCTCCTCCGGCGTACCCTCGGCGATAATCCGTCCGCCGCCATTACCACCCTCGGGACCCAGATCGATCACCCAGTCTGCCGATTTGATGACATCCAGATTGTGTTCGATCACGATAATCGTGTTGCCACCATCCGCCAGACGCTGAAGCACACCCAGCAACCGCTCGATATCGGCGAAGTGCAGTCCGGTTGTCGGTTCGTCCAGTATGTAGAGCGTGCGGCCCGTCGCCCGCCGTGAAAGTTCACTGGAAAGTTTCACCCTCTGAGCCTCTCCACCGGAGAGCTGGGTTGCCGGTTGTCCGAGCTGGACGTAGCCCAACCCGACATCTTCCAGTGTCTGCAGTTTGTTCTTGATCTGCGGCACATTCTGAAAAAACTCGAGCGATTCGGTGACGGTCATTCCGAGCACATCGGCGATCGATTTTCCCTTGTAGGTGATTTCGAGTGCCTCACGGTTGTACCGCTTGCCATGACAGACCTCACACGGAACGTAGACGTCCGGGAGAAAGTTCATCTCGATCTGGATGATTCCTTCACCCTTGCAGGTTTCGCAGCGCCCCCCTTTGACATTGAAGGAAAAGCGGCCCGGGAGGTAGCCCCGGGCTTTCGCCTCATTCATGCTGGCAAAGAGTTCACGAATCGGCGTGAAGAGTCCGGTGTAGGTTGCCGGGTTCGAGCGAGGAGTCCGCCCGATCGGGCTCTGGTCGATCTCGATCACCTTGTCGATATACTGGACCCCGTCGAGCACATCATGCGCGCCCGGTTTTTCGCGTGAGCCGTGTAACTCCATGGCCAGTCGGCGGTACAGTGTGTCGGTGATCAGCGAACTCTTTCCGGATCCGGAAACGCCGGTGATTGCGGTGAAGGTTCCGAGCGGAAATTTCGCGGTGACATTCTGAAGATTGTTTTCGGTTGCGCCCTTCAGCGTCAGGTACTTCCCGTTGCCAGTTCGGCGAACTTCCGGCGTCACGATCGCTCGTTTGCCAGATAGGTATTGTCCCGTTATCGAAG
>Ga0105046_10007249_pt1 | contig 17483 bp, 21 predicted proteins | sample MAT03_FD_78385 | JGI IMG/M metagenome (GOLD analysis project Ga0105046, IMG submission 78385) | Freshwater microbial communities from Lake Fryxell liftoff mats and glacier meltwater in Antarctica - MAT-03 (megahit assembly) | ecosystem: Environmental > Aquatic > Freshwater > Ice > Liftoff...
ACAGCCTTTGCGTCAAGGCGCCAGCGGTAGAACCCCAGGTCACAGCTCGACATGGTTGACGTAAAACGGGTTTGAGGCGCGTCAGAGGTCGACGAGGATTCGCTCGCGGCCAGCGAGGCGACGGCGCAGAGTGCGACGTTCTTCCTCGGATGTGCCGCCCCAGATACCGGAGTCTTGGTTGGTCTCCAGTGCGTACTCCAGGCAGTCGTTGTGCACGGGACACTCACCGCACACTTCCTTGGCCCGGTCGATCTGCACCAGCGCGTAGCCGGTGGTGCCGACGGGAAAGAACAAATCGGGGTCGGTGTCACGGCAGATGGCGAGTCGTCGCCATGTGTAGTCAGCATTCGCCAGTGCAAGACTTGAAGCCGGAATTGTCACTTGTTCACTCCAATGATGGCCAGGGGCCTGACGATCGGATCGATGTGGATTGTGAGCGTTTTCACGTTCGTGGGAACGGTAGGTAACAATTGCGTGCATGGCAAGGGGACAATGGCCTTCATCCATACTTCGTGGCGATAGGGGGTATCTATGCAACACATGTCTGACGTGCAGGGTACGGTGAGGATGGGTGTGCAGGTGATGGCCCATCGAGGGGCCAGCAAGGCCGAACCGGAGAACACGCTGGCGGCTTTCCGTCGCGCCCGAGAGATGGGCAGCGATGCCGTTGAGCTGGACGTTCGTCGAACCGGCGACGGCGTCTTGGTCGTTCACCATAATCCGCAGCTGCCCGACGCTCGGCTGGTGGCGGCGATCGCACAGTCCGATCTGCCGGCCTCGGTGCCCACTCTCGGCGAGGCGCTGGATGCGTGCGACGGCATGTGGGTGAACGTCGAGATCAAGAACGACCCTGCGGAACCCGACTTCGACCCTACCGAGATGATCGCCGACGAAACCCTCGCCCATCTCTTGGCGCGCAACGACGACCGGCGCTGGCTGATCTCGTGTTTCCGCATCGAGACCGTCGACCGCTGTCGCGCCATTGCGCCCCAGATCAAGACCGCCTGGTTGTGTGTGGATGCTCCGCAGGGAATCGCCGACACGCTGGTGAAGAAGGGCCATCACGCGCTGCATCCGTGGGTGAAGATGCTCACCCGTGAGACGATCGAGGCGTGCCACGCGGCCGGCGTGCAGGTCAACACGTGGACGTGCGACGACCGGGATCGAATGGCCGAGCTGATCGAGTGGGGCATCGACGGCATTTGCACCAACGTGCCCGATCTGGCGCTTGCCGCGGTCCGTGGGGCGCAGGCAGGCTGACAACTGCTGGGTGACAAGCGGCCGCAAGTGCGCAACGATGGCGCATGGGCACACACGAGTTCGACGTCATCGTCATTGGGTTGGGGCCAGGCGGAGAGGATCTCGCCGGCAACCTGGCCGCTTCCGGGCTGCAGGTCCTGGGTGTCGAGGGCCACCTCGTCGGCGGTGAGTGCCCTTACTACGGCTGCATTCCGTCGAAGATGATCATCAGGGCTGCGGACCTGCTGCAGGAGGGCCGTCGCATCAACACGATGGCCGGCACCGCGGCCATCACGCCCGACTACTCGATTGTTGCCACCCGCATTCGCGACGAGGCGACCGACGACTGGAACGATCAGGTTGCGGTAGACCGGTTTGTCGGTAAAGGCGGCACCTTCGTGCGTGGTCGAGGCCGTCTCGACGGAAACGGCCGGGTGATGGTCGGCGACGAGGCGTACACCGCGCGGCAGGGCGTGGTGATTGCGACGGGCACGTCGCCTGCAATCCCGCCGGTGCCGGGTCTTGCGGAAGCCGCGCCGTGGACCAACCGCGACATCTTCAAGATTCGCAGCGTGCCGGCGTCGCTCATCGTGCTCGGTGGCGGTGCGATCGGGCTGGAGCTTGCGCAGGCCTTCTCACGGTTCGGCTCCACGGTTACGGTCGTGGAAGCGCTCGATCGCATCCTCGCGCCTGAGGAGCCGGAGTCCAGCGAGTTGGTGGCAACGGTACTGCGCGCCGAAGGCATCGACATTCGCACCGGGTCCGCCGCAGCCTCGGTGGTGCGCGACGCCGATGGCGTGCTGCTGACGCTTGCCGATGGCAGCGAGATTCGGGCGAACGAGATACTTGTCGCGGCCGGACGTTCGCCGAACGTGCGCGGCATCGGGCTGGACACCGTGGGGCTGGACGAAACAGCCCGGCCGTCGTTCACGGTCGACGAGCACATGCGGGTGAACGGCGTCGATGGGGTGTGGGCGATCGGTGACATCGCCGGTAAGGGGGCCTTCACGCACATGGCCGTGTACGAGGCCGGTATCGCCTTCGACGACATCACCGGCGCCTCGTCACCGCGCCTCGCGCAGGACCACGCTGTCTCACGCGTGACCTTCACCGACCCGGAAGTCGGCTCGGTAGGTATGACCGAAGCGCAGGCCCGCGCTGCTGGCCTCACCGTGGAGGTTGGCCTCGCCAACAGCGCGACGTCCAGTCGCGGCTGGCTGCACGGCGAGGGCAACGAAGGCTTGATGAAACTGATCGTGGATGCGGACAAGGGGATACTCGTCGGGGCCACGTCCGTTGGACCGCGGGGCGGCGACGTGCTCTCGATGTTCAACCTTGCGGTACATGCGCGGGTCCCGATCGTGCAACTGCGCTCGATGATCTACGCCTACCCAACCTTCTACCGCGGCGCGCTCGATGCCCTTGCCAATCTGTGAACGCCCAACACATCGTGCGAGGATGTGAACATGTTTCGTCATGTGGTGATGTTCAATTGGAACGAAACGGTCGATGCGGCGCATGTGCAGACCGTGGCTGAGCAGTTGGACGCGCTGCCAGCACTCATCCCGGAGATCGCGACCTACCAGCACGGGCCCGACGCCGGCGTGAACACTGGCAACTTCGATTACGTCGTCGTCGGTGATTTCGCCACCGTGGAGGACTATCTGGTGTATCGCGATCACCCCGGTCACCAGGCGTTCATTGCCAACCACATCGCCGGTCGGCTGAACTCGCGATCAGCCGTCCAGTACGAGATTTCCGTCCCCTAGAAGCCCTGGAGCGTGAGCTGCGGCCGCACGAGCCGGACGGCGTCCGGCACGTGGCTGAACTCGAGCCGCTTCGTCTCGCCCAGGTAGTCGCCATCGAGCTGATACGGGAACGGCGTCTCGTGGCTGATGGTCAGTTCGCTCACGTCGGTCTGCAGGTCGAGTGTCTTGCTGGGCTTCACGCCGCCCCCGCGCAGCGCGCCGCCCAAGCCGCCCAGGAGGGCACCGACAGTGAGCGTGCGAAACGTGATGGCCACCAGCCCGCGGTCGAGAGTCGCTGCCTCGCTGAGATCCAGCGGCCGGTTGCCAAGGTATGTGTAGGGATTGGTGTTGAGCACGATGGTGAAGTACCCGTCGTCCACCACTGAGACGCCGTCGCGTTCAACGGTGAAGTGCGGGTGCTTTCGGTCGTAGCTGACGGCCCACGTACGCAACCCGGCGTAGATGAACAGTGGGTGCCCCAGCCACCGCTTCATCGAGGCGCGGCGTTCGACTTCCTTCACCACTGCCGCGTCGTAGCCCACACCGGTGTGGAAGCAGAAGTAGCGGCCGTTGACCTTGCCCAACCCAATTGGCTCGATGTCGCGCACTGCGATGCCGGCAGCCAGCAGGTGGACCGCGGCAACCGGGTCGTTTGGCATACCCAACGTGCGGGCAAACACGTTGGTGCTGCCGCCTGGCAGCACTCCGAGTGCAGTGTCAGTGCCCGCCACGCCGGTGGCCACCTCGTTGAGCGTGCCGTCGCCGCCGTAGCCGACGACCACGTCGACTCCGCGGCGCGCGGCGTCTTGCGCAAACCGGGTGGCATGGCCGCGACGGTTGGTTTCCACCACCTCGACCTCGTTGCCCTTCGACAGGGCGCGATGGACAACGACCGTGTTGCGGGCCGTCACCGACGACGCAAAGGCGTTGACCACGAGCAGGATGCGCAAGAGAGCGAACGGTACAGGCTGAACGGGTTTGCTTGAACCTCGCCAGCGAACGACACCAGGGACGACACCAGGGAACCTCGGATGGGACGACAACAGGTATGTGCCGTGCCAGTTGGGTGACGGGCTTACCAAGCGGTAACAATGACGACCATGAACGTGATCGTGTGCGTCAAGCAGATCCCCGACCCGGCAACCCCGGGGGCGTTGGGCTCCGATAACACTCTCAAGCGAGATGGCAAGCTCATCCTCGACGAGTCCGACAGCTATGGCGTTGAAATGGCGCTGCAGCTGGTGGACGCGGCGGGCGGTGGCGAAGTGAGCCTTGTCTCCATGGCCCCCAACGGCGAGGTGTCGGGCTTGCGCACGGCACTGGCCATGGGTGCAGCCAAGGGCACCCTCGTTTCCGACCCGGCGTTGGAGGGCAGCGATGCTCTCACCACCGCCAAGGTGTTGGGTGCTGCCATTCAGAGAATGGGTGCCTTCGACCTGGTCATCGCCGCCACCGAATCAAGCGATGGCTACACCGGCACCGTGCCCGAGCAGTTGGCCGAAGTGCTGGGTCTGCCCTCGGTGACGTTTGCCAAGAAGGTCACCATCTCCGGTGGCACCTTGGAAGCCAACCGCCAGACCGAAGATGGTTTCGACGAGGTCACCTGCCCGCTGCCCGCGGTCATCAGCGTGACCGCCGGCGTGGTCGAGCCCCGTTACCCCAGTTTCAAGGGCATCATGGCCGCCAAGAGCAAGCCGATCGAGACCGTCACCGCCGGCGACCTTGGGGTCGCCCCGGTCGGCTGGGCCGGCTCCGGCCAGAGCATTGTCAGCGTCACGCAGGCTGAGGCCCGCGCTGCTGGCGAGATCATCGAAGACGACGGAGAGGGTTTCGCCAAGATCGTGGCGTACCTCGAAAACTTGAAGGTCATCTGAGGAGCGACGCCATGAACATTTGGGTTTTCTCACAAGAAGCAAGCGGTGCGCCAACCACGGCGACACTGGAACTACTGACCAAGGCGCGCGGTCTGTCGTCGAGCGTGGGGGGCGATGTCACCGCGTTCGTCGGTGGCGATGCATCGGCAATCGCCGCATCGCTCGGCGAGCACGGTGCCACCAAGGTGTATGCCACCGGCGATCTGGCGGGCAAGCTGCCCGGGGTCGCAGTGTCGGCCGCGATGAAGGCCGTCATCGACGGTGGCGATTCGCCCGACCTGATCATGTTCCCGCAGACCACTGAGGGCCGTGACGTGATGAGCCGCCTGTCGGTCAAACTCGACCGCACGGTGCTGACCAACAACGTCGATATCACGATTGACGGTGGTTCGGTCAGCGTCACCACCCCCATCTTCGGTGGCAACGTGTTGGTCTCCACCTCGTTCTCCGGCGCTGGCCCGTTCCTCGCAGCGTTCCGCCCGAAGAGCTTTGCCGCCGAGTCGGCCGGCGGCGCTGCTGCGGCCGTCACCGCCGCACCGGTTCCCGAGTTGGGTTCCACCGGTGCCGCGCAGGTCGTTGCCGTGCACGTGGAAGCCACTTCGGGCCCGAAGCTGGACGAGGCCGCCATCGTGGTCTCGGGTGGTCGTGGCCTGGGCGAAGCTGCCAAGTACGAAATGGTCGAAGTGTTGGCCAAGCTGCTCAAGGGAGCTCCTGGCGCCTCGCGTGCAATCGTCGATGCCGGTTGGGTTCCGTACAGCTATCAGGTCGGCCAGACCGGCAAGGTTGTGAAGCCGGGCGTCTACATCGCCTGCGGCATCTCGGGCGCTACTCAGCACATGGTGGGTATGAAGGGCTCGAAGAACATCATCGCCATCAACAAGGACAAGGAGGCGCCCATCTTCGGCATCGCCGATCTGGGCATTGTGGGCGACGTCCACAAGGTGCTGCCAAAGCTGATCGAGGCGTTGCAGAGTCGCGGCTGACCGAGCAACACCGGAACGGAAGAAGGCGGCCCGCAAGGGCCGCCTTTCACCGTTTTCTGGGCGGGCCGGGCGGGACTGTGCCGCCGTCTGTTCTAGACGAGTGGCCACGGGTAGCGGCGGCCACTGTTGTCCACCGGGAACACGCGGTGCTCGACGACCCACTGCGCTCGCTCCTGAATGGCTGCGACTTCCTCGTCGTTGAGCAGCGCCGCGATCTTCAGCGGAACGCCGTCGGCGATCTTGGTCGCAGCTGCCAGCAGCTCGTCGGGCACGATCTCGCCACCGAACTCCCACACCACGGTGCGCAGTTTGAACGCTGCCGCGAAACACAACCCGTGATCGATGCCCCAGATGTGGTCGTCACCGTCGATCAGTACGTGGCCGCTCTTGCGATCGGTGTTGTTGGCCAGAATGTCGAACAGCGCCACCTCGCGCATCACGTCGCGCAGGTCCTCGCGGGCTTCGTAGATGGTGAAGTAGTGCTGCTGATGGTCTGCCTCGACGAACCACTGCATGCTGCCTTCGCCGTGCGGCCCATCGCGGATGATGGTGGGCGGCACCAGGTCGATTCCCATCGCCTCGCTGAGGAGGTACGCAGCCAGTTCCCTGCGGTGCAATCCGGGCTCGAAGTCCCACAGTGGCCGCTCCCCGCGCAGCGGCTTGTAGATGGCTTGGCCCATCGGCAGCCCGTCAACGGAGAGGTTGACCAGAAACGTAGCGTTGCTGCTCCATGGCATTCGGCCTTCGATATCAACCTGGGCGGTTGCCAGCAGGTGCAGACGGTCCGTCATCGACTAGTTCATCCGCACACAGAAGTGACCATCGGGGTTCACCGGATTGGCGCACCACACGCATGACGGACGGCCAGCCGCAACGATGTCCTCCGCGTGACGGCAGAACGCATGCGCTTGATTGCGGGTGAGGAACATCCGAATGTGTCCACGGTCTGGGTCCTCGTCCAGCGGTTCGCCCTCTTCGTCAACGGCGATGACTTCCTCGAGCTGCAGCAGCACCATGTCGTTGCTGCGGTCGTAGCCGAGCCCGACAGGGCCGAGCACGAACGCCGCGTCGAACGGGCCAATGAGCTCCATAGCGGCCGCGATGGGCCGCTCGGTGGGCTCGGGGAGGTCGTTGAGGACTCTACGGAGATAGTCGGAGATGGCCGACGCCTGCTGCTTCTCGCACTTGACCGTGACACGCTGCGTGCCGCGCCGCGCCTGCAGGTAGAACGCTCGCGAGCCCGGCTCGCCGAGGGCGCCGACGGTGAACGCATCCACCTCATCGAAATCGAAGTACACGCTCATTTTAACGACTCACTCATCGCAGGCTCCAATCAGGACGGGCGAAGCTCGGCAAGCGAGCCACCCGTGGAGTTGACGGTGAGAACGACCGGAGCGCCCATGCCGTACGCAATCGCGGAGACTGAGCAGGTGCCGATGACGAGGCGTTGGAAGAGGTCGATGTGGGTTCCCATCGCGTGCGCAACTGCGGCCTTGATGGGGTCGGCATGCGACACGCACACGATGGTGCCGCCGGGATGAGCTGCGCGCAGCCGGTCGATGGCGCCCACGATTCGGTTCTGCATGGCGGTGAAACTCTCGCCGCCCGGGAACGTGAAGGTGCTGGGTGCTCGCTGCACGGTGTTCCACTCGGGCAGCTTCATCAGGTTCTTCAGCTCGGCGCCGGTCCAATCGCCGAAGTCGCACTCCAGCAGTCCTTTGTCGATTCGAACCTTGAGACCGCGGGCGGCGGCGATGGGTGCCGCTGTCTCGCGAGCCCGCTCGAGGGGCGACGCATAGATGGCGTCGACCTTGGCCAGGGCGGCGATGCGCTCGGCGGCCCGCTGCGCTTGCTCGATCCCGGCTTCGGCCAAGTGCAACCCGGGCGCGCGGCCAGGCAGCAGTTTGCCCGTGGTGAGCGTCTGTCCGTGGCGCACCAGCAACACGACAGTGGGGGCGGGGTGAGAGGTCTTTGTGCGGGCCATGTCGTTGAAAACCTACTGCTCTCACTCCCGCTTCGCTCGTTCAGCTCCACCTGTACGGATGTGACTGTTAGCCCTTGCGATGGGTTGCGTAGGCGACGATCGCCTCGAACTCGTGCTCCTCCAGTGGCATCACGGAAAGTCGGTTGCCCTTGGCGAGTAGGCGGCAGTTGGCCAGTTCCGGTATGGATTTCAGCTCATCCAGCGACACGAACGGCAGCCTCTTCACCGGCGCAACGGTGACCCAGTCCCACCGGGGGTCGGCTGGCTTCGAAGCCGGGTCGTAGTACTTGCTTTTCGGGTCGAACTGGGTGGGGTCGGGCTCGGCGGTCTTTGTCACCTTGCACACACCGGCGATTCCGGGCGGTGTTGCGTTCGAGTGATAGAAGATGGCTTGGTCGCCAACCCTCATCGCCCGCATGAAGTTGCGGGCCTGATAGTTGCGCACGCCGTCCCAGCCTTCGCGCTTGTTGGCCACCAGATGGTCGTATGAGAACACGTCGGGTTCGGACTTGAACAACCAGTGAGCAGCCACGTCAGCGAGGCTACTCACACCCACACGCGCAGAGCGGTGAACACGGTCATGCCGACCACCATCATTGCGATCATGTTCCGGGTCTTCGCGAACACGAGCGCCGCCGCGACAATTGCCCACATCTCGTAGTTGTGCACGCTCACGTACGGCTGGTGATTTCGAGCGAGTACTCCCTGAGTGATGATGGCGGTCAGCGCGCACGCTGGCGCGTAGCGCAGTGCTCGCTCGACGTTGGCCGGGAGTTCGATGCGCGCCGGCAGCATGAAGAAGCTGCTCCGAGTGGCAATGGTGACGAGTGTCAGACCCGCGATGGCGGCTATCAGGTACGCGGTGTTGCCCATCAGGCAACCTCGCCTTCGTCGGTGATGTCGGCGGCCGCCGCGGCGACCCCGTGGGGTTCGCCGCCGGGCCGCTGGCTTTCGACACCAACCGCCACGCCCACACCCGCAAGCACCGCGAGCAGCAGCCCCAAGCGGAGTGGAAAGTCGACCGTTGCCACCGCGATCACGCCGGTCACCAGCACGCCGGCGACCACCGGCAGCCGGTGCACCATCGGGATGAGGACGGCGAGGAGGGCCAGATTCGCGCCGAGTTCGAGACCCCAGTCGGTCGGCGCCAAACCACCCAGCAGGATGCCGACGATCGAGGAGCCCATCCAGGCGACCCAGTTGACGACTGCACCGCCATAGAAGTAGCCCCACTGAACGGGGTTGCCGCGCTCCGGATCGTCAGCGAAGCGGCGGGCAAACTGGGCAAAGCCGAGGTCGCCATTGAGGTAGCCCGCGAGCAGTCGCTGGGGCCACGGCAACATCACGAACGACTTTCGCGAGGCGGCGGCGAAGATCACGAAGCGCAGGTTGACCAACAGTGCCGTCACCCACACGATGGGCAGGGGAGCGGAGGTGACCAGTAGCGGCAGCACTGCTAGCTGGGCGGACCCGGCGAACACGGTCAGCGTCATCACGATTGCGATCGGGATGGAGAGCCCGGAGTTGACCATCGCAACGCCGGTGACCAAGCCCCAGACCGAGATGGCGACACTGAGCGGCGCCATTGCCTGCACCCCCTCCCGGTACGCCGGTCGGTCGATTGGCGCCAGCAGCCCTCTGAAGCGCGCCAACCGATGCATCGCTCTCATCATGCCGTATGCGTGCGCAAGCACCTCACCCCTCGCTGGTGTCGCCGCCACCCGTTAGCCCCGCCACTCATCGTTGCGGTTCGCCCGAAGTGTTGTCAGAGGGATGGCTGGTAGGTCGTTGCCTAGTGTGACGCTGTGAGCCGTCAGAAGGTCCGCCTAGGGGGTGGCTATCGCAAGCTGTACGTCGCGACCGCGATGTCCAACATTGGCGATGGCATGTCCGCGATCGCCTATCCATGTTTGGCAACCGCGATCACGCGCAACCCGCTGCTCAAGGCCCTGGTGGCTGCAGCGCAACGATTGCCATGGTTGGTGTTCACCCTGCCACGTCCTTCTTCGTGGCGGCGGCCCTGGTCGCGCTGATCCCCGGCTCATTTCCGTGCGGCGCACCCCGAACGCGCCGAGGGGCAGCCGCGCCTCGTGAAGGGTGGAGTTGAAGGAAGGTGTTCGGTGGCTGTGGAGCAACGACCTGCTGCGCTCGATGGCCATCATCCTCGGCCTGATGAACCTTTCCTCGAACCTCAGCGGAGCGATGTGCGTGTAGTTCTCCCAAGACGTGCTGCACATCACGCCGCTGACGTTCACGATCATGGGCTTCGGTTTCGCGGTGGGTGCCATCATCGGTGGCTACGCAGCGCCGTGGATGTCGCGCACTCTCGGTAGTGGCACATGCCTGGCGCTCACCCTTGGGTCTGCATCGGTGATCGGTGTGCTGGTCGGCCTGTCGACGTGGTGGCCGCTGACAGCCGTGCTGTTCGCCGCCGGCACGCTTGCTGGGCAGCACCTGGAAAGTCATCACGGTCAGTCTGCGCCAGACGATCATTCCACCACGCCTGCTGGCAGGGTCAACAGTGTGTACCGCTTCTTCGCCTGGGGCATGATGCCGATGGGTGCTCTGATGGGCGGCCTGGTTGTGGTGGTGGCCGGTCGGTTCGTCAGTCACGAGATGGCGTTGCGCTGCGTCTTCTTCGTGGACGGCGCCATCCACTTCGCGCTGTTACTCGTTGGGCGTCGCGTGCTGACTACATAACGACTCGAGTCGGCTCGCGCAGGCGGCGTCGACAACGTTGCGATGAGCTGACCGAGTCGTTAGCGGGCGCGACGGTCTACGGGTGGTGCCTCTGACAGCTGATGGTTGGCGAGCACGTCGGCAACGGTACGGTTCAGGTTGCCGGCAACGACACCGGGTTCGATGTTGACCAGTCCACGCTGAATGCGGCCGGCAAGACTCCGCTGGAGGTAGGGGAGGATGGTCTTCACCACGGCCCACCCGCAGTCGCGATCACCAAGTACATGATCCTGCGTGACGCGAACTTCGTTGAAGCGCACCACACCCGGTTCACAGGTGACGCCTTCTTCCGCCAGGTCGATCAGGAGACAGGTCAACCCGTTGCTCGCAGTCAGGTCGGCGCTGCGGGCCAGCACCACAGCGTGCGTTGCCGCGTCGTGGTCGCAGGTCTTCGTGCCGTTGATCGTCAGGTACTTCCAGTCGAACGTCGCTGTGCAGACGGTTGCCTTGGGGTCTTGGCTGCCCGGTTCAGTGAGCAACACCGTCCAGAGGTGCTGACCAGTGAGCAGCGCGGGTAATACCTCCGCTGCCTGCTCAGGCGTTGCAAATTGGCGCAGAATGGGTCCGACCAAGCGGACTCCGACACCGGCCAGCGGAGGCGCGATGGAGCCGATCGCGGCCAGTTCGTCTTCGACGACCTGTTGCACCTGCGTCGTGGCGGCCAGGCCTCCGTGGCTGCGATTCCAGGTGGGGACAGCCAGGCCAGCCATGGCGAGACGATCCCACCACTCGCCGACAGTGATCGAGGTGTCCCAGTTGTTGGAGATCCAGTAACGAAGCGCCTCGCGCATCTGGTCCATATCGCCGAGAGGCCACCAGGGGCGGGGTGCGGTGAGGTCCATGCCGGGTGGTATCGACATGATGCCGTGTCGCCTTGAGGTACTGCCTTTGAGATACTGACACTCGTGACCGACTCGCCGCTCGACGTACTCACCATTGATCGGCGGGCGGCGGTGACGCGTACACCGCTCGGTGATGGCTCGTGGGTTGACCTCGTGAGTGGGTTCGTTCGCAGCGCCGACGTGGTGATGGCGACGCTGCACACCGAAACGGCGTGGCAGCAGAACGAGACGCTGCGCTACGACAAGTACGTGCCCGAACGGCGGCTGTCCGCCGGGCTGCGGTCGAGTAGCCGCCCGCTGCTGCGCCAGACCGAGATGCATTTGCGGGCCACGTACCGCCAGCCGATGGAGGGTATTGCTGCGATCCTGTATCGAACGGGTGACGACTTCCAGGGTCTACACAGCGACCGCGAGATGCGATGGCTGGACGACACGCTCATCGCGATCGTTGTGTTGGGTCAGCGGCGGCCGTTCGTGATACGTCAGCGCGGCCCATGGGCGGAGTCACTGGTCGATCGGGTGCCTTCCGGCGAGGACCCGCACGATCGCGTGCTGATGCCTGGAGAGGGCGACCTGCTGGTGATGGGCGGCCGCTGCCAGGCGGACTGGCTGCACGGAGTCCCGGCGTTTGACACGCAGAACCCGCGCATCTCTCTCACATGGCGCTGGGCGCGGCGAACCGGCCGCCCCGACACCAATCCCGGCTATGCCGACGGCCGCCAGTTCAGCGACCGCCCTCGCCAGGCCGGTTCGCGGACGCGGAATTCCTGAGACAGTCGTACTGGACATGGCCCGAGAGGGGTCGCACGCGGACGACCGTTGGCCTGGGCGGGATTTTGGCGACCGACTTCGCGTTCCGGCGCCATGTAGGTGTCGGCGCCGGCGCCTACATCTGCGGCGAGGAGACGGCGCTGATGGAGAGCATCGAGGGCAAGCGCAGCATCGTGCGCGCTCAGCCGCCGCTGCCCGCCATCGCAGGGTTGTGGGGCAGGCCGACTGTCATCCTCAATGTGCTCAGCTTGGCCGCCATCCCTACGATCATGGCCGACGGCGCTGTCGCCTACGCGGCGCTCGGTTCGCGGGCGTAGCCGCGGCACACAGTTGATGCAGATCGCTGGCAACGTGGCGCACGGCGGCATCTTCGAGGCCGAGTTCGGCATCACGGTGCCTGAGCTGGTCGAGCAGTTCGGCGGCGGTTCGGCCGGCGGCCGTCCTTTGCGTGCAGTCCAGGTGGGAGGTCCGCTGGGCGCGTACCTCGCGCCCGGGCAGTTCTACCTTCCCATCGACTACGAGGCGTTCGCTGGCGCTGGCGCGCTGCTGGGTCACGGCAGCATGGTCGTGTTCGACGACACGGTCGACATGCTGGGCATGGCTCGGTTCGCGATGGAGTTCTGCGCCATCGAGTCGTGCGGCAAGTGCACGCCCTGTCGCATCTGCAGCACCCGTGGTGTGGAACTGATCGACAAGATCATCGCCGGCGAACGCCCCGACGAGAACCTGGCGGTGCTGATGGATCTGTGCGAGGTGATGGCCGACGTTCGCTGCTCGATGATGAAGGTGCCTGGCAGGTGGCGGCGCCCACGACCAGGGATCATCTTTCCCTCTAGATCGGTTGCAGAGCCTGGCCTTGGTTGATAAAGATGATCAAGTATGTCAACAATAGCCGCCACCCGAACCCGTCGACGTCGCAGCGGAGCCTTTCTCCTCGCTGCATCGATGCTGGGCGCGGCATGTGGTGACGACGATTTCGCCGCCGCTGCAACCACAACTGGCAGCGAGACCGGGGTAGCCGTCCTTGAGGGCACCCTGCGGCTGGGGTACTTCCCCAATGTCACGCACGCGCCTGCGTTGGTCGGTGTTGCGGAGGGCTCGTTCACGACCGCTCTGGGCGACGGCGTCGACCTGCAGACGTTCACCTTCAATGCCGGTACTGAGGCGGTGGAAGCCCTGTTGGCCGAGTCGCTCGACGTCGCGTTCATCGGCCCGAACCCGGCCATCAACGCGTTCGCCAAGTCGGACGGCGACGCTGTGCGCATCGTCTCGGGCAGTACAGCGGGTGGCGCCTACTTGGTCGTCAAGCCGCAGATCACGTCTGTTGACCAGTTGGCAGGCACCACGCTGGCCACGCCCTCGCTGGGCAACACCCAGGACGTTGCGCTGCGAGCCTGGCTGAAGGACAACGGCCTGGACACCACACCCGAAGGCGGTGGCGAAGTTGCGATCCTGCCGCAGAGCACCTCGACTGCGCTCGAGTCGTTCATCAGTGGCGCCATTGATGGCGCATGGGTTCCCGAGCCGTGGGCCACGCGCCTGGTCGAGGAGGGTGGCGGCACGGTGTTGGTCGACGAGCGCGACCTGTGGCCCGACACCGACGGCGAGTACGTGACCACCCACGTGATCGTGCGCACCGACTTCCTCGACGATCATCCGGATTTGGTGAAGGCTGTGTTGATCGGCCTGGCCGATGCAATCGACGCCATCGCAGCCAACCCGGCCAAGGCCCAGGCCGATGTGGTGGCGCAGATCACCGAGATCACCGGCTCGGCCCCCGACGAAGTCACGATTGCGACGAGCTTCTCGCACCTCACGTTCACGCTTGACCCGATCGCTGCTTCACTGCAGAAGTCAGCCGACGATGCGATTGCGGTTGGCCTCCTCGAGCCCGTTGACCTGGACGGTATCTACGACCTGACGTTGCTCAACGACGTGCTCAGCGGGCGGGGCAAGCCGACGGTGAGCGGGCTGTGAGCCTGATCGCCGACAACCCATCTGGCGTCGCGCCCGCACTCGCGGCCTCAGTAGCGCATTCGAGCGACAGCGTGGTGAGCAACATCGTCCTCACGCTTGACAGCGTGTCGCAACGCCATGGTTTCGGCAAGAACGGAGTGGTCGCTCTCGACGGCGTCACCCTGACGGTAGAACGAGGCGAGTTCGTCTGTTTGGTCGGCGCGTCGGGTTGCGGCAAGACGACGCTGCTGTCGTTGGTGGCCGGTCTCGACCAGCCGACTGCCGGCACGGTCAACACCGAAGGCCGGACCGCGCTGATGTTCCAAGAGTCGGCATTGCTGTCGTGGCGTACTGCCGTGCAGAACGTAGAGCTGGCGCTGAAGCTGGGCGGTACGCCCCGTCGCCAGCGGCGCTCGCAGGCGCTGGAATTCCTGCGCATGGTGCACCTCAGCGAGTTCGCCGACAAGCGGCCACACGAGCTCAGCGGTGGGATGCGCCAGCGTGTCGCTCTCGCTCGCGCGCTGGCCCAACGAGCCGACATCCTTTTGATGGATGAGCCGTTCGGTGCACTGGATGCAATCACCCGCGACGTGTTGCACGACGAGCTCGAGCGGGTGGTGCAAGAGCGTGGCCTGACGGTGCTCTTCGTTACCCACAACGTGCGCGAGGCCAGCCGCTTGGGCGACCGGATCGTGCTGCTGTCCAGCCGGCCGGGTCGAGTTGTCGAAGAGTTCGAGGTGCCGGTGGAACGCCCACGCCGTATCGAGTCGCCCGGAGTCTCGGCAATCGCCGCCGCGGTCACCACCCGGCTGCGTGAGGAAGTGCGACGTCATGCACGCTGAGCGAATGATCGACGACGAGCTGTCGGGCCTCGACAATCTGGACGTCGTCGAAGATGCTCGCCCGTCGCTGGCGCTTCGCTTCTGGAGCGCTGCATGGCCGAAATTCGCTGCCATCGGGCTGGTGCTGGCCATCTGGCAGTTCGCTGTCTGGCGGGAGTGGAGAAAGCCCTACGTGTTGCCGCCGCCGTTGATGGTATGGGAACGACTGGCTGACGACATCGGTACCGCAAAGCTGTGGAGTGCGGTGTTCAACACCATGCGCCGGGCCGTATTCGGCTTCTTGGTCTCCATCGTCATCGGCGGCATCATCGGTATCGCAGTGACGGTGTCGAAGCGGGTACGCACCGCTATCGGGTCGCTGATCACCGGCTTGCAGACCATGCCGTCGATTGCCTGGTTCCCACTGGCCATCCTGCTCTTCGGCCTCACCGAGAGTGCCATCACGTTCGTGGTGGTGCTCGGTGCCACGCCGTCCATCGCGAACGGTGTGATCGGTGGTATCGACAGCGTGCCGCCGCTGCTGCGTCGTGTCGGCCGCAGCATGGGTGCCGGGCCGGCGTCGCTGTATCGCGACTTCGTGGTGCCGGCGGCGATGCCGTCAGTGGTGTCGGGCCTGAAGCAGGGCTGGGCATTCGCCTGGCGCAGCCTCATGGCCGGCGAACTACTCGTCGTCATCCCTGGCACGCAAACCATCGGAACCCGGTTGCAGTTTGCGCGTGAGCTGTCGGATGCCAAGGGTGTCATCGCCACGATGGGCGTGATCCTGGTGATCGGCATCCTGGTGGACACGCTGGTCTTCAGCCGCCTCGAGCGACGGGTGCTTCGCAACCGAGGCCTCGGCGCGCAGCACTAGCCAGACACAGGTCCGAGTGCCACGCGCCCAGTGTGAGTGACAAGGAACCATTCGAGTGGGTACTCGCACCCGGGGTGTGAGTACCCACTCGGACGGTCACGCTGCGCTCGCACAGGCAGCTGGCACTCGCACAGGCGGCCTGGCACTCGGACCTGTGTTAGCCGAGGGCGGGAATCCAGGTGCCGTGAAAGCCGTATGGCACTCGCTGGGGGATGACTACTTCGGCCACTGGCCCGGCGGCAACGGCCGTCGCATCAAACACGGCCAGCACGCTCTCGCCGGTGGCATCGTCGTGTACGAAGCTGCAGAGCCAACCGGCATCGTCGGCCAGGTCGGTGGGGTCGCCGGGAATGAACAACGGCTCGGTTGCGTGCCGGGTGGGGCCCGGCTCCCACGCCTCGCGGGTGCCGGCGGAGAAGTCGTGCTTGATGATGTTGCCCAGTTCCACGTTGTCAGGGTTCTCGCGGGTACCAGCGAGGTAGCCGAAGCGATGCTCGCGCCCGACTCGGCGCGGGTCGCGACTGGGCAGATCGCCGGGGTTGTCGACGCCGAGCACGTCGTCGGCCACAGTGCCCGTCACCGTGTTGATGGTCCACCGGCGCAATGAGGATTCACCGCCGAGGCCGCGCACGTTGGTGTTGTCAAACATCGAGCTGAGCCGACAGACATCGACGATCACCTCGTCGCCGCGGCGAAATGCGTTGACGCTGTGGAAGACGTAACAGGGGTCGATGTCGTACCACTTGAGTTGTGCCGCGCCGCCGGCCAACGGCATGATCCCGATGCGTGAACCGAACTCTGGCCGCCACTGAAACGGCATCTGGTCCGAGGTCGGGTCGTTGATGTATGCAATGGCGAGGTCGAGGTCGAACACGACCGGCATGTCCCAGAACACCACGTCGGTCTCGGTGATCTGGAAGTCGTGCATCATCGTGCTGCGCGGCACGGCAATGTCTTCGCGGTGGCTCATCGTGCCGTCTGGTTCGATGATGTAGTACTGCAGAAACGGTGCCGTGAACCCGTACCCGAATGCGTGCATGCGGCCCGTCACCGGGTCGATCTTGGGGTGCGCAGTGAACGCACCGGTCAGCACTCCTGCGTAGTCGAACGCCCCGAGGGTCGAGAGATCAGCGGGGTGCAACTCGTAGGGAAAGCCGACCTCGCCGCTGGTCAGCAGCCTGCCGCCATGCCAGATGGCTGACACATTGGACTGGTTGTTGGCGCCGCCCGGGGCACCTTGCCCGAAGCCGGCATCGGCGAGGTACGGCTCGGTCTGCACGTATCGGTTGCGGTACCACTCGGCCTTGCCGTTGCGCAGGCTCAGGCCGTGCACCATGCCATCGCCGAAGAACCAGTGTGGGCTGTCGCTGCGCGGCGGGTTGGAACTGTTCTTGACGTAGAGCCCGCTCAACTCCTTCGGCAAGGCCCCACGAACGGTGAGGTCGACCGCATCGATCTCGGTCAGCACCGGGGCGTAGTTGCCCTGCAGCCACCACGGGATCGCTGGGTCCGTCGGCAGCGTGGTGTCCGGGATGAACGACGTCGATGGTGCAGCGCTGGTGCTCGTGTTCCGTGTCGTTGAACTGGTCGTTGAGCTGGTCGTTGAGCTGGTCGTTGAGCTGGTCGCGCCACCGGCGCCATCGCTACAGGCC
>Ga0105046_10007251_pt1 | contig 17481 bp, 17 predicted proteins | sample MAT03_FD_78385 | JGI IMG/M metagenome (GOLD analysis project Ga0105046, IMG submission 78385) | Freshwater microbial communities from Lake Fryxell liftoff mats and glacier meltwater in Antarctica - MAT-03 (megahit assembly) | ecosystem: Environmental > Aquatic > Freshwater > Ice > Liftoff...
AAGATCCGCACTCCGCGTTCCCGGTCGGTGAAGAGTGAAGGGGTGCTAGAGCGCGAGGCGACACGGCTTTCGCTCTTGCACACTTTTGCTCTCGCACCTTGATATCGGTCGTTTCTTGTTCACCAGCTCGGTAAGTCGGTGTTGTACGTCCCGAGGCAGGTCATCATCGCCATCAGGTCCTCAGGCTTGTTCGGGTCCATTTCGCGAAGCCGGTTGTTGACCGGTATCAGGAAGTTGCGCAGTAGTTGTGCGCTTCGCCCTTCACGGTGCAGCGCTCGAAGAACATGAAGCGCGATTCAGTCGACCGGGAGCTCATGCTCCACGCAATCCGTCCGTAACTCGGCCACTTTCAGGGTCTTCTCCAGAAGCAGGCACCTGTGTTTGGTCTTTCGATCGCCTTCGTAGTGCGCACAAGTGAAACACATCCGTTGCACCTGCACCTCCTCGGACCGGAACAGTGATCCCAGAACGCCCATCAGACCAAGGAGCAGGTGCTCCTTTTGTTCTTGGGAAAGTGCAGCCACCGCATCCTTCAGCGGAGTATCGACCGAGGCGTGCTTGCGCCCGGAGGCGGTCAGTTGCAAAGCATGACTTCGAGCATCGTGCTTGTCCGCTTTTCGGACCAGCAACTTCCGATCCGACAAAAGGTTCACGCTATCGCTTATGGTCGGCTTGCTCACCTGTAGCTCTTCGGCCAAACGGGCCACGCCAACACCTTCCACCTCATGATCGCCCAGGAAGCCGAGTATGCGGATCTGCAACGGGCTCAGGTCCGCATCAACGGCCTGCTTCCAGCGCAGCGCACGCGCCACTTCGCCGATGCGTTCCAGCACCTGCGCCAGGTGCGCGTCCAGCCCGGGGTTCTTTTCCATCGGCTGTGGAAATGTACTGCACAGGAAGGCCCGACAACGTGGCCGGGCCTCCCTTGCGGTTCGTTGGCGATCAACCTTTCACATCGGCCATGCTCGCGCCGAAGTTGATGTGGAGCACATCCTGCCCCAGCACCAATGCGGGTACGCTCTTCACACCGGCGGCCTCGGCCTCGGCGATACGACCCTTGTTGTCACCCAGGTGGACGATCTCCACGCTGTACTTGTTGCGGTCCACAAGCTCGGTGATGCGCTCTTCGGCGTTCACGCAAACAGGACAACCGGCATGATAGAAAACTGCTTTGGTCATTGTGTCGGGGGGTTGAAGTTCGGGGACAAATATAGTAAGGTATCCTAACTATAAGTTGTTTTGAAGAAATGGTCGAGGACCGGGGTTCCCAGGCTGCGGTACCCGCAACGAAGTGAGATCAAGGTGCCTTTCGTAGCGGCATCCACAAGGAACTCATTCGCGATCCATCCTCGCCGCCAGTCCCACCGCCACTGTCACGAAGCCTACGACCGTCACCGAACTCAAGGGCATCAGGATCGCCGCGATCAAGGGAGTTAGATGTCCGCTCACCGCGAACGACACTCCGGTGACGTTATAGCAGAGCGAAATGAAGAGACTGGTTATGACGATGCGGCGTGCGCGGCGCGCTGTGCGCAGGAAATGGGGCAGTTGCGTGATCGCCTGCGCATCCATGATGGCATCGCTCGCCGGGGTGAGGGCCGCGCTTGTTTCGGTAACGGTGATGCCGACGTCGCTCTGCGCCAATGCGCCTGCGTCGTTCAACCCGTCGCCTACCATCAGCACACGACGGCCGTGCTGTTGTTCGTCCACGATCGCTTCGGCCTTTTGCAGCGGCGAGCTATGCGTGCGGACGGTAGCACCTTCGAATGCATGGGCGAGTTCGGGATCCACTTGGGCATCGCCCGTGAGCAGCCCTACGCGGAGCCGAGTGCGCAATTGCGTCACCGCGTTCGCAATTCCGGTCCGTGCGCGCTTACGAATGCGGAAGTGGCCCAGGTGTACACCACCGATCGTGATGTGTACATGCGCCTCACCGTGCTCACGACGGGCTTCATCGCCACCGCAGAAGTTGGCCGATCCAATACGAACGGTCGTGCCACCGATCATCCCAGCGATCCCTTGTCCTGCCACTTCCTCCACTTCGATGGCGTCGCGCACTTCGCCTTTCAACTCGTGGAAGACAACCGAGCTCAGCGGATGCGTGCTGTTGCGCGCAAGTGAGCGGATCAATGTCTTGTGGAGGTCGCCAAGAGCAGCACCATGCCAGTTCACTTCGTGCGCTTCACGCGCCGTCAATGTGCCCGTCTTGTCGAAGATCACAGTGTCGATGTGGGCCATGCGCTCCACCACTTCGGCATCGCGCAGGAAGAGGCCCTGCTTGCCGAGCAATCGGATCGTATGGCCATAGGCGAAAGGCATGGCCAGGGCCAACGCACACGGACAGGCCACGATGAGCACGGCGGTGACAACTGGCCACACTTGCGCGCTGTCCTTGCCCCACCAATAGAGCGCGGCCCCGAGAGAGATGAGCAGCACGGCGATGGTGAAACGACGCGCCACCTGATCGATCATGCGGGGCATCGCGGGCCTTTCCATTGCGCTGCTCTGCTCCGCCCACAAGCGTTTCAGACGACTGTCAGCAAAGGATCGCAGCACTTCGAGTTCGATGGCCGCACCGCGCTGCCTTCCGCCCGCACGGATCGTTGCACCCACTTCCTTGCGAGTCGGCAATGGCTCACCGGTGATGAAACTGTTGTCGATATGTCCCGTGCCTTCGCGGAGGATCGCATCCACGGGAACGAGTTCCTGGTCGCGTATGATGATCCGGTCGCCGGGCACGAGGTCTGCGACCTTCATTGGTTCCTCACCGGTCGCGCTTTTCCGTAGCACGATGAGTGGCAGAAAATCTTCCAGCTCGCGATCGAAGCGCAATGCGCGGTAGGTGTACGCCTGGTACCAACGCCCTACGAGCAGGAAGAAGAGCAGGCCAGCGAGCGAATCGAAGTAGCCCGGACCCACGCCTGCGATCACCTCCCACAAGCTGCGTGTCCAAAGCGCCACGATGCCCAATGCGATGGGCTGATCAATGTTGACCTGTTTTGAACGCAGGCCCGCCCAGGCGCTGCGGAAGAAATCGGTGCTGAGGAAGAAGACCACCGGAATGGAGAACAGCACGATGAGCCACTGGAAGCCCCACTTCAAACCGGCCTCGGTATTGGCGCCCAGATATTCCGGGAAGCTCAACATCATGGTATTGCCGAAGATGAAGCCCGCCACGCCAAGCCGGATGTACATGATGCGTGGTACGCGCGCCTGCTCGCCTTGCTTCGACGCTGCCGTGAGCTGAGGTCCGTAACCGATGCGTCGGAGCAGACCGACCAGCCTTGCAAGAGGTAGTTGCGCTTCGCGGAAGGTGATGGTGAGTTCCTTGTCGGTGAACGACACGCGTGAGCGGATCACCGCCGGATCGACGCGATGCAGGTTCTCCAACAACCAGATGCACGAGCTACAATGCATCTGCGGCACATGGAAGCGCGCCCGCACGATGCCCTCCTCCTCGAACTCCACGATGCGCGCACGCACCTCGGGAACATCATAGAGTTCCACGCGTTGCTCGTCCACCGAATCGCGCTGCTTGGTTCCGGGCTGCTTCTCCAACTCGTAATAATCACAAAGCCCCGCTTCGTTCAGCAGGTCGTACACCACTTCGCAACCATTGCAGCAGAAATCCTTGCTGTCATGCACGCGGTGCTCTTCCGCGCATGGGTCGCCACAGTGGTAGCAGGTGACGGTCGTCAGTTCCCGGACCTTCATGCCGCAAAGAGCGGTGATCGAAGCGCGAGAGAAACTGACGAATGTCAGGCAGGGCCATGTACACTGATGGTCTCTTCCCGGGGCCCTGAGAAACCTACCGGAATGGGCGGGTTACGACCCGTACATCTTCACCGTCGCCTACAAGGTCTTAAGCCCGAACCTCCGCCCTTCCGCTCGGTGTCCAAATGCGCCATCATTGGCGTGGGGTAGCGGTCGCCAGCGGCGGCATCCCTTCGAGAATTCGAGCGGGTTGGTACGTTGCGCTCTGCCCACCTTCAGCGCAACTGCGCTTCATGATCTTCTACGAACTGTGCGAAGGTGATCGGGGCCGAGCCGGTGATCGCGCGCACCTCATCGGTGACCGCCGGTTCCTGCTGGAAGCGCGGCAGGTAGTGCAGCATGATCATCACCAGGATCATCGCCAATGGCGTTCCATCCTTGCGCTGGTCGAGAATGAACCGAAGCAAACTGGGCGATCGGTATTGGATGGTTGTTCCCAGCGCGCGGCTCAGTTCATCGGCCATTTCCTGAAATCCCATGGGTGCTTCGGAGGTGAGTTCCAGGGAACGGTTCACGAACGCGTGCGGTGCCACGATCACCTGAGCCGCCACCGCACCGATGTCCCGCACATCGATCAAGGTGAAGCGGGCCTTGCCTGCGGGCAGGAAGATGCGCTGGCGCTCCACCAGGTCCCGCCGAAGGGTGGTGGTGAAGTTCTGCATGAAATACGCCGGTCGCAGAAAGGTGTACGGTATCCCGCTGTCCACGATCAGCTGTTCTATGCGGTGATGCGGGATGATGCGGCTCTTCTCCACACCTTGAACGGACAGGAAGACGATGTGCTTGACCCGCTCGTTCCTGGCCGCCGCGATGAACGGCGCGAAATACTTCTTGACATCTGAGATCGCCGGTGGTCGGAGCAAGAACAGGATCTCGCACCCCTTCAGGGCCGGTGCATAGGTGGTGCGATCGGTGAGATCGAGCGCGACCATGCCGATGGCCGGACCCATTGCCGAGGGCCTCTCGCGCTTTGGATCCCGCACGGCGGCGGTCATACGGAGGGAATGCTCCAGCTTCCCCAAGGACCTGATCACCTCCGCACCCACATTCCCGGTGGCACCGGTGATCAGTACGTTAGTCATGGGTGGGTTAAGACCTGCACGAACGATGGACGAACAAAGTCCCAAGGTCGCGCTTCCGTCTTAACCACGATCCGGATCAGAACCTCTTACCTGGTCTGGCACTTACGCCTCGGAGGGCACGCTTCGGTGATGGCTGTTGAAGGAAACGTTCGGCGAGGTCTATAAGGAATTGTGCCAGGTGTTTGCGATCACGCTTCCCGCTCAACTCCGTCAGCGCGGGCATGTGATGCATGGCGAACTCCAGCGAGTGCGCCATCTCGATCAGCGTGGTGGCGAAGGAGCGTGGCTGCTTGCACGCCTTATCGCAAGCCTTCAGTTCGGAAGCGATGTGCGCGCAAAGATCCTTGTAGGGTTTGAACAGCTTGAGCTTGTTGTCCTCATCCACGTTGCGGTGCAGGAAGGATTTGGAGCCTTCCACGATCACGAGCGCGCGCAAGGTGAATGGATCGAGCTGTGCCGCGAGAACGTTCTTTGGCCATAGCCCGCAAAGCGCGCGGATGTCGCCGCGCACACGCTCCATGGGGTCTTTGAGCAAGCGGCCTTCCTGCTGGCAATGGGTATCAAGCCAGAGCCAGTACAGCTGGAAGTAGTATTGCAAAAGCCGGTGCTTGTTGGGGAAGTAGTTGTAGACGGTGACCTCTGTACACCCGGCGCGGTCGGCGAGCTTCTTGAAGGTGAACGTTTCCAACCCCAGATCGTTCATCAGGACCAATCCTTCGGCGAGGATGCGCGCGCCGACCGCGCTGGCAGAAGGGTCGCGCAAATGCAACGACCGGTCGGGAAGGAGGTGGTAGTGGGCCATTCAGGGACGAATATAGGAATACTATACATATGAATAGTTTTACTACATTTGACCCCGTCATGAATTCCCCGGATCCCGCCTTCAGCCCCCTGACGCAGCAGATCCTCTGCGATCGGCCAAGTCGCACACGGTGTGTTCGCGTGTTATTCGCTGCGCTGGGCATTTGGATGTTCGCGCTGCCCTCGGTCATGTATGCTCGGGGCAACACTGCCGGATCAGGCAACCACAGCACGGTGCCGGCGCCGATCCCTGAAGAGGAAGAGGTGAAGCTTGTCAGTGCGCCCTACCCCTGTACCGCGCTGAACAGCCGGAGCGCAGCAGAGAATGACGGCGATGAACACCCTCGAATGGACGAGCGCGTTGAAGCTGCGCTGCATGGTGAGGTGGCCCTGCGCCCCCCACGAGTGATCGCCACTTGATCCGGGCACCGGGGTGCATTGCCCGTGTTCGATGTCGCACCACAGGTACCGTGGTGGATCCCATCTGTCACAAACCAACTGATCATTCAACACCATGTCGCGTTCCTCTCTCTTCGCTCATTGGAAGCAGGACCTCCCCGCTTCGCTTGTTGTCTTCCTGGTCGCAGTTCCCCTATGCCTGGGCATCGCGCTCGCTTCCGGCGCACCACTGATCTCGGGCCTGATCGCCGGTGTGGTGGGCGGTATCGTGGTCGGCATCGCCAGCGGTTCATCGATGGGCGTGAGCGGCCCGGCCGCAGGTCTGGCCGCCATCGTGCTTGTATCCATCACGCAGTTGGGGTCCTTCCCCTTATTCCTTACCGCGGTGGTGCTGGCGGGCATCATGCAAGTGGTGCTGGGCATTGCCCGCGCCGGGGTGATCGCCTACTACTTCCCCAGCAGTGTGATCAAGGGCATGCTCGTGGGTATCGGGGTCATCATCTTCCTGAAACAACTGCCCCACGCGGTGGGTTATGACAAGGACTACATGGGGGACATCACCTTTCTGCAAGGCGATGGGGCGAACACCTTCAGCGAACTGGTGAACATGCTCGGATCGATCTCGCCCGGTGCGACCCTTATCGCCTTGACGGGCGTCGGGCTGATGCTGCTGTGGGAGCGCCCCTTCATGAAGCGGCAGCGCGCGCTGGCGCTGGTCCCCGGCCCATTGGTAGCCGTGCTGGCGGGGGTCGTTCTCGCCTGGCTCTTCAGGGATCAGGGCAGCCTTGTTGTGCAGGCCGGGCACTATGTGGTGTTGCCCGATGTAAGCCACGGCATCACGGCCCTGTTGACCTTCCCTGACTGGTCGGGACTGCTGGATCCGCGTGTGTGGGTGGTGGCGCTCACCATCGCCGTGGTGGCCAGTTTGGAAACGCTGCTTTGTGTGGAGGCCACCGACAAGCTCGATCCCAGGAAACACATCACCCCCACCAACAGGGAGTTGTACGCGCAGGGCCTTGGCAATACGCTCAGTGGTCTCATCGGCGGCTTGCCCCTCACCCAAGTGATCGTGCGCAGCTCTGCCAACATCCAAAGCGGCGCACGCTCCAGGCTCAGCGCGATCACGCATGGTGCATTGCTCCTGGTGAGCCTGCTGCTTTTCCCGAAGGTCATGAACATGATCCCGCTGGCAAGCCTGGCGGCCATCCTGCTCATCACTGGCTACAAGCTGGCGAAACCCACGCTGTTCAAGTCCATGTACGCGCAGGGCTGGGCCGTCTTCACGCCCTTCATCGTCACGGTGCTCGGCGTGGTCTTCATCGACCTGCTCAAGGGGGTGATGCTCGGCATGGCGGTAGGCATCTTTCTGTTGTTGCGCAACAACTTCAAGATCCCCTTCCACTTCAACGCCGCACGCCACGTTGCGGGCACGCCCATCCGCATCGAATTGAGCGAGGACGTCACCTTCCTGAACAAGGCCAGCATCATGAACACCCTGGCGGAATTGCCCAAGGGGTCGCATGTGATACTCGATGCCAGCCGTACCATGGCCCTGGATCCCGATGTGCGCGAGATCATCCAGGATCAACTGGTGCGCGCACGGGATCAGGGCATCACCATCGAATGCATCGGCTTCCAACAACGCGACCTGCCACGCGTGGAGGCCCTGCGCAGTTCCGTGCGCAAGGCTGCAAAGACGAATAGTTGATCCCGCTCCGCACAACCACTCGACAACAAGAACCAAAACAGCACCACCCAAGGTGCCCTCAAACAACCAACGAACATGAGAACCCAAACGAAAGAGACCCAGACGAACCTGACACCCGCCAAAGCGATCGATATCCTGATGGAAGGGAACAAGCGGTTCGTCAACAACCTGAAGGCGAACCGCGATCTGTTGCAACAGATGAACGACACCAGTGAGGGCCAGCATCCATTCGCAGTGATCCTCAGTTGCATCGACAGCCGAACCAGCGCCGAACTGATCTTCGATCAGGGACTGGGTGACATCTTCAGCGTGCGCATCGCGGGCAACTGCTTGAACGAGGACATCCTCGGCAGCATGGAGTTCGCGTGCAAAGTGGCCGGCGCGAAACTGATCGTGGTACTGGGCCACACAAAATGCGGGGCGGTGAAAGGTGCGTGCGACGATGTGCGCATGGGCAACCTCACCGCCTTGCTCAATAAGATCCGCCCGGCCGTTGACGATACGAAAACGCTTGGCGAGCGCAACAGCGCGAACACCGAGTTCGTGGAACTGGTGGCCCATCGGAATGTGGAACTGGCAATGGAGCAGATCCCGCAGCGGAGCACGATCCTGAACGAGATGCTCTCCAGTGGTTCCGTGAGGATCGTAGGTGGCATGTACGATGTGCAAACCGGAGCCGTGCAGTTCATAGGGCACTAACAGTTCCTTACATGTTCGACTACGGTATCGACAGCAGCGTGAAGGGGGAGCAACATCCCCCTTCACGCCGGGTTGCCTCCGGCCCACGCTGGATCGATGCACTTGGACGGCAAAGGCGATCGCACCACCGGTGGGATGAACGTGTTCAGGTCGAAATGGTCAACTGGCGTAGTCGGCACGTGGTGGTTCAACATCTTCCGCTGTACGGCGGTGCACCTTCACCATCCTAGCGCAAATGCGCACCTCGCTTGAACAACGCTTCGCTGGCCGCACGCTGGGTGTGGCTACCATGCATGGCAAAGAGCGCGTGATCGGCCCACCGTTGATGAAGGTGCTGCCGCTTGCTGGCTACCGAACGATCCTGAATGTGGACACCGATCGCTTCGGTACGTTCAGTGGCGAAGTGCAGCGCACCACCGATCCATTGACCGCCGCGATCGCAAAGGCGAAGCATGGGGCCGAAGTGTCGGGCATGGACCTCGTGATCGCCAGCGAAGGTTCGTTCGGTCCGTATCCGCTTGCGCCGTTCCTGAGCTGCAATGAGGAGTTCCTGCTGCTCTTCGATGCGCGTGATGGTTCAACCTATGCCTGCAAGCATCTCTCCCTGGAGACCGTCTTCGGGGGCGAACGATGTACTTCGTTGAGCCAGGTCACCGCGTTCGCCCAACGGATGAAGTTCCCTGAGCATGGTCTGGTAATGCGCCCGAAGGAGAAGTGGGAGACGGGTGATGCGCTGGAGAAAGGGATCCATGATACGCATCGCTTGTTCAGCGTGGCCGAAGAACTGATCTCCATCCACGGCTGTGTTTGGGTGGAAACGGACATGCGCGCCATGGCCAATCCCACACGCATGCAGGTGATCGCCGAGACGGCCGAACGCTTCGCGGCCGAATTGGCCAGCACTTGTCCGCAGTGCGGCATGTTCCATTTCCGCATCACGGATGCTAGGTCCGGGCTGCCATGTGAGCTATGCGGCTGGCCCACCAAGAGTACCAAGTGGTACATCCGCGAATGCGCGCAATGCCAGCATCGGATCGAAGAACCCCGCCCCGACGGAAAGTCGCATGAAGACCCACAACATTGTGATCACTGCAATCCATGATACATGCGACCATACAGACCCGGACCATGGCCGCTGCCGAGAAGTTGACCACGCAGTTGATGGAGAACCGCTTGCTGCTCTTCCCTACGCGGGATACGGACCATGAGGAGTTGTCTGGGCGGACGGTAAACTCCTGCGCGAAAGCCAGTTCCTGTTCGGGAATGACCAAGGGGCTGTTGTACAGCGAACTTGAGAAGGCAGCAACCGCATTGCTCGGCAACGACCTTGTACGCGTGCATGCAGTTCCTATCGCGGGCATGGATGCCCATACACAGCGCGCCCTGTTGGAGCGAACCGTCAAAGTCTGAACACGCATCGCCCCCGACGTATCGGGATGAAACACATGCGAAACCGGATGCTAGCGTAAGTTCACACGCATGAACCCGATCACCCCATGGCAACGACTGATGCGGCTATTGCGCGTGGACAAGCGCGAGATCGGGCACATCTACCTGTACGCGTTGGTGGGCGGCTGCATTAGCCTGAGCCTGCCCTTGGGCATCCAGGCCATCATCAACCTGATCAGCGGCGGGCAGATCGCGACCTCGTGGGGTGTGCTCATCGCGTTCGTCACCATCGGGGTGGGCTTCGCGGGCGGTATGCAAGTGATGCAACTAGCACTAGCTGAGAACATCCAGCAGCGGCTCTTCGCTCGCAGCGCCTTCGAGTTCGCCTATCGCATCCCGCGCATCAAAGCCACCGCACTGAAAGGCCAGTACATGCCGGAGCTGGTGAACCGCTTCTTCGACACGATAACGGTACAGAAGGGACTGGCGAAGCTGCTGCTCGATATTCCGCTGGCCATTCTGCAGGTCGCGCTGGGCCTCCTGCTGCTGGCGATCTACCATCCGTTCTTCATCGCGTTCGGCTTCCTTTTGGTCGCCCTGCTCTATCTGATCTTCCGCTTCAGTGCCCGTCGGGGCATGGAGACCAGCCTTACCGAAAGCAATTTCAAGTATGCAGTGGCCCATTGGCTGGAGGAACTGGGGCGCGCCCAAGGGACTTTCAAACTAGCTGGCGAGACGGACCTTCCCTTGAAGCGGACCGATGGGTTGGTACACGGTTACGTGCAAGCGCGCAAGTCGCACTTCAAGGTGGTGCTATGGCAGACCAGCGCCATGGTGGTGTTCAAGGTGATCGTTACGCTGTGCCTGCTGGCACTGGGCGGAATGCTGGTGATGCAAGAGCGCATGAACATTGGCCAGTTCGTGGCGGCCGAGATCGTGATACTGCTGGTGATCGCCTCTGTGGAGAAGCTCATCTTCAGCATCGAGCATGTGTACGATGTGCTCACCGCGTTGGAGAAGATCGGTGGCGTGACAGACCTTCCGTTGGAACGCAGTGAAGGGTTGAAGACCTTGAGACCCGCGGGTGAGATGGGCGGCATGGAGCTCAGGCTCGTCAACCTCGGGTTCCGTTCCCACTGGAACCAGGAACCGGTGCTTCGTGGTATCGATCTGCACCTGCAGCCAGGCGAAAAAGTGTGCATAAGCGGTACGAACGGCGCTGGCAAGACCACCCTGTTACGCATCATCGGCGGGGCGCTGGAGCAGCACGAAGGCAGCCTGCTGCTGGACGGCCATCCGGTGAACAGCCTGGACCTGGACCTGGTGCGATCAGTGATCGGCGACAGCCTTGATCAGGAAGATGTGTTCGCCGGCTCGCTGTTGGAGAACATCGTGTTGGGCCGTTCGTGGGTCACGGAGGCGGATGTGAGCGAGGCGTGCCGTGTGACCGGTCTGCTCGAACACCTCCATATAATGCCGGATGGCATGCTCACGGTGATAGATCCACAAGGCGCACGCCTTCCCCGCAGCCTGGTGAAACGCATCATCCAAGCGCGTTGCATCGCAGGTAGGCCGCGATTGATCCTCATGGAGGATAGCCTGCACAACTTCGATCGCGCAGACCGGGAACAACTGCTTGGCTGGATCACCGCACCTGAGCGCCCTTGGACCTTGCTGGCCGTAAGCAACGACCCATGGCTGCAACAACGCTGCACGCGCACGTTGGAACTGCGCCGTGGCCAACTCATCACCCGCTGACCGATGCTGGACATCAGCCCTGAAAGCCAAGTCCCTGCGCTGGACCGGACCTCGTTCAACAGCTTCCGCACCATCGGTGTAGCGCGTGCCAACATCCTCTTCGCGCGCTGGGTCCTCGCCATTTCGGCGTTCCTGCTACTGGGTCTGTTCCTGCCGTGGACACAGAACATACGGGCGCGCGGCGCCCTGACCAGTCTTTCACCCGACCAACGCCCGCAGACCATCCACGCGATCATTCCGGGGCGTGTGGAACAGTGGTACGTGCAGGAAGGCCAGCTCGTGGAAAAGGGCGACACCATCTTGCGCCTGAGCGAGGTGAAGCCCGAGTTCTTCGACCCCAAGCTGCTGGACCGCACGCAGGACCAGATACACGCGAAAGAACTCACCGCGCGCAGCTACAGTGAGAAGATGCATGCACTGGACGCGCAGATCGATGCTTTGGCACAGTCGCTCATCATCAAGCTCGAACAGGCACGCAACAAGATCAAGCAAGCCCAACTGCACTTGCAGAGCGACAGCATCCGTGTGATCGCGGCCACAACGGAGATCAACGTGGCCGATGACCAGTTCGCGCGCGGCGAGCAACAGTTCAAGGAAGGCTTGATCAGCAAGGTGGACCTGGAGCGGCGCACCGTTACCCAGCAGCGCGCGAACGCCACGTTGATCGATGCGCAGAACAAACTGCTCGGCAGCCGCAACGAACTGCTGAACGCGCAGCTCGATCTCGGAGGCATCCAGAACGACTACCGCGACAAGCTGAGCAAGGCCGAAAGCGAGAAGTTCAGCAGCATGAGCCAGATGTACAGCACCGAAGCGGAAGTGAGCAAGATGCAAGTGGACCTGGCGAACTACACGGTGCGCGCGGGCAACTACTATGTCACCGTGCCGCAGCAGGGATACATCACCAAGGCCGTGGTAACGGGCTTGGGCGAAACAGTGAAGGAAGGCGACGAGCTGGTGACCGTGATGCCCGCGCGATTCGACCTGGCCGTGGAACTTTACGTACGCCCCATGGACATGCCCTTGATCAACAAAGGCCAGAAGGTGCGTTTCGTTTTCGACGGCTGGCCGAGCATCGTTTTCAGTGGCTGGCCGAACACTTCGTACGGCACGTTCGGCGGTCGCGTGGTGGCCATCGACAACATGATCGGCACCACCGGGAAATACCGCTTGCTGGTGGCACCCGACCCGGACGATGATGCATGGCCCACAGCCTTGCGCGTGGGCAGCGGCGCACTCGGTTTCGCACTGATGAACGATGTGCAGATCTGGTACGAGCTGTGGCGGCAGATGAACGGTTTCCCGCCCGACCTGTATATGGATCCGCAGGCTGTGAGCACCAAGAGCATCGAGGCGGAATGAGGCGCGCACTGGGCATGCTCGGCTTCATGGCGATCACATTCGCATGTGCTCAAGTAGGGGCCAGCACTGATGTGCTCACCCGCGAAGCCTTCGTGAGCATCGTGCTGAAGAACCACCCGATGGCACGGCAAGCGGCCTTGCGCACCGGCATGGGCGAGGCCGACGTGCGCAGTGCACGCGGCGGGTTCGATCCAATGGCCACCGCAGGCTACAGCGAAAAGCGCTTCAACAACGAGGACTATCACACCCTGCTGGACGCGGGTTTGAAAGTGCCCACTTGGTTCGGCGTGGAACTGCTCGGTGGTTTCCAACAGAACGATGGCGACTTCCTGAACCCACAACTGAACACACCCTCGGACGGCCTGATCAACGCCGGGGTGGAAGTCGCGATCGGCCAAGGGCTTTTCATTGATGAACGCCGCGCCACATTGCGGAAAGCCCAAGCGTACCAGCGTGCTGCGGAAGGAGAACGCCAGCAGATGCTGAACCAACTGCTCCTCGCTGCACTGAACGACCACACCGATTGGGTGGCCGCTTTTGAGCAGGTGCGGATCAGTGACACCGCCGTGGTTCTGGCACGTAACCGCTTCGATCAAGTGCGCGGCAGCTTTCGGGGTGGCGATCGGCCGGGCATCGATACGCTGGAAGCGTATCTGCAAATGCAGGACCGCGAGATGCGGCAGCAACAGGCGCGTCTCAACTTCCAGAACGCGGGCCTGCGCGTGAGCAATCACTTGTGGGATGAAGGCCAACGTCCGCTGGAACTGCAACCCGGCGTGGTGCCCGCGATCTCGGACCTCTTCTCACCTGCCACCTTCACGCTTGCGGATACGGTACTCGCGCGCGCCATCGAAACGCATCCACTGCTGGTGCAGTCCAAAGCGCGCATCGAGCAGTTCGTGGTGGACCGTCGTTACCGCGCGGAATTGTTGAAGCCTGAACTGGATGTGCAGTACCAGTGGCTCGGCAACGCTGGGAGGGTGAACACCGAAGCGGGCACATCGCTCCTGGGCGACGGGCATCAGGTTGGCGTGGGTTTCAAGATGCCCTTGCTGCTGCGGAAGGAACGCGGCGAACTCTCGCTCGCGAAGCTGCGCCAGACCGATGCCGAACTGGGGATCGAGCGCGACCGCACGGTGATCCGCAACAAGATCGGCGAACGCCTGAACGACATCGCCACCTTCCGCCAGCAGACCGACCTGGGCGCCAGCATGGTGAGCAACTACGGGCGCTTGCTCGGCGGTGAAAGTCAGCGCTTCGCGGCGGGAGAGAGTTCGCTCTTCCTGGTGAACGGCCGCGAGGTGCCACTGATCGAGTCACAGCTGAAGCAAGTGGAACTGGAAGCGAAACTGCGCAAAGCCTACTTCGCGCTGGACAACGAAGCGGGTACGCTTTGGCGGGCTTGGCAACAATAACCCAATGAGCACATGATCCACATCACCATACAGACCCGGACCGTTGAAACGGCCGAGCGCTTGGCCCGGCACCTCATGGAGCGTCACCTGCTGATGTTCCCCACGTTGGATACCGACCACGAGGAACTGCGCTGGGCGGACGGCCACTTCACCCGCGAAAGCCAACTGCTCCTGCAAGGCATGACAAAGGCGCTCCTGTACAAGGACATTGAAGCTGCGGCCTACGAATTGCTCGGCACCGATGTGGTGCGCATCCACGCGGTACCCATCACACACATGGATCCTGTGGCGCAGCGCACCATGCTTGACCAAACCGCTAAAGTGTGATCACGCCTTCCAACATGATACACGCTCATCCACTCCGCGCGCTGGCGATCGCCGTGATCGCGCTGGCAAGCCTGTCGCTCAGCGCCCAGATCAATAACCGGCTGGAGAGCGTGCAACTGATACAACAAGGCGATATGCTTTTGCGCTTGGGTAACAGTGAGCAGGCACTGCTCGCATACACCAACGCAATACAGAAGGACTTCGCCTTCGCCGATGCCTACATGAAACGGGCGATGCTGCTCAGCCGCCTTGGACAATACACGCAAGCGTTGGTCGATATGGACCATGCGCTGGAATTGAATCCGTACAGCGAATACATCTACGATCGGCGGGCCAAGGTGAAGATCCTGATGAACGACACGAAAGGCGCGGAAGAGGATCTGGACAGAGCGGTTGCGCTCCATCCTTACGATGACCTATTGCGGGAAAGCCGTGTGGACGGATTGCTCGCGATCGGCGAAGTGGGGAAAGCCCTGCAAGAGTTGGACACATTGCTGAAGCACACACCCAACGACGTGATGCTCTTGCTCAAGAAGGGGACGGCCCAATTGCAGAGCAACGATGCTGTGAATGCGCTGGCCAGCTTCGACCAAGCGCTCGTTGAGGGTCCGCGATATGCGATCGTGCATGACTTACGTGGTGTTGCGCTGATGCGGCAACAGCGTTGGACCGATGCCCTGGCGGCCTTTGACAAGGCGATCGCCTTGAACCCGGGCTTCGATCTGGCCTGGTACAACAGGGGCCTTGTGCACGCCAAACTCGGCCATCCGGAACAAGCCAGCACCGACATGGACAAAGCGCTCAGCCTGGCCCAGGACAAGCCGCACATCTTCTTCCAGCGGGCGCTGAACCGCAAGCGCGATGGTGATCTGGTAGGCGCGAGGGAGGACTATGACCGCGCCTTGGAGTTGTCGCCGGACTACCTTGAAGCGCAGTACAACAGGGCCTTCGTGCGCAAGCAACTGGGCGATCATGCCGGAGCGCTCGCCGATGCGGAGAACGCCTTGCGCCTGGCACCTGACGACCCGGGCGTATGGATCATCAAGGGCAATCTGCATATGCTGTACGGTGAGTTCCCGCAAGCGCTTGAATGCTTCGACCGGGCCATCTCGTTGGACGGGAGCAACGCCAATGCCTTCTATAACCGGGGCCTCGCCTACCACATGCAGTACCAACCCATTCGGGGTTGCGATGATCTGCGCCAAAGTTCCACCCTTGGCTTGGAACGAGCGACCGATGCGATGAAATACTTCTGCGCGTTCTGACCTCGACCGAACTGTTATTCCCAGATCCCGATGCGCACCCACATTCTCTTCGTCGATCTCACCCAACCCGATCAGGCGCCCGTTCGAAAGAGCCGAGAGCCGGATCACGTCATTGGATAACCACGATCGCACAATGGAACACGAACGCATCCGGCCGCTCAGGTACCTGCACCTCGCTTTGGTGGTGTGCGCCGCGCATCTCGTTACGGCCCAAACGACCGATACGGCGCAGGTCATCATCTATCGATCGTTGGACGCCGCCTTGCGCGATCCGGAGCATGTGTACCGCCTTGATCTTGGCAACAGTGGGCTGAAGCAATTCCCCATGGAGGTGCTGCAGTTCCGCAATCTGCGTGAGCTCAGCCTGCGCATGGACAGCATACGCACACTTCCGGAAGAGATCGGCCTGTTGCGCAACCTGCGCGTACTTGATCTGGCAGGCAATCCCATCAGCCTGCTGCCGGCAACTTTCGGCGACCTCATCGCTTTGGAAGAACTCACGCTCAGCGATGACAGATCGCTATCCCTTGAGCGCAACATCGAAACCCTCTCCAGGCTTCCGAAGTTGCGCATACTTCACCTGGAGCACGACCACTTGGGGGTCCTGCCACTGAACATCGATCGGCTGAGCGCCTTAGAGGAGCTCTACCTGAACGACAATGATCTGCGGGCGCTTCCACCCACCATCCTAGGATTACAGCACTTGAAGTTGTTGGACCTGCGGGACAACCCGATCGATCCACTCATCCCCCTGGACCTGCAACAGCGCGGTGTGCTCATCCGGTTCTGACCGGTCATCTCTACCAAGCGCCAAGAAAAACAACACGATCCGAACCAACCCCTTCACCCATGAACGCTCGCCCCCTGTTCGCCCTGTTGATCACCACAAGCCTCCTAGCTTCCTGCACCACTATTCGCCAGGGGTCCGTAGGCGTTAAGCAACGCCTCGGAAAGCTGGACGACCGCATCATCCAACCAGGTCTCGTGGGTATTAACCCGTTCACAACGCGGGTGATCAGGCTACCCATACAGACGGTGAACCGTGAAGTTGATCTGACCTTGCCCAGCAAAGAGGGCTTGAACGTCCAGTGCGAGATCAGCATCCTCTATCGGATCATTCCCGAAAAGGTACCTTACATCATCAGCAGCATCGGCCTGGACTATGAGCAAGCGATCATCGTCAGCGTGTTCCGCAGTGCTGCGGCCGATATCTGCGCGCAGTACTACGCGAAAGACATGCACAGTGCGCAACGGGGCGTGATCGAACAGGCCATTTCCAAGCACATGAACGGCCTGCTTGCCGAGCGGGGCATCGTGATCGAGAGCGTACTGATGAAGAGCATCAAGCTTCCGCCCGGTCTGGCCAAGGCCATCGAGGACAAACTGGAAGCCGAGCAGCGGGCACAGCAGATGGAGTTCGTGCTGCTGCGGGAACGCAGCGAGGCGGAGCGGCGGGTGATCGAGGCCACAGGCATACGCGATGCTCAAGTGGTGATCAGCCA
>Ga0105046_10007254_pt1 | contig 17477 bp, 12 predicted proteins | sample MAT03_FD_78385 | JGI IMG/M metagenome (GOLD analysis project Ga0105046, IMG submission 78385) | Freshwater microbial communities from Lake Fryxell liftoff mats and glacier meltwater in Antarctica - MAT-03 (megahit assembly) | ecosystem: Environmental > Aquatic > Freshwater > Ice > Liftoff...
GCCGAACTTGGCAGCCAGGATCGTGGTGATTGCTGCAGTCAGCGTGGTCTTGCCGTGGTCGACGTGACCGATCGTGCCGACGTTGACGTGCGGCTTGTTGCGTTCAAATTTACCTTTTGCCATTTCTCAATCTCCAAATTAAAGAGCGGTGCCAGTGTGTGTTTAAGGTCTCCGCGCATCGTCTTGCCACTGGCAGCAAGACATCGGGGCCGAAGACCATGGTGTGGGGGAATGGCGCTCGCGAGAGCGTCTGATCAAAGCCGGCGCCTTACTTGCCGCGTGCCGTGATGATCGCGTCGGCGACGTTCTTGGGCGCTTCGCTGTAATGCTTGAATTCCATCGTGTAAGTGGCGCGGCCCTGGCTCATCGAGCGCAAAGTGGTCGAATAACCGAACATCTCTGACAGCGGCACTTCGGCCTTGATGACCTTGCCGCCACCTGGCATGTCGTCCATGCCCTGGACCATGCCGCGGCGGCTGGACAGGTCGCCCATCACACCGCCCGCATAGTCTTCGGGCGTTTCCACTTCCACCGCCATCATCGGCTCCAGGATGACTGGCGAAGCCTTGCGCATGCCGTCCTTGAAGCCCATCGACGCAGCCATCTTGAAGGCGTTTTCGTTGGAGTCCACTTCGTGGTACGAGCCGAAAGTCAAGGTGACCTTGACGTCGACCACCGGGTAGCCCGCCAGCACACCGTTCGGCAAGGTGTCTTCGACGCCTTTCTTCACTGCAGGAATGAACTCGCGCGGCACCACGCCGCCCTTGATGGCGTCGACAAATTCAAAACCTTTGCCCGGCGCTTGCGGTTCGATCTTCAGCACCACATGGCCATACTGGCCCTTGCCGCCCGACTGGCGCACGAACTTGCCTTCGACGTCCGAGATCTCCTTGCGGATGGTCTCGCGGTAAGCGACCTGCGGCTTGCCGACGTTGGCCTCGACACCAAACTCGCGCTTCATGCGGTCGACAATGATTTCCAGGTGCAACTCGCCCATGCCGGAGATGATGGTCTGGCCGCTTTCTTCGTCGGTCTTGACGCGGAAAGACGGGTCTTCCTGCGCCAGCCGGCCCAGGGCAATGCCCATCCGCTCCTGGTCGGCCTTGGTCTTGGGTTCGACGGCCTGGCTGATCACCGGTTCCGGGAAGATCATTCTCTCCAACGTGATGATGGCGCTTGGGTCGCAGAGCGTTTCGCCCGTGGTGACGTCTTTCAGGCCAACGCAGGCAGCGATGTCGCCAGCCAAAATTTGCTTGATCTCTTCACGCTGGTTGGCGTGCATCTGCAGGATCCGGCCGATGCGCTCTTTCTTGCCACGAATCGGGTTGAAGACCGAGTCGCCAGACTTCAGCACGCCAGAATACACACGAACGAAAGTCAGCTGGCCGACGTAGGGGTCGGTCATCAGCTTGAACGCCAAGGCCGCGAATTTCTCGTCGTCCGCAGCGCGGCGCTCGGTGGGCTGGTCGTCGTCGTCAATGCCTGGCACCGGCGGAATGTCGATCGGGGACGGCATGAAGTCGATCACGCCGTCCAGCATGCGCTGCACGCCCTTGTTCTTGAAGGCGCTGCCACAGAACATCGGCTGAATCTCGGCGGCGATGGTACGGGTGCGAATGCCGTTGAGGATGTCGGCCTCGGTCAGCTCGCCGCTTTCAAGGTACTTGTTCATCAGCTCTTCGCTGGCTTCAGCGGCGGCTTCAACCAGGTTCTCGCGCCACTTCTGGGCTTCTGCCAGCAGATTGGCGGGGATTTCCTGGTAGTCGAACTTCATGCCTTGAGAGGCCTCGTCCCAGATGATCGCTTTCATCACGATGAGGTCGATCACGCCCGTGAAATTCTCTTCGGCGCCGATGGGCAACACCACAGGCACAGGGTTGGCCTTCAGGCGCGACTTCATCTGCTCATAGACCTTGTAGAAGTTGGCACCCGTGCGGTCCATTTTGTTGACAAACGCCAGGCGCGGCACCTTGTACTTGTTGGCTTGGCGCCAAACGGTCTCGGACTGCGGCTGCACGCCGCCCACGGCGCAGTACACCATGCAGGCACCGTCGAGCACGCGCATCGAGCGCTCGACTTCAATCGTGAAGTCGACGTGGCCAGGGGTGTCGATGATGTTGATGCGGTGCTCTGGGTGCGACAGGTCCATGCCTTTCCAGAAGCATGTGGTCGCAGCCGAAGTGATCGTGATGCCACGCTCTTGCTCTTGCGCCATCCAGTCCATCGTGGCTGCGCCGTCATGCACTTCACCGATCTTGTGATTGACCCCGGTGTAGAACAGGATGCGTTCGGTGGTCGTGGTCTTGCCGGCGTCGATGTGCGCAGAGATGCCGATGTTGCGGTAGCGCTCGATGGGTGTTTTGCGGGACATGATCTTTCTCCAAATACAGGAGCCGCCTGCGGGTCAGTACTAACCCGTAAAGGCGGCCGGAGTGCGGTGCGGGGATGAAAGGCGGCTTGGCCTCAGAAACGGAAGTGCGAGAAGGCCTTGTTGGCCTCCGCCATGCGGTGCACTTCATCGCGTTTTTTGCAGGCGCCGCCGCGGCCTTCTGAGGCCTCCAGCAGTTCATTCGCCAAGCGCGCTGCCATGGACTTCTCGCCGCGCTTGCGTGCGCTTTCTTTCAACCAGCGCATCGCCAGTGCCTGCCGCCGGATGGGGCGAACTTCGACAGGGACCTGGTAGTTGGCGCCGCCGACACGACGTGACTTGACTTCGACCATGGGCTTGATGTTGTTCAGCGCGACCATGAAGACTTCCAGCGGGTCTTTGCCGACCTTGCTTTCGACTTGCTCGAGCGCGCCATAAATGATGCGTTCTGCGATTGCCTTCTTGCCCGATTCCATGATCACGTTCATGAACTTGGACAGGTCAATCGACCCGAATTTGGGGTCAGGCAGAATTTCTCGTTTAGGGACTTCGCGGCGACGTGGCATGAAATTTCCTTCGTTGACATTCAGTTGGACGAATCAGGCTGACCACAGCGCAACTCGTCCTCGAAAGGCCAGCAGGCCTTCCACTTACTCGGCCAGACCCGGTTGGACGGGATGGGGCCGCTCGATACAGCCGCTCGCATTGAAGCGGCTGAACAACAACGTTGCGCGGCCAAAACCTGCCGACCGCGCAGCCGTCAAGTTTTCTTGGGGCGTTTAGCGCCGTACTTGGAACGTGACTGCTTGCGGTCTTTGACGCCCTGCAGGTCCAGCGAGCCACGCACGATGTGGTAGCGCACGCCGGGCAGGTCCTTGACCCGGCCACCCCGCACCAGCACCACACTGTGCTCTTGCAGGTTGTGGCCTTCGCCGCCGATGTAGCTGATGATCTCGAAGCCGTTGGTCAGACGCACCTTGGCCACCTTACGCAGTGCCGAGTTCGGCTTCTTGGGCGTCGTCGTGTAAACGCGGGTGCACACACCGCGCCTCTGGGGCGAGTTCTGCATCGCGGGCGATTTGCTCTTGACGGCTTCGACCTCGCGGCCGTGGCGCACGAGTTGATTGATGGTTGGCATGGGTCTGAGTTTCCCTAATTCACTGAGGCTTCGAGTCACTGAGGCTTCGAGTCACTGAGGCTTCGAGCGACAACCATCGCAGGTTGCAGCCCTGGCTTGGCGCACTTGAGGCACGGCTGGATCGACGTGGCTTGCGTACTTTGGCTGAGGTACTTTCTTTGCTGGCCCGTAGAACCCCTGCTGGACCTTCCAGCGAGCTCACGGTTCAATGGGCTTGTCCGCACAACACAGAAGCCCCATGGGACCCTGCGCAGCAAGAAAAACCCGCTGAGAAACTTCCGACAAAGATTTCCGAAAAGCCTTCTAGTATAGGCTATGCCTGATGTGCATTCAAGTAGCTCGCAGATCGGGCTGCCAATCCTGGTTCTCGACACCAATGCCGTGCTGGATTGGCTGGTGTTTCGGGATGCAGCCATGGAGCCCCTGGCACGGGCCATCACCGAGAGCAAGGTGCACTGGTTGACCACCGAGCGCATGCGGCGAGAGCTGGCGCATGTGCTGGCCCGGCAGTGGCCAAGTCGCTGGACGTTTGTTGCCGATGCTTGTTTGGCGCAGTACGACCGTTGGGCAAAGCGAGTAGCCGAGCCGATCGCCGCCGAAGTTGCCAAGAGCCTGCCTGGCTGTCTTTGCACCGACCCTGATGACCAGGTTTTCATCGATCTGGCGCTGCTTGCAAAGGCTAAGTGGCTGGTCAGCCGAGACCTCGCGGTTCTGCGGCTCTCCAGGCGCCTGTCCAGCTTTGGGGTCCTGGTGCGGCGGCCCGTTGATTGGTTATCCTAGGGTGACTGCCACGAGACGGGATGGCGCGTGCTGCGGATCCACAGGGCGCACCGCCAAGCCATCTGACGATGCCGGTTCATTTCAGCGTTGCCTTAGACGACAAGTGGCTGAAAGAAGGCGCAATGCCAGCGATCTTGCGATCTTCGACATTGCGCCTGATTTGAGTGCTCCCCCTGAGTCTGCTCAGGGGGAGTTGCTCATCGAGTGAGCCGAGGGCTCCTCATTCCGCAGCCGTTGCGCTGTCCGCCGCAGCGTCTACTTGCGCCAGCTGCACCGCTGCCAGCTCTTCGGCTTCTTGCTGAACGATGGCGCGACGCTCGCTTTCGTCCATCTCCTGCTTGGCTTTGCGGGCGATGTGGAAGGCCATGCCGGTACCGGCGGGGATCAGCCTTCCGACGATGACGTTCTCTTTCAGGCCGCGTAACTCGTCGCGCTTGCCCATGATGGCAGCCTCGGTGAGCACGCGGGTGGTTTCCTGGAAAGAAGCCGCCGAGATGAACGAATCCGTCGACAAGCTGGCCTTCGTGATGCCCAGCAGCACATCGGCATGGGTTGCAGGAAGCTTGCCCTCTGACAACAGGCGCTCGTTGGTGTTGAGCAACTCGCTGCGCTCGATCTGTTCGCCGTTGATGTAGCTGCTGTCGCCAGAGTTGGTGATCTGCACACGACGCAGCATCTGGCGCACGATGACCTCGATGTGCTTGTCGTTGATCTTCACACCCTGCAGGCGGTAGACGTCCTGCACTTCGTCGACGATATAGCGCGCCAGTTCTTCGATGCCCAGCAGGCGCAGGATGTCCTGCGGGTCTGCGCTGCCGTCGACCACCAATTCGCCACGGTTGACCACCTGGCCTTCGTGCACCAGGATGTTTTTCTCCTTGGCCACCAGCTCTTCGTGCACCGTGCCTTCGGGGCTGGTGATCTGCAGGCGGTTCTTGCCTTTGGTCTCCTTGCCGAAGCTCACGGTGCCGGTGATTTCGGCCAGCGTGCCCACATCCTTCGGGCTGCGGGCTTCGAACAGCTCTGCCACCCGCGGCAAGCCGCCGGTGATGTCGCGTGTCTTCTGGCCTTCCATCGGGATACGCGCCAACACTTCGCCGGGCGCCAGATCCTGGCCGTCGCGCACCTGGATCAGCGAGCCGACCGGGAAGCCGATCGTCACCGCATGGTCGGTGCCGGGGATCTTGACTTCCACCCCCGAAGCGTCCATCAGCTTGACCTGCGGCCGCACCACCTTGGCCACACCACGGCGCTTGCTGTCGATCACCACCAGCGTGGACAGTCCCGTGACCTCGTCCAGTTGCTTGGCCACCGTGACGCCTTCTTCGACGTTCTCGAACTTCGCGCGGCCGGCAAACTCTGTGATGATGGGGCGCGTCAGCGGGTCCCAGTTGGCGAGCACGGTGCCCGCCTTGATCTGCTGGTCGGGCTTGATGTTGAGCGTTGCGCCATAAGGCAACTTGTGACGCTCGCGCTCGCGGCCATGCTGGTCGCTGATGACGATCTCACCCGAGCGCGAAATGACGACCAGCGTGCCTTTGCCGTTGGTGACGTAGCGCATCGTGGCGTTGAAGCCGATGATGCCGTCACTCTTGGCGTCCACGCTGCTGGCCACTGCCGCACGCGAGGCCGCACCACCGATGTGGAAGGTGCGCATCGTCAACTGCGTGCCTGGCTCGCCGATGGATTGCGCTGCAATCACACCGATGGCTTCACCCACGTTGACCTCACCACCCCGGCCCAGATCGCGACCGTAGCACTTGGCGCAGATGCCAAAGCGCGTGTCGCAGGTCAGCGCGGTGCGGACCTTGACTTCGTCCACACCTGCAGCTTCCAGCGTGTCGATGGTGTCCTCGTCCAGCATGTGGCCGGCCGGCAGCATCATCTGCTGGGTTTCGGGGTGCAACACCTCGATCGCGGTGACGCGACCCAGGATGCGGTCGCGCAAGCTCTCGATGACTTCACCCCCCTCGACCAGTGCGCGGCGGTTCATGCCGTTGCTGGTGCCGCAGTCGGTCTCGGTGACCACCAAGTCTTGCGTCACGTCCACCAGGCGACGCGTCAGGTAGCCCGAGTTGGCGGTTTTCAGCGCCGTGTCAGCCAGGCCTTTGCGTGCGCCGTGGGTCGAGATGAAGTACTGCAGAACGTTGAGGCCCTCGCGGAAGTTGGCGGTGATCGGCGTTTCGATGATCGAGCCGTCAGGCTTGGCCATCAAACCGCGCATGCCGGCCAACTGACGGATCTGCGCAGCGGAGCCACGCGCACCCGAGTCGGCCATCATGTAGATCGAGTTGAACGACTCCTGCTCCACTTCTTTGCCGTGGCGGTCTTGCACCTTTTGCTTGGACAGCTGGCTCATCATGACCTTGCCGACCTCGTCGCCGGTCTTGCCCCAGATGTCGACCACCTTGTTGTAGCGCTCGCCGGAAGTCACCAGGCCCGAGACGTACTGCTGCTCGATTTCTTTGACTTCTTTTTCGGCCCTCTCGATCAGGCTGGGCTTCTCTTTGGGCACCAGCATGTCATCGATGGCGATCGAGATGCCTGCACGTGTGGCGAGCTTGAAGCCGCTTTGCAGCAGCTTGTCGGCAAACACCACGGTGTCCTTCAAACCGCACTTGCGGAAGCTGACGTTGATCAGGCGTGAGATCTCTTTCTTCTTCAACGCCTTGTTCATGTTGCTGAACGGCAGACCCCTGGGCAGGATCTCGGACAGCAGCGCGCGGCCCACCGTGGTGGCCACCAACTGGGTGTGCGGGGTGAACTCGCCGTCTTCGCCTTTTTGCCACTCGGTCATGCGCACGTTGACACGCGCCGTGATCTCGACCGCACCGTTGTCCAGCGCGCGCTGCAGCTCCTGCATGTCGGCAAAGATCATGCCTTCGCCCTTGCCGTTGATGCGCTCGCGGGTGGCGTAGTACAAGCCCAGCACCACGTCCTGCGAAGGCACGATCGAGGGTTCGCCGTTGGCCGGGAACAGCACGTTGTTGGAGGCCAGCATCAGCGTGCGGGCTTCCATCTGCGCCTCGATCGACAGCGGAATGTGCACGGCCATCTGGTCGCCGTCGAAGTCGGCGTTGAAGGCCGAGCACACCAGGGGATGCAGCTGGATCGCCTTGCCTTCGATCAACACCGGCTCGAAGGCCTGGATGCCCAGGCGGTGCAGCGTGGGTGCGCGGTTGAGCAGCACCGGGTGCTCTTTGATGACCTCTTCCAGGATGTCCCACACCACCGGGGTGCCACTTTCGACTTCTTTCTTCGCCGCCTTGATGGTGGTGGCGATGCCCATGGCTTCGAGGCGCGAGAAGATGAAAGGCTTGAACAGCTCGATGGCCATCAGCTTGGGCAGGCCGCATTGATGCAGCTTCAAGGTGGGGCCCACCACGATCACCGAACGGCCCGAGTAGTCGACCCGCTTGCCCAGCAAGTTCTGGCGGAAGCGGCCACTCTTGCCTTTGATCATGTCGGCCAAAGACTTCAGCGCGCGCTTGTTGGCACCCGTCATGGCTTTGCCGCGGCGGCCGTTGTCCAGCAAGCTGTCCACGGCTTCTTGCAGCATGCGCTTTTCGTTGCGCACGATGATCTCGGGTGCTTTCAATTCCAGCAAGCGGGCGAGTCGATTGTTGCGGTTGATGACGCGGCGATACAGGTCGTTCAGATCGCTGGTCGCAAAGCGGCCACCATCCAGCGGCACCAGGGGGCGCAGGTCAGGCGGCAGCACCGGCAGCACATCCAGCACCATCCAGTTGGGCTTGATGCCGCTCTTCTTGAAGGCTTCCATCACCTTCAGGCGCTTGCTGTTTTTCTTGATCTTCAGCTCGGACCCGGTCATGTCGTTACGGATCTTGTCGATCTCGTCGTCCAGGTTCATTTCTTCGAGCAAGCGCTTGATGCCTTCTGCACCCATCAGCGCGGTGAACTCGTCACCGTGCTCTGCGTACTTGGCCTCCCAGTCGTCCTCGCTCATGATGCTGAATTTCTTCAGCGGCGTCATGCCGGGGTCGACGACCACATAGGCTTCAAAGTACAACACACGCTCGATGTCGCGCAGCGTCATGTCCAGCACCATGCCCAGCCGCGAGGGCAGGCTTTTCAGGAACCAGATGTGGGCGCAAGGTGCTGCCAGGTCGATGTGACCCATGCGGTCGCGCCGCACCTTGGTCTGCGTGACTTCGACGCCGCACTTCTCGCAGATCACACCGCGGTGCTTCAGGCGCTTGTACTTGCCGCACAAGCACTCGTAATCCTTGATCGGGCCAAAGATCTTGGCGCAGAACAGGCCGTCACGCTCGGGCTTGAAGGTGCGGTAGTTGATGGTCTCGGGCTTCTTCACCTCACCGAAGGACCAGCTGCGGATTTTCTCCGGGCTGGCCAGTCCGATCCTGATGGCATCGAAATGCTCGTCAGGGGTGAATTGCTTGAAAAGGTCGAGTAATCCTTTCATGCTTGGCGCTCCTTAGTTCTTTTCCAGTTCCATGTCGATGCCCAGGGAACGGATTTCCTTGAGCAAGACATTGAACGATTCCGGCATGCCGGCTTCGATGGCGTGTTCGCCCTTGACGATCGACTCGTAGACCTTGGTGCGTCCATTGACGTCGTCGGATTTGACGGTCAGCATCTCCTGCAAGATATAGCTGGCGCCATAGGCTTCCAGCGCCCAGACCTCCATCTCGCCAAAACGCTGGCCGCCGAACTGTGCCTTGCCGCCCAGCGGTTGCTGCGTGACCAGGCTGTACGGGCCTGTGGAACGTGCGTGCATCTTGTCGTCCACCAAGTGGTGCAGCTTCAGCACGTGCATGTAACCCACCGTCACCGGGCGCTCAAAAGGCTCGCCCGTGCGGCCATCAGACAACACAGCTTGGGTGCGCGTGGCCGTCAAGCCCTTGCGTGCAGCGATGTCGTCCGGGAAAGCCAGCTTCAGCATCGCGCGCACGTCTGTCTCTGCAGCACCGTCAAACACCGGCGTCGCAAAGGGCACGCCGTGTTGCAGGTTGCTGGCCATCTCCAGCAGCTGCTCGTCATTCAGCGCATCGATGTGCTCTTTCTTGCCTTCTGACTGGTTGTACAGCTCGTCAAAGAACTTGCGCAGCTCAGCCACTTTGGAATGACCTTGCAGCATGTCGCCGATGCGCTGACCAATGCCTTTGCCGGCCCAGCCCAGGTGCACTTCCAGCACCTGCCCGACGTTCATGCGCGAAGGCACGCCCAGCGGGTTGAGCACGATGTCCACCGGCGTGCCGTCTGCCATGTACGGCATGTCTTCGACCGCCGTGATCTTGGACACCACGCCTTTGTTGCCGTGACGGCCGGCCATCTTGTCACCCGGTTGCAGGCGGCGCTTGACGGCCAGGTAGACCTTGACCATCTTCAGCACACCGGCTGGCAGCTCATCGCCTTGCGTCAGCTTCTTGCGCTTTTCTTCAAAAGAGACGTCAAAGCTGTGACGCGTCTGGTCGTTGGCGTTCTTGATGCTCTCCAGCTGGTTGGCCAGATCTTCATCAGCAGGCCGGATGTCGAACCAGTGGTGCTTGTCCACGGTGCCCAGGTACTCGGCCGTGATCACCGTGCCCTTGGCGATCTTGCCGGGGCCGCCGTTGGCCGGCTTGCCGATCAAGAGTTTCTTGATGCGGTCATACGCGTCGGCTTCGACGATGCGCAACTGGTCGTTGAGGTCCAGGCGGAAGCGCTTGAGCTCATCGTCGATGATCTGCTGCGCCCGCTTGTCGCGCACGATGCCTTCGCGGGTAAAGACCTGCACGTCGATCACGGTGCCGTTGGTGCCTTGGTCCACGCGCAGCGAGGTGTCCTTCACGTCACTGGCCTTTTCGCCAAAGATCGCGCGCAGAAGTTTTTCCTCTGGCGTCAGCGTGGTCTCACCCTTGGGTGTGACTTTGCCCACCAGCACGTCGCCGGGGTTGACCTCAGCACCGATGTAGACGATGCCCGATTCGTCCAGGCGAGACAGTTGCTGCTCGCTCAGGTTGGGGATGTCGCGTGTGATCTCTTCGCTGCCCAGCTTGGTGTCGCGGGCCATCACCACCAGCTCTTCGATGTGGATCGAGGTGTAGCGGTCTTCGGCCACCACGCGCTCGCTGATCAGAATCGAGTCCTCGAAGTTGTAGCCGTTCCAGGGCATGAAGGCCACCAGCATGTTCTGGCCGAGCGCGAGCTCGCCCAGGTCGGTGCTGGCGCCGTCGGCGATCACGTCCACTGCCGCCACCTTGTCACCGCGCTTGACGATCGGGCGCTGATGGATGTTGGTGTTCTGGTTGCTGCGCTGGTACTTGATCAGGTTGTAGATGTCCACACCGACTTCACCGGAGACGGTCTCGTTGTCGTTGACGCGGATCACGATGCGGTTGGTGTCAACATAGTCCACCGTGCCACCACGGCGGGCCGTGACCACGGTGCCGGAGTCGACGGCTGCCACGCGCTCTACGCCCGTGCCGACCAGCGCTTTTTCAGGGCGCAGGGTGGGCACTGCCTGGCGCTGCATGTTGGCGCCCATCAGTGCGCGGTTGGCGTCGTCGTGCTCCAGAAAGGGCACCAGGGATGCAGCCACTGACACGATCTGTGCCGGCGCCACGTCCATGTACTGAACACGCTCGGGGCTGAGCAGCACCGATTCGCCTTTTTCGCGTGCGCTGACCAGCTCATCGACCAGTTTGCCGTCTTTGTCCAGCGAGGCGTTGGCCTGCGCGATGACGTATTTGCCTTCTTCGATCGCCGACAGGTAGTCGATGTCTTTGGTGACCTTGCCTTCCACGACGCGGCGGTACGGTGTTTCCAGGAAGCCGTATTCGTTCAGCTGCGCAAACAACGCCAGCGAGTTGATCAGGCCGATGTTCGGGCCTTCAGGCGTTTCGATCGGGCACACACGGCCGTAGTGCGTGGGATGCACGTCGCGCACCTCAAAACCAGCGCGCTCGCGGGTCAGGCCGCCCGGGCCCAGGGCCGAGACACGCCGCTTGTGCGTGATCTCGGACAACGGGTTGGTCTGGTCCATGAACTGCGACAACTGGCTGGCACCGAAGAACTCCTTCAGAGCTGCAGAGATCGGCTTGGAGTTGATCAAATCATGCGGCATCAGCGCATCGGTCTCGGCCTGGCCCAGACGCTCCTTGACGGCCTTCTCGATACGCGCCAGACCACTGCGGTACTGGTTCTCGGCGAGCTCGCCGACACAACGCACACGCCGGTTGCCGAGGTGGTCGATGTCGTCCACATCACCGTTGCCGTTGCGCAGATCGACGAGGATCTTGACCACATCCAGAATGTCGTCGTTGGACAAGGTCATCTTGCCTTCCGGCACGCCGCGCCCGACGCGGGCGTTGAACTTCATGCGGCCCACGCGGCTCAGGTCGTAGGTGTCCTCGCTGTAGAACAAGCGATGGAACAGCGCTTCCACCGCATCTTCGGTCGGCGGCTCGCCGGGTCGCATCATGCGGTAGATGGCGACGCGGGCGGCCAACTGGTCGTTGGTTTCGTCCGCAGCCAGCGTCTGGCTGATGTAGGCACCCTGATTCAGCTCGTTGGTGAACAGGCATTGCACTTCTTTGATGCCTGCGTCACGCAGCTTTTCCAGCACCGCTTCGGTCACCTCGTCGTTGGCCTTGGCCACGATTTCGCCGGTCTCAGCGTCCACCATGTTGCGAGCCAGCATGCGGCCGACGAGGAAGTCCTCGGGCACGCTGACAAAACCAGTCTCGACTTCGGCCAGCTGGCGCACATGGCGCGCGGTGATGCGCTTGTCTTTCTCGACGATGACGTTGCCGGCCTTGTCGGTCAGGTCGAAGCGTGCGACTTCGCCCTTCAGGCGCTCTGGCACAAATTCCATCTGCGCGCCGGTGTCCATCAGGCGGAAGTTGTCGTTGACGAAAAAATTCGCCAGGATGGCTTCAGGCGTCAGGCCGATGGCCTTGAGCAGGATCGTGACCGGCATCTTGCGGCGACGGTCGACGCGGAAGTACAGGATGTCCTTGGGGTCGAACTCGAAGTCCAGCCAGGAGCCGCGGTAGGGGATGATGCGGGCGCTGAACAAGAGTTTGCCCGAGCTGTGCGTCTTGCCCTTGTCGTGCTCGAAGAACACGCCCGGGCTGCGGTGCAACTGGCTGACGATGACACGCTCGGTGCCATTGACGATGAAGGAGCCGTAGTCGGTCATCAGGGGCACTTCGCCCATGTAGACCTCTTGCTCTTTGATCTCTTTGACCTGCTTGGCCGGGTGCGACTCGCGGTCGTAGATGATCATCTGCAGCTTGGCGCGCACGGCAGCCGCGAAGGTCAGGCCCCGCTGCTGGCACTCACGCACGTCAAAAGCCGGCCGCGCGATGTTGTATTCGATGAACTTCATCTCCACGAAGCCGTTGTGGCTCGTGATCGGAAACGCCGACAGAAAGGCCGCCTGCAGACCTTCGGGCGCCCGTTTGGCAGCGGGAATCTCCTTTTGTAGAAACGCGACATAAGACTCGCGTTGCATGGTCAGCAGGTACGGGACCTTCTGCACACTCTCACGTTTACCGAAGCTCTTGCGAATGCGCTTGCGCTCGGTGTAGGTGTAGGGGGTTGTTTGCGCCATTGAACTCTCCGTGTCGAGGGCTCGCACCTGATGTAGGCACGACACCACCGGCGACTGGCGACCCGGGCACGCGACGCTGCCAAAAGCAACGAAGGCCCGAGGCTTGGTGACAGGCCACTACCTGCCGCTGGCGGACAACCCCGGCATTGCACCAGGGTCCGACCAAACCGGTTCTTTGCAGTCGGATCAAAGAACACTGCAAAACCCGAAGGCTTTGCGCTGTTCTCTCACAGCTTCGACGCGTCATCTGTCGAGGGCCGGCCCCAGTGAGCGCCCAGATATCGGCTTGAGCAGCACAGCCGTACTCCCGTACGGCGAGCAGCGCAGAGTCGACAGCGGGACGCGCATCAGGCCGGCAGCGACAGATTTATTTGATTTCGGCTTTGGCGCCGGCGTCGACCAGCTTCTTCAGCGCAGCATCGGCATCTGCCTTCGACACGGCCTCTTTGACGGCCTTCGGCGCACCGTCGACCACGTCTTTGGCTTCTTTCAAGCCCAAACCGGTCAACTCGCGCACCGCCTTGATGACCTGCACCTTGTTGGCGCCGGCTTCCAGCAGCATCACATTGAACTCGGTCTGCTCTTCTACAACGGCGGCTGCGCCACCACCGCCACCGGCTGCAGGTGCAGCCATCGAGGCTGCGGAAACACCGAATTTCTCTTCGATGGCCTGCACCAGGTCATTGAGTTCCATCACGGTCATGCTGTCCATGGAGGACAGGAAGCTGTCTTTATCGAATGCCATTTTGTTGGGTCCTGAAAATTAGATAAGTCTTGAATGTGGAATGGGTTGACTGCGTCTTTCAGGGCTTCAAGCCGCTGCTGGCGCTGCCTGCTCCGCTGCGGGTGCCTCACCGGCGTCACCGGCACTACCGGCACTACCGGCACTACCGGCGTCACCGGCGTCACCGGCCTCACCGATATCTCCGCCGCCACGTTTTTTTGCCACTGCGGCCAACACGCCAGCCATACGCTGGATCGGTGACTTCAACAGGCCGGCGATCTGGGCGATCAGCACCTCGCGGCTCGGGATCGATGCCAGGGCTTTGATGCCCGCAGGATCGAGTGCCTTGCCGGCGTAAGCGCCGCCCATGATCACCAGCTTGTCGTTGGTCTTGGCAAAGTCAGCGATGACTTTGGCTGCAGCCACTGCATCTTCGGAAAAACCGTAGATCAGCGGACCTGCCATCACACCCTGGACGACCTCGAACGGAGTGCCTGCGACGGCTCGACGGGCCAGTGAGTTCTTCACGACGTGAAGATAAACTCCCTGGGCCCGCGCTTGCACACGCAGCTTGTTCAAGGCTTCCACGGTGAGGCCGCGGTACTCGGCCATTGCCAGAGTCTGCGAACGTGCGGCTTGCGCCGACACCTCCGAGACCACAGCGGCCTTTTCATTGCGATTGAGACTCAAGGTCTGCTCCTCACTAAAAACGTGCCTTCAAGACCTTGCGGCCTGTTGGACACCACGGATTCAGCAGCCATCTGTTGATCAGGAAAATCCAAACCGGAATCCTTTCCACAGCGGGACCGCCATCTGCGCTGGCTGCGGCCTGGGTCGTCGCCGACCCTGGGCTTTGATTACGGGGCACCTGTGTGCCCCACCAGCGGTCTAGGATGGCTCGCCGGCCTTGCGGCCGACGACCCACCAAACTCTGTCTGCGCAGCGCGGCCGACGGCTGCGCTGCCTTGTGTTGCGCGTTGGCGATCAGGCCGCCGCAGGGCTGGCCAGCGACTGGGTATCCACCCGCACGCCCACGCCCATCGTTGAAGAAACTGCCACCTTGCGCAGGTAGATGCCCTTGCTGGTGGCAGGCCTGGCCTTGTTCAGCGCTTCGATCAGTGCGCGCAGGTTTTCGCTGAGCTTGGCCGATTCGAACGAGCGGCGACCGATGGTGCCGTGGATGATGCCGGCCTTGTCGACGCGAAACTGCACCTGGCCAGCCTTGGCGTTTCTCACTGCCGTGGCCACATCGGGTGTCACCGTGCCGACCTTGGGGTTGGGCATCAGACCACGTGGGCCCAGGATCTGGCCCAGCGTACCCACCACGCGCATCGTGTCGGGGCTGGCGATGACGACATCGAAGTTCATGATGCCGGCCTTGATGTCGGCTGCCAGATCGTCCATGCCCACGATGTCTGCGCCTGCTGCCTTGGCTTCTTCGGCCTTGGCACCTTGGGCAAAAACTGCCACTCGCTTGGTCTTGCCGGTGCCGGCGGGCATGACCACCGCGCCACGCACGACCTGATCAGACTTTTTGGCGTCGATGCCCAGTTGCACGGCCACGTCGATGGACTCATCGAACTTGGCAGTGGCGCAGTCTTTGACGATGGCCAGCGCGTCGTCCAGTGCGTACAGCTTCAGGCTGTCGACTTTGCCTTGCAGGGCCTTGGCTTTTTTGCTGAGTTTGCTCATCTTCAGACTCCTTCGACCGTCAGGCCCATCGACCGGGCCGAGCCCGCGATGATGCGCACTGCACCGTCCATGTCGGCGGCATTGAGGTCTTTCATCTTGACCTGGGCGATTTCTTCAAGCTGGGCGCGGGTGACCTTGCCGACCTTCTCGATGTGCGCCTTGCCCGAACCTTTCTCGATCTTGGCGGCCTTCTTCAGCAGTACGGTCGCTGGAGGCGACTTCAGGATGAAAGTGAAGGACTTGTCCGCAAAAGCCGTGATCACGACCGGCAGCTTCAGGCCCGGCTCATAGCTCTGCGTCTGGGCGTTGAAGGCCTTGCAGAACTCCATGATGTTCAAACCACGCTGGCCCAGGGCTGGGCCGATGGGCGGCGAGGGGTTGGCCTTGCCGGCCGGTACTTGCAGCTTGATAAAGCCGACGATTTTCTTTGCCATATATGGCTCCTAGACCGAGTGCAGACGCTGGCCGACGCGGGATGCGCGGTGCAGCTCCTCGGGTGTTGATGAAACTTGACTCAAATCTTCTCGACCTGTTCGAAATCCAAGTCGACGCCCGTGGCGCGGCCAAAGATCGTGACCGAGACCTTGACCTTGCTCTTGTCGTAGTTGACGTCTTCGACAGCGCCGTTGAAGTCGGTGAACGGGCCTTCCCTGACCCGCACCAGCTCGCCCACAGTCCATTGGACCTTGGGTTTGGGCTTGTCCACGCCTTCTTGCATCTGGTAGACGATCTTGGCCACTTCGGCGTCTGAGATCGGCGCCGGGCGGTTGCGCGCGCCGCCGATGAAACCGGTGACCTTGCTGGTGTGCTTGACCAGGTGCCAGGTGTCGTCGGCCATGTCCATCTCGACCAGCACATAGCCGGGGTAGATACGACGCTCGGTGACGGTTTTTTTGCCGTTCTTCAGCTCGACCACTTCTTCTGTGGGCACCAGGATGCGGCCGAATTTGCCTTCCATGCCGGCGCGGTCGATGCGCTCGCGCAGGTTGCGTTCAACGGCCTTCTCCATACCCGAATAGGCGTGAACGATGTACCAGCGTTTGCTGGTCGCAGGCGCAGCAGGTGGCGCAACACTGACGGCTGCAGGGGTGGTGGGATCGTTTTCAGTGGTCATCAGGGGTCCTTGTGTGGCGTGGAGTCAAGGCTGTCAGCGCCAGCCCAGGACCAGGTCGTACAGCACCCACTCCAGGCTCTTGTCGGTCAGCCACAGGAACAGCGCCATCACAAACACGAAAGCAAACACATACAAGGTCATCTGGCCGGCTTCCTTGCGGGTGGGCCAGACCACCTTGCGGGTTTCGCGCACCGCATCGCGGGCGAAGGCAGTCAGCTGGCGGCCCGACTCGGAGACCAGAAACAACGCCAAGGCTGCGGCCATCAGCGCCAGCATGCTGACCACCCGCACCCACAGGTCTTGCTTGCCCAAGTAGTAGAAGGCGACGACACCCCCCACCAGCAACAGCACCGACCCGGCCAATTTGGCCTTGTCAGCACCCGTGGAGACGGTTTCAACTGGAGCTTGGGTGGACATGTCGATCAACTCTCGCCACTGCAAAGCAGCGGCACGGTGGGCCAAAAGCGGCGTATCGCAGGGCATTTGGCCGTCGCACCCGCATCAAGAATCAAAGCCCGCAGGGCGTCTGGGGCACTTTGCAATAAAACAGCCAAAGCCCGCAGTGCGCCTGCAGCGCCTTGCGAGCTGGGGTTGCGGCGATGGGGTGCAGCCACTGGCCTGGGCAGAAACCCCGGCGCCCGGATCAGGTGGCAGGGGCGGAGGGAATCGAACCCCCGACCTTCGGTTTTGGAAACCGGCGCTCTACCAATTGAGCTACACCCCTGTGGAAGATAAAATTTCAGCTTGTGAACCTCGCTCAAGCCAGGATCTTGGCCACGACGCCGGCGCCGACGGTGCGGCCACCTTCGCGGATGGCGAAGCGCAAGCCCTCTTCCATCGCGATCGGGTTGATCAGCTTGACCGTGATGCTGACGTTGTCGCCCGGCATCACCATTTCTTTGTCCTTGGGCAGCTCGACCGCGCCCGTCACATCGGTGGTGCGGAAGTAGAACTGCGGCCGGTAGTTGTTGAAGAACGGCGTGTGGCGGCCGCCTTCTTCTTTGCTCAGCACGTAGATCTCGGCCGTGAAGTGGGTGTGCGGCTTGACACTGTTGGGTTTGCAAAGAACCTGGCCACGCTGCA
>Ga0105046_10007255_pt1 | contig 17477 bp, 12 predicted proteins | sample MAT03_FD_78385 | JGI IMG/M metagenome (GOLD analysis project Ga0105046, IMG submission 78385) | Freshwater microbial communities from Lake Fryxell liftoff mats and glacier meltwater in Antarctica - MAT-03 (megahit assembly) | ecosystem: Environmental > Aquatic > Freshwater > Ice > Liftoff...
GATAAAATCCAACTTTGCCAACAGAATCGGCCCCCACGGGTGACTGGTATACGGCCACGGCGCGACCAGCACCGCCGCTGGTAAATCATCCCCGATTTTGGCTAGATAATGTTGGGTCAATGCGCCGCCCATACTGTGACCGAGCAGCACCGGCTTGACGCCCAGCCGGTCAATTTCACGCCGAATAAATCCCAGATAGTAGCCGAGCGTACACCAGCGCAACGAACGTTGAGTCGGCGACCCGGCATGTCCCGGCAAACTGATGGCGATGCTCTGCCATCCGGCCTCGGCCAACGGGCGCTGAAACGGCTCCCAACACCACGGGCCATACCACATCCCATGAATGAATAGCAACGGCGTCTCGTGTTTGCGCTCTGATGGTGTATAGGTCGTGCGTTCGATCCCGTTGATGACCTTTCAAGACGTGGTTGAAACCGTCCTAAAACTCAGCCCTGAAGAACAGACTCAACTCATTGAGATGATTGAATTCGCCCGCCAGCCCTCAATCCAGAGTCATGATTCTGACGAACCACTGATGACATCAGAAGAAATCGAAGCACTATTACACGGCACGCCCAAAAACAGCCAAGACATTGCCCGTTCAGACTATGTTGGAGCATGGTCAGATATGGGCATCACCGATGGCGCAGAATGGGTCAATGAGCAGAAACGCAAACGTCGTGAGCGTAAATCGTGGTAGATGCGCTGATTGACACCTCGATTATTGTGGACATCTTACGTGGCTATTAACCGCGTGCTTTTTGGATATGACGACGGAGGGTGTCAGACAGCGCAGTCGGATAATCGCTCAAATGCGGCTTGACGTGCGACTCTAACAGGTCGAGATAGCCCGTCGCACAGTCTGGGATGTCCATCCGTAGCAGCGAGTCAATCTGTGCGCCGAGTTCTGGCAAAACCTGCTCAATCCGGCGGTACGGGTCAAGTGAATCCAGCTTGTGCGCGTTCTCTGGCCGCAAGACCAGCGGCAGGACTTGCAGCAGACGGCGTAGCGCATACATACGGACAAAGGCATGGGCGCTGATTTTCTCGCCCCGCGCCCAGCGGCCAACCCCGGCGAACACGATTTGCATCAGATGACGGACGGCGGCGCTCAATTCGACCTGTTCTGGTGAGGTCTGGCGGGTGGCCTCGGCCATAAGTCGCCCAATATCCGCCTTATCAAGCGGGACGGCGTAATCGTTGGCTTTGACGACGCTCAACTCGTCAAGGTCAAACACGGCGAACTCAACCAGATGCCCGAAGTCGTAAATCACATTGACCCCGTGTTGAGTCTCACGGTAGTGCATCACGATTTTGTCGTGATACGGCAGCCATGACGTATCTTGGCGATATTGCTCTTGTAGTCCGGGCTTGACCACCAAAAACATGTCGTGGTCAGACCAGTCATCTCGGCGGCGCGCATCCGCCGCCGAGCCGAGCAACACCACGCCCAAGATATTGGGGTCGCGGCGGGCATTTTCGAGCAGGGTTTCGGTGAATTGATTGAAGGCCTCAGGGGTCATGTGGATTATGCCGGGGTGATGGTGACGCTGTGGGTGCTGACCGGCTGATTGAGGCCGTGCAGCGCCAAACCGGTGATGGCATCATGCGTGCCGCCGGGGGTGGTCATCCAAATTAAGATGCCGCCACAGGCATACACCCCGCGAGCGTCCGACGCGCCGAAAACCGCCTCAAAACGCTGATTCAACGGCACAGGCACGCTCCACGGCGAATCGGTCACGGTCAGCGAGGCGATGCCGGTTGCGCCGTTGTCATGTGCCGTCAGGGTCGCGTCATCGGTCACTCGTAAATTGCGCGATGTTAGGTCTTGCATCACGAACGGCAGCGCCAACTCGTCAATCCACGCCGAGCGCCAGCGCATCTCCGTCCCATCAGGGCGCACCCGCCCGCCCTCGCCAATTTTGCCGATATTCCCGCCGCGTGACCGAATCAGCGCGGCGTCAGCGGGCAAGTCATCCGATGACAGGCAAAAGCCCGCCCAACCCTCTCCGCGTGAAAACAAGAAGGTGTAATCGGCGGTGTTGGGCTTTGCCATCTGGCCGGTAGGCGCCATCAATTCGAGATACGTGCCGTCTTGAAAAGTAATCAGGGCGTTATGAGTCGCGCCGCTGGCATGAATCCCGCCGAAACGGACGGTGAAGCCGTGACTGGTGAAATTTTGCATGGCGGCGTCGAGGTCATCAACAGCAAGGATGAGGTGGTCAATTTGCAGCATGAGAGATGGATGTCCTGTAGAGTCCGAGGATGAAAAAATACTAGGGTTCATCCCTTAATCATACCTGTTTCGCGGCGCGGTGCGTATGCCAATATCATCGGCTAAAGCAAGTGTATTTCAGGTTTTTATAGGTGCGCCCGCCGATGTTAAAATTTTACCAATAACCTGAAATACACCCGTTATATTAAGCACTTTGACCCAACCTTAAAAATCGTCACGTCTTAATTTGGGATATTGATTGTGATATAAGCCTGACTCGGCGACCAACTCACCCCGGCATTCGAGAGCGCCCCGGCCAACTCACGGGTGAAATCCACATCCTTACCACTGTGGCGGATGAAAATGTGCGCCATTGTTCAAGACACCTTTCGCTATGGAGAGTTCGGAAAGTGTGGCGCACTTTTAGAGAGGACGCCAACTTATCCTATGTTTTCTACTTAACGCTTTTGCTACAAGCGTGCCTATTGGGTTACAATAAGTGACATTGGATTAGATTTTTGTCACATAATCCAAGTATTGATTCACAATCAAAATACAGTTGTGACACAAATCGATCTTTGTTTTAGCTTGGTGTGCTGAACATGTCGGAATCACCGTTTGAAATCATACAATTTTTGGCTGATGTCGATGATGATAAAATTTACATATCGCATTCAGCCAAATACAGCGGCTTGTTTGTGATGCGGATATTATCCACCAAAACCACCCATCGCGTCCCGGACGGCGCGAATCAGATTATGACGCTCGGTAAGGCGCTACAAGCCCTCAACCACCCCAACATCAAATCGGTGGTCGGTCAGACTCATCAAGACGCCCAGCCCGCGCTGATCATGCCCTATTATGAGGGTCAAAGTGTCGCCGATTTCCTGAAGCTGAGTCAACCGATGTCACCAGAGCGCGTGATTCGCGTGGCCTTAAAATTGGCAGATGCGCTCAGTGCTGCCCACGCCATCGGCATTTATCATGGCGCGCTCCGACCTGAAAGCGTCATCTTGGCGGCCAATGGCGGCGTCCTGCTGAGTGAATGGGGTAGCAACCTGATTTTGCCACCCGATTGGCGCGCCTCACCATTTGTCGCACCTGAACTGCGTGAAGGAGCCTCACCCTCGAGCCACAGCGATATTTGGTCGTTGGGCGCGCTGATGTATCACCTGCTCACGCTGGAAATGATGGGGACGAGTGAAGACCTCGCCCGGCTATGTCCGACCTGCCCGCCCGCCGTCATCCGTCTCATTGACCGGATGCTTGACCCCGATCCTTATGCTCGCCCTTATCGGATTAGATGGGTTGGGAAGGTATTAGAGGGCGAGCGCCCGCTACAAGAACGGGTGCGTTTCACTCGCCAACATGACCTCTCAGAGTCGCTACCACTGGGCGCAGCCCAATTTTTTGGGCGTGAAACAGAACTCAACCAACTCAAAGGCTTGTTGAACAGCCCAACCCACCGCATCGTCACGGTCTGCGGCCCGGCGGGGTCGGGGCGTACTACCCTCGTGATTGAGGCCGCCAACCGCTTCTTTGGCGCAAGCATATCAGCAGACTCTCCCGCCGACTGGAGGCCGCAACAGGTCTATTTTGTACGCTTCGATCCCGACTCGCGCTCTGACCACCTGATGCTGACGCTCACCCTCGCGGAGGACATCGCCTTCGAGGTTCAAACCGATGAATTGCAACAGGTCATCAACTTCCTGAGCGAGCGCACGGCCTTGCTGATTTTGGATGATGTCGAAAACTTCTTCGGCGTCGAAAGCAGGCTGGCGGCCATCATACAAGCCGCGCCGGGCGTCAGAGTCTTATTGACCAGCGCAAAACCACTCGGTTTATTCGGTGAAGCCGTGCTTACACTGTCAGGACTCGACTTGCCTTCCGATGCCTCCGATAACCAAGCGTCATCGATACGGTTGTTCGAGACCATCGCCCGCCGCCGCACGCCCGACTTCAAATTAACCTCAGATATCCTGCCAGAAATCGTCAAGCTGTGCCGTCGGGTAGGCGGCGCGCCGCTGAGTATCGTCTTAGCAGCGGGTACAGTCGCCGATTTAGAGATCGCCTCCCTGACCGCGCATGTGTCAGACGCCCTGAGCGTCAACGCCACCAGTGACTTGAATTTAACACGAATTCGCGCTGTATTTGAGTTCGTTTGGTCGCTCATCAGCCCGCACGAGCGTGAAGTCGTGATACGTTTATCGGTCATCCGAGGCGAAATCAGCTTGGACTCGGCGCAATCACTCGGCAAGACCACCCCCGCACAGTTGCGGGCGCTGGTCGGGAAATCGCTACTCCAGCGCGTGCCAGAGACCGGCGGCTTCAGCTTGCACCCCTTAGTACACCGTTGCGCTCAAGAGTGGTTTAGCGCGTCGTCCGATTCTAAGCAGATTTGGCATGACCACAGCGCCTATTACCTCAAACTATTGTATCGCGAGGGGCGGCGAACGATGGGCGCTGGGCAAATTGAGGCGGCAAAAACGATCACCATCAACCTCGATAATATCCGCCGGGCGTGGCTATGGGCGATTGAGAATCAGCATTTCGAGGCCATCGACGAGACTGCTGAATCGCTCTACAGTTTTTTGTTGTTCACGTTACGCTTAGATGATGGAGGATTGTGGTTCGCCCCCGGCGTTTCAGCCTTGAGCGTTAGACCCCCCACGCCACGCCGTGATGCCATCATGGCCGCCCTATTGTTTTATCACGCCATCCTCGCACGCCAAGATGTGAACGCGGCACTTGCGCTCAGATGTCTCGAACAAGCGGAGTCGCTCAATCGGGCGGCATGGTCGTTGCGCGTGAACGTGATCGCCCTCAACGCACGCGGACTATATGAATTGGGCTTTGGAAACATCCTTTTGGCGCGGGCGGTCTTTGAGCAAATGCTGACGCTGGCGCTGTATGAATACAACCCGCGTAGTGAACTGGTCGCTTCGCTTTACTTGGGAGCCGCGCAATATCAACGCAGCGCGCCGAATCGCATCGCCCTTGAACGCGGAAAAAATCTGCTCAAACGGGCGTTAGAACTCTGTCAGCAGATGGGCGATGAGCTCGCGGTAAGCGCCGTCTATCTGCACCTCGGCATGATCCACGCCAGCAGTAAAGACCCGTTGACCGCCATCGACCTGCTCAATCAGGGCTTACGCGCCGCATTAAGCATCAATAATACGCGCACGGCCACCACGCTGTTAGTTCACCTGTCCGAAATAGCGACTCAACGAGGGCTACACGAAGAGGCTCGCGCCGCCACGCAAAAACTCATCGCCCTGAGTCGGACTTACAACCACCCGTGGGGCGTCGGCAATATCCTCATGAGCCTCGCCCAATTAGAGTTGCTGGTCGGCAACTATACACAAGCCCGCGACCTGTGCCAAACCCTGCTACGCCGCATCCAGTCCGACCCACGCGCATACCCAGCCCGTGCTAAAGCGCGCTGCATCTACGCCTATGCCTTGTGCTGTCTGGGGGGATTTGAGGACGCGATTCAACAGGTGCAAGTTGCGCTGGATGACCTCGATAATGACGATCCCAGTGAGATGGCTGAGGTCTGGATATGGATGGCCGTCCTCACCCATTGGGGGCGCGGATCCGCCCAAGCCTCGGTCATTTTTGAGACGATCATCCAACGTTACGGCAGCACGTTAATCCCACATCATCGCATCATCGTCTATAGCGAGCGCGTCCACACGGCCATCGAGATGAACGACCTAGACACCGCCCGCACTAACATCGCAGAGGTCAACAACGCTCTATATGAAGTCGTCACCTATGATTATCGCGGCAGTCCGCTACTCAACCTGCTCAATCCGGGCATGACATCTACACTACTCATGAGTTATTGGCTGTTCATAAATGACCAAACTGAGGAGGCACGCGCCCGACTGTATGAGGTCATCCCCGTCGCGATACAAACCAATTCGCCTTATGCCATGTTGAGGACGCTGGCGATGGGGGCGACGGTTTTGTATAAAGATGAACCCCTGAAAGCCAGTACATGGCTATTGTTAATCATCAACCATCCCCAAGCCCCAGCGGCTTTCCGCGCCCGCGTCTCGGACGGTTTTGAGCGGATGAAAAAGACCATCCCCCCGCGCATCCTCTTAAATGCCGCCGCGCACGCCAAGACCCTCAGCGTGCCAGACGCACTGCGTGAATTACGGTCACTGTTGTAGCCCTTAGGCGCACTCGGCCATACGCCGTGCTAGATATGCGCGTTCAGCCCGGTTAGGGCATAACCCATAGGCGCGGTGATACGCCTCGCGTGCGCCGTCAAAAATCCCCAATCGGCGCAGCAAATCCGCCCGCGCCGCATGATACAGGTAATAACCGTCCAAACCGTCCAAACCATCCAACATCATCAGGCCGCGCTCCGCCCCATCAACCATCGAAACGGCCACCGCCCGATTCAGCGCGATTATTGGCGACGGTTGCAGACGATAGAGCGAATCGTAAAGCAAGGCGATTTGCCGCCAATCGGTGTCCTCAGCCCTGACGGCTTCGGCATGTAAGGCCGCGATAGCCGCCTGAATCTGATAGGCTCCCGGCTGTCGTAGCGCCAGCGCCGCGTCCAATAGGCCTAGGCCTTCATCACGCTGCGCTCGATTCCAGAGTCGTCGGTCTTGGTCTTCTAATAGGATGATGTCACCGTCCGATGACGCCCGCGCATCGCGCCGCGAGTCATGCAGCAACATCAGCGCCCATAAACCCAACGCCTCGGCATCTTCCCCTAAAGTCGGCTCACGCGCCAGCAATCCGCACAGCACCCCGGCCAACCGAATCGCTTCGCTGCACAAGTCATGCCGCATCAACCCCTCGCCAGACGCAGCGACATAGCCCGCGTTAAAAATCAGGTAAATCACCGACAGCACTGCGTCCAACCGGTCACTTAGCGCGTTAGTAGACGGCACTTGATACGGGATGCCCGCGTCGCGGATTTTACGCTTGGCGCGCACTAATCGCTGTTGCATGGTGGTCAGCGGCGTCAAAAAAGCCGCCGCGATCTCCGGCGCACTCAGGCCGCCGAGCGTCTGTAATGTCAAGGCGACTTGCGCCTCTTTCGCCAATGCCGGGTGACAGCACGTAAACATCAGCTTGAGACGCTCGTCGGGGATATCATCAGGGCTGGTCATGGCAAAATCCTCTGGGGTGGGGGCATTTTCCAGCGCCCACACCCCCGCCTCGCTATGGTCAAATCGGCGTTCGCGGCGCAAACGATCCAACGCACGGTTACGCGCCACCGTGATCAGCCAAGCAGCAGGACTGCGCGGCACGCCTTCTGACGGCCAGCGTGTGAGGGCTGCCACCAGCGCGTCCTGAAGGCAATCCTCGGCCAATTCAAGGTCGCGCAGATGTCCCATCAGGGCGGCTAATACCCGCCCCGACTCGGATTGGAAGATGTCTTGGATGGCGTCCGCGCCCATCACTTAACCAAAGACGACCAGAGGGCGCACTTCGACACTGCCGTTTTGTGCGCCGGGAATCAGAGCCGCCAATTCAATCGCCTCGTCCAAGTCTTTACAGTCCATCACATAGTAGCCGCCTAATATCTCTTTGGTCTCCGCAAACGGGCCATCAGTGGTGACGATTTTGCCATCACGCACGCGGACGGTGGTCGCAGTGGCGATGGGATGCAGCGCCTCGCCCTCGTGGACGATATTACGCTCTAACAGCGCGTTGCCAAACGCATCATAAGCGGCCATCTCGGCTTGTTGTTCTTCCGGGGTCTGCTGGACTTCGGCACCATAAATCAGCGCAATGTACTTCATCAGGTTTTTGCTCCGTTGTGATGTGCGATGGCAGCGGTCTATTCCACTGCTCTATATGATAACGACGAACGTGACTTCGCGGAATCGACACCTCAACATAAGTGATTGATGTGGCACGCCGCGCCGGATTCGACAGCTTCATCGGCAAACCGCTGGACTCGCGCCGCTTCCCAGACCAAATCAGACGCATCCTCAACGGTCAACCGGTCTGGGAAGTGTAGGACTTTTAGCACAACACGCTTCTTCCCTCATACTTAAAACAGGGGTTGGTTCCCTCCCCTGTTTTAAGTATTTGACATAAAAATTATTCGTGGATTAGGGTAACTCGCGGCTTCAAAAAGATATTTCTTATAGAAAAATTAATCTTACACACATACTATAGATTTTATTTCAGTATATAATATGTTTGGATGAGGTTAATATGGATGGACAAAATATAACATACTTGAACATTTTCATAGGGAAAAATCATCACAAAAAATCCCGCAAGACATTCAGGACAATTGGTTTCATGGATTCCCAGACCATTCCCATCACGCTTTTTCTCAATCAACTGTCAGACGCCATCATCGTTTGCGATAGCGCGCTACAGATTACTCGTTGGAATGAGGCCGCCCAATTGACCTATGGGTGGACGAGTCCTGAGGCGCTTGGGCAGCAGATTGACGACTTGCTGTGTACGACATGGAATAAAACTTCGCAAGCGCAAGTCGTCGATGATCTGGTCAAGATTGGGGCGTGGCGCGGGGAGGTTCAACAGCGAACCAAAGAAGGACATCTCCGGCAAATATGGTCAAGCGTGAGTTGGTTGAAAGATGCTGATGGGCAAATCGTCGGCGGAATAACCATCAACCGTGACATGACCGAGGAAGTCGCGGCGCGTGAAGCCTTAAACGCCAAAAAAGAACGCCAACACCTAGAGGCTGTTCTGAGAAAAGAACAAGAATGGAACAGCGTCGTCGAAAAGGTCGTGAAGGCCTTGTTCCATGACATGAAAACCCCGCTGAGCATCATCAACAGTGCCAATGGGATCATCAATCGCTACTACGATCAATTGACGCCTGATCAGCGGGCAGAAAAATCAAACTCCGTCCAAGCACAAGTGCGGCGCATAAGCCAGATGATTGACGACGCCTCGCAGTTGGTCAAGGGGTCAATCGGCGCCGAGACTTACAGGCCGCACAGCGTCAACCTGAGTCATTTATGCGAGGTGTGCGTGAGCGAGATTCGCGACACGCTGGCCGACCAACACACCGTGGTCTTTAAGACCGATGGACTGGTCGGGCAAGTCGAACTAGACGAGATGCTCATCAGTCGCGTGCTGGTCAATCTGCTGTCTAACGCACTCAAATACTCACCAGACACGAGTGAGGTCACGTTGGGGTTATACAAAAATGAAGACCACATCCTCATACAAGTTAGTGACAGCGGGATAGGCATCAGCCCCGAAGACCAAGCGCACCTGTTTGAGGCGTTTTTCCGGTCAAAGCAGGTCGATACTATTGACGGGACGGGGCTTGGCCTGAGCATCGTGCGGGATTGTGTTGAACTCCATCATGGGACGATTAGCGTTGACAGCGCGTTGAACGAAGGCACGACCTTCACCGTCCAAATCCCATTCATCAGCACGTCATAAAAAAGTGTTTCATTCTAACCTCAACGGTACGATTGGTTTTGAAGACGCGACACGGGCTAAATCTATAGGTGATGTTTTGTCTGAAAACAAACTTACTATTTTATTTGCCAAACTGATGAATTTTTGTTCATAATGCTGACTTGACCCTGAAAAACCGCTGTTTTTTGCAGTAAAGTTGTCCTCATACGGCTTGACAACCGTTTTCATAGGTTGTTCAATAGAAGAATCTGGGAACGCTCCCAGAATATCGTTTTATCACGTCTAAGAGGCGTGTATCCTTATGGCGCAAAACATTGAAGACATCGCTAGAGCCGCTGGGGTATCGCGCTCCACCGTTTCACGGGTGCTGAACGGCGAGCAATACGTCAGCGCGACCACCCGTGAGCGCGTGATGGCGATTATTGAGCGCGAAAATTATACCCCCAACGCCGCCGCCCGCGCCCTCGTCACCCAACGCACCCAAGCCATCGGCGTAATGATCCCGCATGATTTGGCGACGGTCTTTGACAATCCGTGGTACTTCCCTACCCTGCTGCAAGGCGTAAATGACCGCACCACAGATCGCGGCTACGCGATGTTGTTGTGGATGGGTAAAAGCGAGAACGCCGAAGATTTGCTCTATCGGCGCGTCACCGCCAATCGACTGATGGACGGGATGTTGGTGGCCTCGGCCACCGGTGATAATCCGCTCATCCCCCATCTGCTGGAGAGCGATATGCCGTTCGTCACCGTTGAGCGCCCGGCCACGCATGGAGACCGCATCAACTATGTGACGCTGGATAATATTGAAGGCGCACGCACCGCCACCTCGCATTTCGTCCGCTTAGGTCGCCGCCGCATCGGGATCATCACCGGGGCGCTGAATAATATGGACGGTGTTGATCGGTTGGTCGGTTACAAGCAAGCCCTGATTCAGGCGGGTCTGCCGATTGAACCGAGATTGATCGCCGAAGGCAACTGGGACACACCCAGCGGATATCTGGCCGCAAAATCGCTGATTCAAAACGGCGCGGATGCGATTTTCGCCTGCAACGATATCATGGCGCTGGGCGTATTCGAGGCGGCTGCGGAGATGGGCGTCAACATCCCGCACGATATCGCGCTGATCGGGTTCGACGACTTGCCACTGTCCGCCCCCGTCCCACTGACGACCATCCGCCAGCCGCTACGTCACAAAGGGGCGGCTGCCATCGACCTGCTGCTCGACCTGATCGAAGGGCGCACCGTCGGGCCGCAGCACATCTTCCTGCCGACTCAATTGGTCATCCGCCAATCGTGTGGGGCGAATAAGCGTCACTTGTCCCAACAGACCGTCTGAATATTCGGGCGCTTGTCGACAAAATCCCCCCGTCAGCGGGCGCACACACGGATGCGCCCCGACGAACCACGCGGTTTTCGCAGGGGGCGGGGCCATGTCCCCGCCCGCCATGCAACAATCTGAAATGCACCCCCTTTAAAGTTGGCCTATTTCCATTTTTAGAATTATCTTGTATCATGGTTGTGTGGGAGCGCTCCCACACAACCATGATAAATTATATTAGCGCACCCAAAACTTAGATGTCCTCCACCTTCCTCTGGTTATGCCCCCGGCCTCAGCAATCGGGGGCGTAACCCCCCACACAGAATTGCCGCCGCTTCCTTCATCGGCGCGTGTTTTAGGCATTTTTCTATACACAACGAAATTTTTCCCACCTCGCATCGCACAGGAGCAAACACATACCATGCACTTCCCAAAAGATTTTATCTGGGGGACAGCCACGTCCAGTTATCAAATTGAAGGCGAAACGCCCGAAGCCGGACGCGGTGAGTGTATCTGGGGGCATTTCGCCCGCACCCCCGGCAAAGTCATTAACGGTGAAACCGGTCAAGTCGCCTGTGACCATTATTATCGCTACAAAGATGATGTCGCGTTGATTAAATCGCTGGGCGTCAGCGCCTATCGGTTTTCGGTCTCGTGGCCGCGAGTCATCCCGCAAGGCATCGGCGCACTCAACCCAGCTGGCCTCGATTTTTACAGCCGCTTGGTCGATGAACTGCTGACCAGCGGCATCACGCCATACCTGACGCTTTATCACTGGGACTTACCGTGGACGCTGCAAGAAAAAGGCGGCTGGGTCAACCCAGACATCGCTAAATGGTTCGCAGACTACACCGCCGTGATGACTGACTCGCTCGGAGACCGGGTAAAACACTGGATTACGATTAACGAACCGTGGTGCGTCTCCATCCTCAGTCACATGCTGGGCATCCACGCGCCCGGACTGAAAGACCCGAACATGGCCTTCAAGGCCGCCCACCACACCCACATGGCGCACGCCGCCGCGATGGGCGTCATCCGCCAAACCGTGCCGGACGCCAAAGCAGGCATTACCCTCAACGTCACCCCCGCCTATCCCGCCAGCGATGACCCAAAAGACGCGCAAGCCGCTGCCTATCAAGACGGATTCGCCAACCGCTGGTTCCTTGACCCGATTTTCAAAGGGAAATACCCCGCCGATATGGTCGAGTTATACGGAGAGGCGCTGAACGGTATCGACCTTGACGAAGTGAGCGCCGCCGCCGCGCCGCAAGATTTCATCGGCATCAACTACTACACCCGCAGCGTGATGAAATGGAATGACGAATCGCCGCTCAAAGGTGAGAGCGTCACCCAAACGGGCGTGCCACACACCGCGATGGGCTGGGAAGTCTATCCCGATGCGCTGGAATCATTCTTGCTACGCCTGCAACGCGAGTACAGCGGCGACTTGCCCATTTTTATCACCGAGAACGGCGCGGCCTATGAAGACCCTGCCCCGGTCAACGGCGTGGTCGAAGACCCTCAGCGCGTCGAATATTACCGACTGCATCTGACGGCCATCAGCAACGCCATCGCACAAGGCGCGCCGGTCAAAGGCTATTTCGCGTGGAGTTTGATGGACAATTACGAGTGGGCGGAAGGCTATGCCAAGCGTTTCGGCCTTGTGCATGTCGATTTCGCCACCCAACAACGCACGCTCAAGCGCAGTGCCATCCAATTGCGCGATATCGCCACAGGAGTATTCGCCTAATGCGCCGCTTCATCACGGTCTGTCTACTACTATTCGTATTAATTCCGGCCAGCGCCCAAGACGCGCTCGCCCCGGCGGAGTTGACCGGCCAAGCCGTTTACGTCGCCTTCCCGGTGACCATCACCCCTGACGGCGACCTGAGCGATTGGTCGGGCGTCCCGTCCCAGACGGTTGACCGTGGCACGCAGCTGTCCAGCGTCCCCGGCGAAAATGACGCCTTCACGTTCGCGCTGGCCGCCGACGCCTCCAATTTATACGTCACAATGGCCGTCAATGACAAAAATATCGTGACCGGTCAGCACGGCGGCGATTATTGGAACGAAGATTCGCTAGAGTTTTACCTGAACTTCACTGGCAACTTTGGTTTAGAAGCCTACGAGTCGGGCATTCACCAGTTCAATGTCAACCCCGGTAACATCGGTAAAGCCGCCGGGGACTCCCTGACGCTCACCGGCACAAATTCTGCCGGTTTACCCGTCACCGGCGTGGTATTCGCCACCGAGGTCGGCTGGGGCTTTGAAGTCAGCCTGCCGCTGGCCGTCGCCCCGATTCACGGCGCGGAACTCGGCTTCCAAGCCCATGCCAACGGCGCAACCGAACTCAACCGCGATGTCAAATTGATTTGGTCGCTGAACGACACACAAGACCTGTCTTACGCCAACCCGTCCAAGTTTGGCCGCGCCATCTTTTATGAAATCGGTCAAACCGACTTGCCCCAACCGTCAGAGGTGGTCATCGTGGTCGAAGAACGCATCGTGGTCGCGGTCAATCAAGTCGGATATTTGCCGGACGCGCCCAAGCGGGGCGTCTACGCTCGTGACGCTCATATCGCTGGTAGCCCGTATTGGTTAATCCGCGACGCAGTTAGTGGCGAATCGGTCTTGGGCGGCGTCGCCAAAAAACGCCCGGACATCGACGCCGCCTCTGGTGACCTGATTTACGCCATGGATTTCTCGGCGTTGACCGAGCCGGGGACCTATTTCGTAGAAGTGGACGGTCAAAAATCCGCCCCGTTCACCGTCGGCACAGGCGTATATGACGCGCTGGCCGCCGACGCGCTACGCTATTTCTACCGCACGCGCAGCGGGATTGAACTCTTGGCCGAGTTCGCCGGAGCAGATTTCGCCCGCCCCGCCGGACACCTCAGCGATGGGGATGTGACGTGCTGGTCGGGCGAAGCCGCCGGTCAGACATTTGCCCCGTGCGACTACCGACTCAACGCGGTTGGGGGTTGGTATGACGCGGGCGACTATGGCAAATACGGGGTCAACGGCGGTATTTCGGCGTGGACGCTGCTGAATCTGCACGAGCGGAGGCCAGACGCTTACCCTGATGGCGCCATCGGCCTGCCGGAAAGCGGCGCGGGCGTGCCAGACATCCTGAGCGAAGCGCGCTGGGAAGTCGATTGGATGATGCGGATGCAAGTCCCAGACGGTCAGCCGCAAGCGGGCATGGTGCATCACAAATTACACGAGCCGGCTTGGTCGGGCTTGCCGCTGATGCCCGCCTCGCAAGTCGATAATGCTGACCCGACGGTTGGCCGTTACCTGATGCCGCCCAGCACGACGGCCACGCTCGACATGGCCGCCGCCGCCGCGCAAGCCTCACGCTTGTTGGCCGAGTACGACCCGGCGTGGTCAGCCGAAGCGCTGGCCGCCGCCGAGCGTGCATGGGGCGCAGCGAACGCCAACCCGGTCTTCACCTATGGCAATATCCCCGGCGCGGGCGGCGGAAATTATGATGACGCCCGCACCGAAGACGAATTCTTCTGGGCCGCCGCCGAGTTATACCTGACCACCGGCAAGCCCGAATATGAGGATTATCTGCTGGCGTCAGCCTTCCTGAACGACGCGCCCGCCGTAGATGGCTCCAAAATCTCGCCGATGGATTGGGGCAATGTTGAGGCGTTGGGCGCGGTGTCGCTCATCAGCGTTGACAACGGTTTGCCCGCCGACGCGCTGGATAAAATCCGCGCCGAAATCGTCTCAGCCGCCGACCAGTATCTGACCCTCATCGCGGCTGAAGGCTATGGCGTCTCGATTAAATTGGATGGCTATGTTTGGGGGTCAAATTCTGCCGTCCTGAACAACGCCATTATTTTGGCGCTGGCACACGACCTCACCGGCGACTCGCGTTACCTGAATGGCGTGACCGAGAGCATGGATTACCTCTTGGGGCGCAACCCCAATAACATCAGCTTTGTGACCGGCTACGGCGCAAACGCCGTACAGCACCCGCACCATCGTTTCTGGGCGAACCAACCGGATAACGGCTACCCTGCCCCGCCGCCGGGAGTGATTTCTGGCGGGACGAACGCGACTCCGGCTGACCCGATTGCGATGGAAAAAATCGGCGGCAATCCGCCCGCCCGCCGTTTCATCGACCACGTCGACTCGTACTCGACCAACGAGGTCGCCATCAACTGGAACGCGCCGCTGGCATGGGTCGCGTCGTACTTGGCTGGGCGCTAAACGCGACTGATTTCAGTTTATCGGGCGTTAATATGTCAAAATCGGCGGGCGCACCCATGGGTGCGCCCGTGATGATTCCCGCCCGCAATGCAAAAATCTAAAATGCAACCCAAATCGCACCAAAATGTAACTACTCAGCCCCTATTTGAGGGGAAAACGAGATTTTGACCGGTACTCAGCCCAATCATCTGAGGGAAGAATTTCCCCGCGCTTCAGCCAATTTGACGCTCTACATCATCAAATTGAGGTAAGAAATGATAGCTGAGTAGTTAGGGTATAATTCAGATCATATCGGGGGGTGGGCTTGCCCGCCCCTTGTCAGTTGGCTCTACGGAGAAATAACAGTGACGATGCCCATATCCACCAATCGCTTGTATTACGGGGATAACCTCAATGTTTTTCGAAATCACGAGTATTTTCCGTCAAAATCTGTAGACCTGATTTATCTTGACCCGCCGTTCAATAGCGCACGAACCTATAATGTCTTGTTCCGAGATGAAAGTGGCCTCAATAGCGACGCGCAAATGGCCGCTTTTGGCGACACATGGCATTGGGGCGAGTCGGCTAATCAGACTTATTATGAATTGGTTCACGGGGAATCGACCACGGTTGCCGACGTGGTAGGCGCGATGCGAACGCTGGTCGGGACGAACCAAATGCTGGCCTATTTGGTGATGATGACGGCGCGCTTGGTTGAACTTCATCGCGTCCTGAAACCAACAGGCAGCCTGTATTTGCATTGTGACCCCACCGCGAGTCATTATCTGAAACTGATCCTTGATGCGATTTTTGGCATTGAAAATTATCGGTCAGAAATTATCTGGAAACGCACCAGCGCCCATAATTCTGCCAAAAGGCCGGGGCCAATTCACGATGTAATTTTTTTCTATACCAAGTCAGCGACTTATACGTGGAATGACAACTACACGCCTTATGACGAGCAGTATGTGCGTAAATTTTATCGCCATGCTGGTGAAGATGGGCGGCTTTATCAATTGGGTGATTTAACAGGGGCGGGAACTCGTAATGGGGAAACCGGCCAACTGTGGCAAGGGATTGATGTGACCGCGAAAGGCCGTCACTGGATGCGCCCGCCCTCGGACTTGGACAAACTATTGGATGAAGGGCGGATTTATGTGCCAGAGGGGGGTGGTATGCCCCGTCTGAAACGTTATCTTGATGAGATGCAAGGCGTCTCGATTCAAGATGTCTGGGATGACATCCCTCCCGTCCAATCCCACGCCAAAGAGCGGACAGGTTATCCAACACAAAAACCATTGGCTTTGCTGGAGCGGATTATCTTGTCGAGCAGTAATCCGGGTGAGGTGGTGCTAGACCCGTTTTCAGGGTGTGGGACGGCGGTCACTGCGGCGCACAAATTGGGACGCCGATGGGCAGGTATCGACATTACCCATCTTGCGATCACGGTGATTAAACACCAACTTCAACAGCAGTTGGATATTGTCGCGGGCAAGGATTATCAGATTATTGGCGAGCCGCAAGATGTCGGCAGCGCACGCGAGTTGGCCTCGCAAGACCGCCATCAATTCGAGTGGTGGGCGATTTCTTTGGTTGGCGCTAAACCGATGAACAATGATGACTCCGCTGTTGCGCCCGGCGGACGTGCCAAAGGTAAAAAAGGCGCGGACAAGGGCATTGACGGGTTCATCCCGTTTGTTGAGGCGAACGGCAAACCCAGTCGCGTGTTGATTTCGGTCAAAAGTGGCGACAATCTGGGGGTTGCGATGGTACGTGATTTGCGTGGCACGCTAGAGCGCGAAAACGCGGCTATGGCGTTGCTGATAACCTTGAGCCAACCCACCAAGCCTATGCTTGCAGAGGCGTCGGACGCCGGCGTATACGAATCGCATTTGTGGAAACAAAAGTACCCGCGCATCCAAATCGCAACCATCGAGAGTTTGTTAAAGGGTGTTTCACCCAAGCTCCCTCCTATGCTCAACCCGTTTGTCACCATGCAGCGCGTGGACAAAGAAAACCCGGAAGATAAGACGGATTTACTGCTGTGATTGCCTTTTCTCCCGCCATGCAGAAATCTGAAACGCACCTTAACACGTCCTCACTGCTCGATAAACGGGAAAATCTGGCGGACTTCTACACCAAATTCGGGCAAAACATCGCCACCTGCCAAAACATCGGTCAGTGTGAGATGTTGATAATATATTTGTCCATCCGCTTGCGAGGCATACACATCTAGTATCTGAGGGGTCGGGTAAATCACCCACACCAATCGCACGCCAGCCGACAGATATGCGTTGATTTTTTTAGAAATCTGATCAGGGCTATTGCTCGGTGAGACCACCTCAATCGCCA
>Ga0105046_10007256_pt1 | contig 17476 bp, 15 predicted proteins | sample MAT03_FD_78385 | JGI IMG/M metagenome (GOLD analysis project Ga0105046, IMG submission 78385) | Freshwater microbial communities from Lake Fryxell liftoff mats and glacier meltwater in Antarctica - MAT-03 (megahit assembly) | ecosystem: Environmental > Aquatic > Freshwater > Ice > Liftoff...
GTCGAACGTTGCGAAGCAGCATTGATTGGGCAAGTGGCCGGGATTCAGCGGTTAGACATCAAATGGGACGCGCAAGTGCCGACCAATCGCAATTTTGGCCGCCAAAGCACTGTGGCACGGGCGATCATTGCGATTAGCAGTGGTAAGGGTGGGGTGGGTAAAAGCACCATTGCGACTAATTTGGCCGTCGCATTGGCAGAACTCGGGGCGAAGGTCGGCTTGATTGACGCCGACATCCTGAACCCGAATGTGCCGCAGATGATGGGGCTGGGGTCGGGGCGTCCGAAAGTGGTTGATAACAAGATGATCCCGATTGTGGCCTATGGGGTCAAGGTGATGAGTACCGGTTTCTTGAGCGCGCCGGATAAACCGATGATTTTGCGCGGGCCGATGCTGCAAAGCGCCATCCGCCAATTCTTTGTGGATGTTAATTGGGGCGCGGAACTGGATTACATGATCGTTGACTTGCCGCCGGGGACGGGCGATGCGCCTCTCAGCCTCGCGCAGCAATTCCCAGTGACAGGTGCGGTGATCGTGACACAGCCACAGTCCGTGGCGGTGTCAGACGCATTGCGGAGCGCCGCGATGTTCGATCAATTGAATGTGCCAGTCTTGGGAATCGTTGAGAACATGGCGGGCGAGTTCTTTGGCAGCGGTGGTGGGGAGAAGTTAGCCGAGGATCGCGGCGTGTCTTTCTTGGGGCGCGTGCCGCTTCAAACCAGTGTGCGCGAAGGCGGGGATTATGGTCGCCCGGTAGTGGCGGAGCATCCAGACAGCGCGGCGGCGCGGGCGTTGGTTCATATGTCGCAAGCCATCGCGGCGCGCACCAGCATGGTGCTGTTGCAAACGGCGGACTTCATCCCGTTGAAAATCATCGGGTAAGCCTGAAAACTGACAGAAAAAGGTGCAAGGTATCAAGCAAAATGCTCAAGACCCTTGCACCTTTTTTGTTCACTCCCCTCAAAAGAAGGTTTTACAGGTGATTTCCCCGCGTAATCCTTGCTCAATCAGCGCAGCGATATCTGGACGTTGACCCCATGGCGTGGCTTGGACATGGAAGATGTCAGTTGCCGCACCTACTACGTCACCGCTATCACTGCGAACCTGCGCCCGCATCAAATAGGCAACCGCCAAGTCAGGCTCTACTTCAATAGCCTGTGTATAGGCCATATTTGCTTGAGCAGTATCATCTAAATTACAGTGGGCGATGCCTTGGACGAGATACATATCCGCCCATGATGGGTCAATAGTGATAGCTGCATCAGCAGCCGTAAGCGCCCTACTGAATTGACCTAGCGTCAGATACATCACTGCATTAACGCCCTGACCATATTTGATAACAGCATCGGCTTGACCATACAACGCCTTGAAAAAACGATTGAACTCTGTAGGGTTTGGGAACTGGCGAGTCACTATGGCTTTAATAGCGGCCACCTCTGCCAGATTTCCCTCACGTATGGCAATTGAGACAGCCAGCGCATAGGGCAGGCTTGTTGGCGGGCTGAACTCATCAATAATGCGCGTAACATCAATCGCTACAGAGGCATAATCACCGACAAGATAATAGGTGAACGCCCGATTGAATAGCGGAAACCAGTCATTCGGACGTGCGGCGACCATCTCATCAAAGTAACGGCGTGAACTGAGAGGGTCATTAGCAAACATCCAACCGTCATTACCGCGAATATAAAGGGGGAGAATCCACTCTGGGGCGAGAGAACGCACGGTTTGAGCGTCCTCTAAAGCCGCTTGATTTAAGCCGAGACGTTGTAAGGTATATCCTCTCAACGCATAAATCAACGCATTCGTATCGATGTCTAGTACGGCGTCTAACTCCGCACGGGATATTTCTGTCTCGCTGACATAGGCGATAAGTGCTTTGTGGACACGGCCAGCAATGCCGGTACTAACGACCTCAGCAGTAGGCGGTGGCAACAAATCTAAGGCAGCCAATGCGCTAATCATGGCGTATCCATCACTATCTGCCGTCTGAAGCAATATCATCATCGAAACGACATGCGGCGCGATAGAGTCTTCTTGCTCATGGTTGAGACGCAAACGAATATTAGCTGCACGGGTGATAATATCTCTAGGCAGCACAGCAATTGTCGGGAAAGCATCAAATGACCCCACTTGGAGGCGCAGATTGACCGTCTCGGCTGCGTAGTCACCCCAAATAATGATTGATGCGCCGACCTGCTCGGCCAAAGCCTGTGCCTCCGTCTCATTGGTGACAGGTATGGGGTAATAACGAACGCGCAACGTTGAGAATGGAATATCTTGCTCTAAACTTTGGCGCAGATTCTCGACAATCACTTGAGCGACAGGACGATTTTGCGTGCTGATAGGGATGATGTCTGTGACCAAGACCATATATTGCCCCGTCGCTACTGTCGGGAGAGGGTCTTGATTTTCAAAAGGTTTACCATTGTTTAGGATGAACAGGGTTATTGCGCCTACAACCGCAATTAAGAGACCCAATAGTGCAATCCGATACCAGAATGAGGCGGGACGGCGGTAAGCTGCCGAAGGGGTAAGCGATGTTAGCGCAACATGCTGCTGAATTTTTTTAACAAGTATTTGCATATCATGCTCGAAGTCCGGGTTATACCGGACACGAGCCGCATTACGATAATGCAATTCACGTAGGTCATCTGGCAGCATACTAGCATCAGGCATCGGCGCATCATCTACCAAGATGGGGATTACCAGCAGCTTTGGGTTTTTGAGCGCAGTGGCGACTTCCATCCGCACGGCGTCATCAGGATTATCTAGGCGTCGTTGACCGTTTTCACCCGTTATGGTTAGCCAACGCTGACCAATGATGACCAATAAGACATCGGCAGAGTCGAGATTTGTTTTTAAATAATCCCGAAAATTCACCCCGACAGGTATGTCTAATACATCTTGAAAGACATATTCATCTCCTATCAAGCGGGCAAGATGTCCGTGAATATTATCCGTGATGGCACGACTGTCTGCGCGTCGATACGAGATGAAAACGTTCGCCATAAGCTTCACTCCTGCCCCATCCCTCGCGAATCATATTAGGGAGTATAGCGTATCGGCTTATATAAGCCCATTATTCGTCATCCATTTTGAGGACGCGGATCTCGTCTGAGGATTTGGGCGGGTTGTAGCGTCCAATCAATGCCCAGAAAATCAAATTGACAATTCCGGCCACCATCAAGGCCGGAATTACCTGTCCAAGTGCGTCACGGGTATAACTGAACCATGCCACAGCGCCGCCCACGACCAGAAACAAGAAACGGGTCACGCAGCCGCGAGCTTTGGCTTCACTGCGCTGGATTAAGAAAAAAGTCAGGCTAAAGACCAGTGTGAGAGGGAGAGAGTTATCTTGCATGGTGGGTTTTAGTGCCGCCTATCGAATTTTCCCCGAACTGTTGCATTATAACCGCTAATATCGGTTACAATAATCCCTATAACAAAGGACTCTGCACGCTCAAAGGATTATCTTAGACATGAATATTCAAGTTGCCGCCGAGGGAATTGTGATGGTGCTACGCGCCTCTGGCCGAATTGATAGCATGAACGCCCCTCAATTGGGGGAATCGTTTAATGAACATATCACGGCTGGACATACCCATTTGGTGCTAGACCTGTCCGCCGTCGATTATATGAGCAGCGCGGGCTTGCGCGAGTTGGTTAACGCGCTCAAGAAACTCAAGCGGGTGGCCGGTGATTTGCGAATCGCGCAACCGTCTAAGCGCGTTCGCGAGGTGATGGAAATGGCTGGATTAGACACGATCTTTTTAATTTTCGACACCTCGGCAGAGGCTGTCGAGAGTTTTTAGCGGACATCGCGAGGAGGGGTGAACGCGATGGACGAACAGCATTCCATTAAGCTGGCGGCTCATTTAGAGTCTGTTGAGGCGGCGCAAGACTTTATCAGCCGCATTGTAGTGCCTTATGGCCTAAGCGATGATAGCATCTACCATTGTCATGTCTCGGTGGATGAGGTCATCACCAACATTGTCGAACACGGATATGAACTCAGTAACACGCCTGAAGCGATTGAGCTTATATTGCGCCGAGAAGGGGAGTCGTTGATTATCGAAATCATCGACGGCGCGCCTTTGTTCAACCCATTGATGCACCCTGACCCCGATCCGACGCTACCGTTATGGGAGCGCATTGAGGATGGTGGGTGGGGCATCAACTTTGTTAAGCGATTCATGGACGCCGCGACCTATCATAGCACGGGTGGGCGGAATCATCTGCGAATGGTGAAGCAGATAAAATAGGCAAGGCATTTTGCCCGGCCTCACTCAATACGCTAGATTGGAATAAAACGCCTTGCATGTGCAGGGCGTTTTTTGTTGACAGAATAGAATTTTAGATTTATTATATCCATAACGGATGTATCTGTCGTGGATATAATGTGATTGTAGATAGGATGCACTTATGACTTCAGATGAACTACTTCCCCTGACTCCGGCTGTGTTCCATATTCTATTAGCATTGAGCGAGGGTCAGAAACATGGTTATGCCATCATGCAAGAAGTCACGGCAATCTCGGCGGGGCAGATTAAGATGGGGCCGGGAACCTTGTACGGGTCGATTAAGCGGATGCTGAAACTGGGTCTGATTGATGAATCTGACGAGAAAATTGATCCGGCTTTAGACGACGAACGTCGCCGCTATTATCGTTTGACCTCTGCTGGCGAGCGCGTCCTCAAAGCGGAAGCCTATCGCCTATCACAGCTTATGCGCGTGATTGAGTCTAAACATCTTTTAGGGGACGCTTGATGTCCAAACTTTCGGATTGTTTTTATCGCGTGTTGCTTCGGTTGTACCCGTCGGACTACCGCCGCGAGTATGGGGAACTGATGGTGCGGAATTTTCACGACATCCGCCGTGATTTTGCGATGCAGAGGCGGTGGTGGCGATGGGTTGTATTCTGGTTACACATCTTTGGTGATACTGCTGTATCGGTATTTGTTGAACATCGAGAAGTGAATAGGGAGCGGGCTATGTCACATAACGGAATGAGCATGTCGGGCTGGCAACGTTTTATGTTTGTACTGCCGGTGATTGTGTTGATCGTTTATCTACAATCTTTCCGTCAGGAGGTTGGTCCGGGGGCGATATACGCCGTTTTATGGGTCACCGGTTTGGTTCTATGGGGATTGAGTCGGCTGGGAGTGATTGCGTATAGCCCATTATGGCAGGCTTATACGATTGGCACGACGCTGGGGTTTGCGAGCATTGCGATGATACTTTGGGTTGGTGGCTTTAATTGGATCAACCAATTGCCATGGTTGGTTGTGCCTGAGAGTGGCGGGTTAATCGGATGGGCTAACTCATTTCCAGCAATTTTCGTCATTGGATTCACGATCGGATTATACATCATCGGCCTGTTTTTTCTGTCTTATCTGCTAAAACCCTCTAGCAAGGTGTTTTGCATCGCCGCTGTCGTCATCCCCTTGCTGTGCATCATCACGCTCAGTTCTGAGCCAATCATGTCAGCAATGACCTATCTATTGACGGTAATGGGCGAAATATGGGTACAAACCAGCGAAAGAATGACGGCCATCAGTGTTATGGTCATCTTGGCGCAAGCCTTGATCAGTTTAGGCGTGTGCGCGATTTGTCTTGATTGGACGCGCAGACGTGGAGGGTTAGGCGTCATTGCGCTGATAATCGCTCTGGGGACACCCTATATTTTCTTAGAAGATTTAAACGATGACCGCATTGGATGGGTGGTGATGCTTTTTCCATTGGTGATTTGTCCGCTGTGGTGGTTGACCGCGCCCACCTCACAGATGAGACGTTGGGGGACATTCATTTTATGGAGTGGGTTTGCGATCTTTTTAGCGCTTAAACCGTTGATTACGCTGGTGATATTTGAAGCACAGGTACAGGCGAATGGCGTTGATTTAGCACTATTTAACTCTTACAGGGACGGAAGTGTTTTAGATTTTCTCCTACGCCTAACCCCCGGCCTACTGAATCCCGTGGCATTGTGGGTTGTTTTGCGAGCCGCACAAGCCCACCCCGATTTGAGCTTGGCTGAACCATTGACCCCGATTATGGAACCCGACGCCATGCGTTGATGTCGTCTAAGTTGACTAATTCCGGCGTCGGGGGCAGGTAATTGCCCACGCAATCTTGGGCGGTAGCGGGGAGATCTGTGCGAGCGGTGAGCAATGGCTGTCCATCGTTGAAGTAATTCCATGCCGCCCGCGAGACGCCTTCCATCAACGGCCAGAGGCGCTCAAAATTCTGAAAACCGGTATCTTCCCACAAGAAAACCGCGATGACGTAGTTGCGTCCACTGGCCGGGTAGACAATACCGGCGTCCCCCACCACCTCATCCAGCCAGCCGTTTTTGTGCGAGATACGCACCCCAGCAGGGATGCCGCCTTGGATCAGGCGCAGCAGGTCATTGGCCGACATCAACTCAAGCATTTGGCGACATTCTTGCTGGGTATAATCTTCCGGCAGCGCGGTCACGAGTCCTGAACCATAATTAGCGCAGTCGTAAATTAGGCTGAACAGCGTGCCGAGGTCTTCGGGTGTGGTCTGATTGAAGGGGTCTGGGACGGTGTTGTAATCGGGATTTGGAGCCGTGGTCGGGGCGGTGGTCGAGCTTAGAAACTCGTTCGCGACACCTTCAACAAACGGCGCGGAGATATAGGTGTTGCGTGCGCCCAGTTGTTGAGCCGTCGTGCTGACACTGCGGACTCCCGCGAGGATGTCGTTATTTCCAATCAAGCGCATCAGTAAATTTGAGGATGAATTGCGGCTGCACAACAGTGAGTTCGCCATAATAAAGGCTTCTTCTGGGGTCGGGCTGAAATCGAGGAATCGGTAGAAGTCGAGCATAATGGGGACTTTGGTCGTGCTGGCGGCACTGAAGGCGACATCACCGAGGATATTGAGTTCCTCACCGGTTTGGAGGTCAATGATAAACACTGATGCGATGCTGGTTGGGCTGTCGTAGATAAACCCTTGCGTGTCTAGATAGTCGATGATTAGATTCCGCAGGATGTTTAGGTTGGGACGACTGGCCTGTGAGTCGCCGACGGGGAGGTCTACGACGCGGTTGGTTGGACTTTTGAGGGCGGCGTCTACGCGGACGATGGCCTCGTCGATATCGAGTTGCGCGCCGGTTTGTCCGGCATAAACCGTCATGGTGGCGACATCATAGCCGGGGCTGCCGGGCGCACGATCATAGCGACTGGCGATGTCTTCTAGCACGGCGCGCAGCAAGCCTTCTTGATAATCGGCGAGTAGCGGGATGTTTGCGGCGGTGCGTTCAGCTTGTACGCCGGTCAGATAGGCCAAGAATCTCGGCCAAAAATCACCGGTGGAGGCTTGGGCGTTGGCGCGCATGGTGTTTGAGTTGAGGCGAAAGTCAATCGTCCCCGGTTCTAGGACGATGGCCTCTCCAGCATAGTTTAGGATGACGGGTTGATTAAAGGCTTGCTCCCATTTGGTCACGGCTTGGGCAATGCTCAAATCACCGACGGGGATGCCGCCTACGCTGACATCGGTTGCCAGCAGGTTTTCGCGCTGACTGAAGCTGTACATTTCTGCGCCGAGCATGATAAAGGCGGCCAGAATCATCAACAGTGACAGAATGCGAAAGACCGGGAGATTGGCGCGTTTATTACGCTTGTTACGAGAAGGCGCGTAGGCTGTCATGTCTGATTGAGACCTCTAAAACGATGGACGCGGCATATCAAGCGCCATTGCTAGGAACATTTTGTATAAGGGTGCTGGTCTCATTATGCCGAGTGACCGAACAATTGCCCAGACACAGCTATACAAACGTATCTCAAACGTAGGTCGAACCTTGCCGTTACTGTGTGTCTGAGCGAAACCGGATATAATGAAATTATGTTAGTACAGAGATGTTTCACCCGATGGATGGGATGTATAGATGAATTTCTTGACAGTTTTTGTCCAACCTCCCGGCAACTTGATTTACTTTGTGCTGGTGATTGGCCTGATGATGGCGTGCTTGTTGATGACGCTAGGGCAGCACTTGCGCGAGCGAACCCGTTTGACCAATCGCTTTATGGGCGGCTTGAGCGTGGCTCTGGCGGCATGGTCACTGCTGTTGGTCGGTGCGCTGACGGTGATTACGGGCGGCACAGATAACGGTGCGCTGACGCTGCTGAGTATTGAACGCCCGGCCAGCCTGATTGCGCTGATTGCGATTGCATGGGCGTTGGTCACGGCCGACGATGGGCGGTGGAAAAGTGGCTCGTCGCAGTTGGCAGCCGGTTTAGGGCTGGGCGCGCTGGTGCTGTATTTGGCGACAAATTTTGTCCCCGGTTTGAATGACGGTGATGCTGGGTTCGTCATCGGGATTGTCTGGGCGATTGCGCCGGTAGGGGTGGCCGCTGGCCTCGCTATTATCATCGTGATACATTGGGCGGTGATTTTTGACGCACCGTTGAAATTGGTATGGGCTGGTATTTTGTTGGTTGGTTATGGGCTGGCGTTATTGCGTTATTTCCTCGCTGAACCGCTGACTCAAATCGGGGCGGGGCGGTTGGCTTTTGCGATGGCGGGAGCGGTATTGTGCGGCGTGGTCTATCGGGCGATGTTGAGCCAGATGAAATTCGGCTACGACATCCGCATGATCGCCCTCAAGTCATCTTCTGGTTCGGTTCAGAAGGGGACGGTCTCGACTTCGGCTTCGGTCACGGCGTCGTCCGTACCTACCGGGACATCCTCAACCGCTGCGCCGCGTCCAACATCACGAGCCAGTATTGCCGGCGAGCGTGATTCGGTGCAATTGTTGAAAGCGTTGGGTTTGATGATTGAAGACACCTCGCCCAAGCAATTGCCCCAGCAAATCGTTAAGGCAACCCTAGAGATGATGCGGGCAGATGTCGGGGCGCTGATTCGGGCGCAGGATGTCAATTATGCCGACATCGCGTGCGCTTATGACCGGGCGCGCAATCGTCCATTGCCGGGGGTATCGATCAACCTTGACAATCAGCCGACGCTGCGAAATGCGATTGAGCGCGGCCAGCAACGGCCTTTGTATACGGATCGCAACGAGGTTGAACTGCAAGACCTATACCCTCGGCTGGGGATTGATACGACGGGGCCAACTTACCTTCAACCCTTGACGCGCAGCGGGAGGGTGATTGCGGTGCTGTTGGTGGGCTATCCGTTTGGCAACCGCGAATTGGGCGACGCCGAGGCTGAAAGTTTACGTGGGATTGGGGTGATTGCGGGCGGGTTGCTGGCCTTGAGCGATGAGGCCGAAGAAGCGCGCTTGATGGCCGAAGAGCGCGCCATCCAAGCGATGGTTAAAGGTATCCCGTTGAGCCAATTGAGTGATGACCAAGTGGCGACTGAACGGCGTAATGCTTATGTTGAATTGCAAGCGGCGCGCACCGAGATTTCACAGCTTCAAAACCAGATGCAGAGCTTAGAAGACCGCCTCGCCCATGAGCGCGGGCGTTTGATTGAAACGCTAGGTGATACCGCCGAAGACCTGAGTCTGTCACAGCGGATGGTAGCTATTAACGAAGAACAGACCCTGCTGCGCGACGAGCGCGGTCAATTGTTGCAACGCCTTCAACAATTGGAAAGCACACTGATTGCCGTCAGCCAGACCGGTGACGAAAAGGCGATGCAATCCGCGCTGACGGGGTTGAAGCGCGAGCGTGATGAATTGGCGACGCAACGTGACCGGCTAGAGGCGCAACTTTTAAGCTTGAGCGATGCCGCGCCTGACCGTCAAGCGGTAAAGGCGGCGGTGGCCGAGATGGGGGGCGAGAGCAGCACCTTGATTGATGAGCGCAACCAGCTTAAAGCGCGGCTAGAATCGCTTGAGTCCGAATTGAAGCAGTTCGGGGTTGATGTCACACCATCGGGAGTGGGGCAGTTGGTCAGCGATTTGTCGCAAGAGCGTGCGACGCTGAGGTCGAAAATATCGTCATTTGATGTCGAGCGAGATGCGTGGTCGCGCAAGGTCTCGCAGTTGAATCAGCGCCTTGCGGCGGTGCGTGATGCTGAGTTGAAAATCAATGAGACGCAGCGCAATGCCCAGAATTTGGCTGTAGACCGCGACACGGCGCTGACTCAATTAGACAAGATGCGGAAGCAGCGCGACGAGCTGGCGCTACGGGCATTGAAATTCAAAGATTATCACGAGCGCATCAATGCGACGCTTGAAGCGTTGAAGGCTGAATTGACCGAAGCGCAGAAGGGTGAGAATACGCCTGCACCGTATCAGGGCGAAGCCAGCGCAGCAGTGGTTTCGGAACTCCGCCGTTCGATGGAGCGAATCAGCGAATTGGAGCGCGAACTACGGTCTGTGAAGGCCAAATCCGCGGTTAACACCGAAACCCGCGCTGTGGGTCAAGAACAAATCGACGCAATGATTGGGTTGGCACAGGAACTGCGCTCGCCGTTAAGTTCCATCACCGGTTATCTTGATTTGTTGCTCAAGGAATCAGTGGGTATCCTCGGTGATATGCAGCGGCGGTTTGTCCAGCGCGTGATTGCCAATGCCCAACGACTGGCTGGGATGGTTGATGATATGGTACGGTTGGCGGCGTTGGATGCTGGCCGGGTTCACCTGAATTTTGAGCCGGTGGATGTGGTAAAAGTGGTCGAAAATACCATTGGTGAGGTCAGCGTGGCCTTGCGCGAAAAAGGTATTGAGGTCGATTTGACCGTTGATGAGCCTGTGCCAACTATTTTGGGCGACGCCGAGGCAATTCAACAAATTTTGGGTCAGGTGTTGACCAACGCTTATTTGGCGTCTCCGAGCGACAGCGCGATACAAGTTAACGTCAGTGCGCGGCAACACCATCCCGCCGATGCCCCGGAGACGGTCACAGTGGCGGCCTTCATCAGCGTGCGTGATATGGGCGCGGGCGTTTCGCCAGAATCCGAGGAACAGGTATTTAGCCGCCGTTATCTTTCGGAGAACCCCTTGATTGCCGGGTTGGGCGATACCGGCGTTGCGATGGCGGTGGCTAGGGCGCTGACCGAGGCGCATCATGGGACGATGTGGATTGAGATGGCCGAGGGCGGCGGCACAGTGGTCAATATTCTGCTGCCTAGAAATGAGTAAAAAGTTCACAGTCCCAAGTCCTGAGATAGGTTAACGGCGTGGTCGGAGTCAGTATTCGGGACTCTTGAGCGGTCAAATGCGAGAGATAAGTTGGGTAAAATTGTCTCAGGACTTGGGACTCAAGACTCTTTTAGGAGTGTGTCGTGCAGCGAAGCTTGGGTGATGAGGTTCTAATTGCGATTATCGCGGTGGCGGTCATCGCGTTTGCCACGGCTTTCGGGGTAATTTTGTCGCTGGTCACGACTGAGCCAGTCGATGGGACGCCTGCGCCGACTGAGATTGTTGTTTTGGCGACGCTCCCGCCGACGGCGACGATTAATTTTACGCCATTTGCGACCTTCACGCGGGAAGCCTCAGTCACGTTGAGCCTAACCACTCAGCCTAGCGCGAATCCAACGGCTACGACAGATAACCCTAGCACCAGCCCGACGGATATCTCAAGTCTAACCCCGACTGTCACCCTGACAGCCAGCGCGCCCGCTAGTTTGACGTTCACGCCGACGCCGAGCGCGACTAATACGGCCTCGCATACGCCGACGGCCAGCCCGACGGACGTTCTCACGCCTACACCGACGATTACGCCATCCGATACACCTAGCCTTGAGCCATCTGTGACAGATACACTGACGCCCCATCCGTCAGTGACCGCTACCGAACCCGTCACGCTGACCGCGACGGCTACGCCTAGCTTGACTTCAACGCGCACCGCGACGGCTATGCCTAGCTTGACTTCAACGCGCACCGCGACGACCACGCCCAGCTTGACTTCAACGCGCACCGCGACGGCCACGCCTAGTATTACGTCAACCCCGTTTATCACGTTGACGGCCACATCGACTCATACCGCGACGCGCACGCCGAGTCTCGTGCCAAGCGCCACCCGCATCTCAACCATTACGCTGGTTCCCACCCTCACGCTAACCCCAACGGCCACCTCTTTTGCGGTGGACTGCGAATTTCCTGAGCGTTGGGCGCGAATCACAACCCAACCGGGTGACACATTGGAATCATTGGCGGCACTGGCAGGTGTGCCAGTCGAGCGCGTGATTCGACGTAACTGTTTGCCGGATGATGCTCAAGTCGTCCCCGGTGACGCGCTACTGCTGCCGGCGACGGGTGAGGTCTCTAGCGCGCCGACGGATGCAGTGATAGGGTGCGATTCGCCGTCTATTGCTTCAATTGACGGCGTTCGGGTGGGCGCGTTGCTGCGCGGGATGATTGAGATTCGCGGTACGGTAGGCGGCGTAGATTTCCGACGGTATCGGTTGGAAATTCGGCCTGACGGGTACTTACGCTACAGCCCTATCCTGACCGGTAATACGCCAGTGAATGGGCGTGCGCTGGGGGTTTTGGATACGACGGCGCTGCCGTTGGGCTTGGCATGGTTGCGGGTGGTCGTCACAAACGACACCGGCGTAGTCGGGATGGGTGAAACTTGCGCGATTCCTATCTTTATTCGCTAAACGGTGAGTGAACGGCGGGGCGGCGTCAGGCGTGGCCTATCGACGGGATGGACGGCCTCGGCTACACTTAGCGGGTGAATTTCCCCCGTGATGGGTGAGGCGAAAAAATCCATGAGACGAGCATTTTGGTTATTATTCCGCGTGGTTTTACCCACGCTAATGGCGATTGTGGTGGCGATGGGGGTGCTGAATATTATCGGCACACTGCGGGCGCAGCAATCGGAACGCGAGGCCTATCATCAGCGTCAGCCGCTTTACGCGCAGACGGCGGACGCGATTCGAGTCACCCCAGAGGTGATGGGCGGCGTACAGGTCGTGTCTATCGGAGGTTGGGATGTCATTGAACAATTCGCGACCAATACCCCGCGCCCTGACCCGGCTTTTGCTACTAACACGCCAGAGAGTGCGCTCACACAAGCGACCCCGATAGCGCCAACCATTGAGTTGGCCGTCCCGACGGCGATTGAGCCGCTACCGACCATCTTGTTCTTGGGCGACCCGTATGCCAGTCAACCACAGCCGACAGCGATGCCGACGGCCGTGCCGGTGATTGAGCGTAACGGCGCTAACTTGATCAATATTTTGCTGATGGGGCAAGACAATGAGGTCACAGGCGACTCGTTGGCGCGGACAGATACGATGATCGTGGTTTCGATTAACCGCGACACTAATACTGTTTCGATGCTGCATCTGCCGCGTGACTTGTATGTGTATATGCCACAGGTTGGCATGGGGCGGTTGAACATCGTTTATGAGGTTGGGAGCGCGCTGGAATGGGAGGGCGGCTCCTTCTTCTATATGCGGCAGGTGATCTTATATAACCTCGGCATCAACGTCCACTATTACGCGCTGGTTGACTTGACCGGTTTTGCCAGTTTAATCGACAGTATCGGCGGGGTTGACCTTGCTGTGGATTGCGCGATTCAAGACTTTCAGATTCGCGGCGCAACCGTCCCCGCAGGCGCGATTTTGAACGATGCCGAGGCGTTGCAGTACACATTGCCGATGGGCTTTTATCACATGAGCGGGCAAGAGTCGCTGTGGTATGCGCGCTCACGCGGCAATAGCGACGACTTTGACCGGGGGCGGCGGCAGCAGCAAGTCTTGAGGGCGGCGCTGCGGTCTGTGCGCGAGCAAGGGATTCTGAGTGATGTGACGCGCTTGCCGGGGTTGATTCAGGCGGGCTTGGCGGTCTCGGAGACCGACATGAGCTTTGATGTGATCTTGAGCCTGATTCCGGTGGCGCTGCAAATTGATTCCAGCGACATCGAGACGTATCGTCTGATTCGCACCTATCACACGCAACCGTGGCAGCCGCCGGACGGTCAATTCGTCCAACTTCCGATTTACGAGCCGATTTACGAGTTGATGACCGATTTTTATACCCCGCCGACGGGCAATCAAGTCGGGTTACGGTCTGCGACGGTACGAGTTCTAAATGGGACGGTTAACGCAGACTTTGACCGGGTGGCGGCGGAACGTTTGGGCGAGGCGAATTTCGCGGCGGTGGCGGGGGGCGATTTTAGCAGCATAGCGGAGTTGACCACCTATGTGATTGATTATACCGGCAGCGAAAAGGGCAGCAGCTTGAGCGAAATCCTCAAGACGCTGAATCTGACCGAGGCCAGCGTGCGCGTACAACCGGACGCGGATCGCGCCTTTGATTATGAGGTGGTGGTAGGGGCGGATTACAACGCTTGTGGCGGGGCAGTCTTAGCACCCGAAGAATAAGGCTTGAAATGGGTCGCGGGTTGGGTTATACTGTGCTGAGTTCGGGGTATAGCGCAGCCTGGTAGCGTGCTTGCATGGGGTGTAAGAGGTCCTGGGTTCGAATCCCAGTACCCCGACTTCCAAAAACGGGATTTAGCCCCTGAATCCCTCAAATCTAACCGTTCCCTTCACATCTTTGCATGGGTTTGGACAAAAAGCACTCACCGAGAAATCTCTCGATGAGTGCTTTTTGGTAACTATTCAACTATCATTTCTTCCCTCAATTTGATGATGTAGAGCGTCAAGTTCTCTGAAGCGAGGGGAAATTCTTCCATCAGATGATTGGGCTTGAGTACCGGTCAAAGTCCGGTTTTCCCCTCGAATGGGGGCTGAGTAGTTACGGATGGACACACTATACAACTTAAAAACCATCCTTTAGATTGAGTGAAAGTTAGGTCAAATGGCTAAAAAATAGGGTTCACTTAGGTGGAGCTATGCCTTTGAATCGAGCTTACTATGATATATAAGCCTATTCGGAAAATAATTCAAGAGGTGGAAAAGCATGTTTCAAAACCCAAAAGATAACCCAGTCACCCCTGATGATAATGTTCAGGACGAGGTGATCGATACTGAGCTTGATACCGAGCGCGAACGCGGTGTTAATCCGGGTGGGCGCAGTCCGCAAGGCCGTCCTGATGACGATATGGAGGGCGGGCGCGGCAGTAATGAGGGAGGGCGTGGCGACACACCAGATGATTTGAACGAAAATTTGTTGGCACATCCCTACTAAGTTGTAAAACCGAGATATTTACCCTATAAGGAGTACTGATCATGGCCCAGAAACCGAATACCCCGACTCCACCCGCATTAGGAACGCCCGGCGGCAAAGACCGCAACAACGATAGCCCCGGCGGCAACCCCAAAAATCAACAAGGCAATCCAACGATTAAAGACCGAGATACCGAAGGTAATCGCAACGGTAAAAAGGGCGGACGCGGCGGCGTGAGAAGCGGGAATGACCGTGATGAAGGCGGCGCGGGCAACAACTAACCGCGTATGGCCGCTAACTCACCTCATTGGACTCTACTTGTCATGAGGAACGATCACAAAACAAAAAGACGCCTATTTAGGCGTCTTTTTGTTTTACTCACGCTAAAAGGGTTAGAACAAGCCCCAGTCGTCGGCGGCGCCATCTTCCATCATGGTCGGGTCCCACATCTCAAGACCCATTTCGATGGTGGCGGGCAACCCGCTGTATTCGTGCGCGACCTGACGGCTTTTCTCCAGCAGTGCAGGCGCATACGGGCAGAACGGGGTGGTCATAATCATGACGACATGGGTGCGGTCTTCGTGCAATTCGACAGCGCGAATCAGCCCCAGCTCCACAATATTCATGCCAATTTCGGGGTCAACCACGACCCGTAAGGCGTCGCGCAGACCTTCTTCGGTTTTTGTTACGATGTCGCTCATGGTTACCATCCTCGGCGCTAACTCAGCATTGGGTGAGAGAACTCTAGGAATAATTATAAAGAAAGTTGGAAATATTGACAGTCTGAGTTGACCACTGATATACTGTTAGTGTACATGAACTGCGGGTAACGATTAAATTTAACCCGCGTGAAATCAGGTCGATAAGGGAGTAGTCACTGAATGGGCGCAACACTAGAAATCCGTAACCTACACGCACGGGTGGCGGGTGATGAACGCATGATTTTGCATGGGGTCAACCTGACGATCAATCAGGGAGAAGTCCACGCTTTGATGGGGCCGAACGGCAGCGGCAAAAGCACGCTGGCGAACGTGTTGGCTGGCAACCCGGCCTATGACGTCACCGAGGGCGATATCTTGTTTGACGGCGAGAGCATCATGGCGCTTGAGCCGGATGAGCGTAGCCGGATGGGGATTTTCCTCGCATTTCAATATCCGGTAGCGATTCCGGGCATCACCCTTGCAAACTTTCTCCGGGCGGCGATCAACTCGCGTTTGAAGGAAAAAAATCCAGAGAGCAAGGGTATTTCGATACCTGATTTCCGTCGCTTGATGCGCGCCAAGATGGACGGTTTGGGCATGGATCACAGTTTTGCCGGGCGCTACTTGAATGACGGATTTAGCGGCGGCGAAAAGAAACGCGCCGAAATCCTCCAGATGGCCGTGCTTGAGCCGAGATTCGCTATCCTTGATGAAACCGATAGCGGCCTCGACATCGACGCGCTGCGGATCGTCAGCGAGGGCGTCAATGCCGTGATGGGACCCAACCTCGGCGTGCTGATGATTACGCACTATCAACGTTTGTTGAACTACGTGAAACCGCAGTTCGTCCACGTCATGTTTGAGGGGCGGATTGTCGAGAGCAGCGGCCCCGAATTGGCGCTGAAGTTAGAAGAAAACGGATATGACTGGGTGCGCGAGAAGCACGCCGCAGTCGTCCTGTAATGACAGCCTTTTCCCGTCCAAACACGAAGGGGTAACAACACCATGACCGATTTTGTGGTAAGTGATAAGCAATTCACACAAGACGAATCGCGCTTGAATGATGTGCGCGGCTCGTATGACGAGACCTTTGGGTTTCATGACGATGATGTGAAATACAGCTATATTGCGGATAAGGGCTTATCCGTCGATGTCGTTCGCGAGATTTCAAATCTCAAGGGCGAGCCGCAATGGATGACCGACCTGCGCGTTGAAGCTTACGAGATATTCCTTCAAAAGCCGACCCCGCATTGGGGGGGCGAATTAGAAGGCATCCACTATGACGAAATTACCTATTATGCGCGGGCGTCGGATTCTTCCAAGCGCGATTGGGATGATGTGCCTGAAGAAATCAAGCGCACGTTTGACCGCTTGGGCATCCCGCAAGCCGAGCAGAAGTTTTTGCAAGGCGTGAGCGCACAGTACGACAGCGAGTCGGTTTATCACAACATCCGCAAAGACCTTGAGAACAAGGGCGTGATTTTCCTTGACATGGATTCGGCGCTACGTGAACACCCCGACTTGGTGCGCGAGTATTTCGGCACGATCATCCCGTCTACTGACAATAAATTTGCGGCGCTGAACACGTCGGTTTGGTCGGGCGGGTCGTTCATCTATGTGCCAAAGGGCGTCAAGGTTGAAATGCCGTTGCAAGCCTATTTCCGTATTAACCGCGAGAAGATGGGTCAGTTTGAGCGCACGCTCATCATCGTCGATGAGGGTGGCTATGTGCATTATGTCGAGGGCTGCACCGCCCCGA
>Ga0105046_10007257_pt1 | contig 17474 bp, 16 predicted proteins | sample MAT03_FD_78385 | JGI IMG/M metagenome (GOLD analysis project Ga0105046, IMG submission 78385) | Freshwater microbial communities from Lake Fryxell liftoff mats and glacier meltwater in Antarctica - MAT-03 (megahit assembly) | ecosystem: Environmental > Aquatic > Freshwater > Ice > Liftoff...
GATCGGCCGTGCATCGTCGGAATCACCGACTCGTGCACTCGCCATCTGCGTGTCGCCGCAGCACCAGGCCATCGTGCGGCTCGGCCGAGAGGTCCGCAGTCGCGTCATCATCGACGACACCTTCGCCACCCGCGACATGGTGGCCGATGCCAACCGCACCGCTTCGTACCGTGTCATCACGGTGAGCGATCGCAAGGCGCGGGTGCTGCTCGGCGACCGCACCCGACTCGTCGAGGAACGCGGAGCCGAGTGGCCGTTGCTGAAGGATGACGACCAGAACCTGGCCCAATGGTCTCGCGCCGTGAGCCATGCGGTGCAGGCGATCCATCGCGAGTTCCCCCTGCCGCTGGTGGTCGCGGGGGTCGACCGCTCGGTCCGCGAACTACTGAAGCTCGATGGACTGGAGCCCATCGGCACCGTGCCGGGCAATCATGACCGAACCGGCTGGTCGGATCTGCATCACCTCGCATGGCCGTTGATCGTCGACTGGCTCCGCACCGACGCCGCACGCGCTCGCACCAGCCTCGGCGTCGCGCGCGACCAGCACCGCTACGCAGGCGGTCTCGACGAGGTGTGGGATCTCGCCCAGGAAGGCCGGGTCGAGCTACTCGTCGTCGAAGACGACTACGAGGTGGCGGCCCGCGTCCGCGACGGTCGTCTCGAACCGGCCAAGGACACATGGTCACCCGACGTGATCGACGACGTGATCGACGAGCTCATCGAGACCGTGCTCCGCAAGGGCGGTCGCGCCGTCATGGTGCCCTCCGGCGATCTTGCCGACTCCGATCGGGTCGGAGCGGTGCTCCGGTACTGACGTCTCGCCCCACCGGTGCTGGTCGGACGTGACGTCCGGCCGGACAGCGGTCGTCCGTGCGGCGATCGCACGCCGGGTTCCGTACGATCGGGGCCATGGCGTACCGGTATCTGTGGACACCCCTCGAACTGGGGCCTGTCACCGCCCGCAACCGCATCGTCTTCAGTGCTCATCTCACCAACTACGCCCGCGGCGGCAGGCCCACCGAGCAGCATGCTGCGTACTACGCGGCCCGCGCTGCCGGCGGTGCGGGGTTGATCATCACCGAGGAGCACTCCACCCACGCCACCGACTGGCCGTACGAGAAGCTGATCCACGGCTTCCATCGCAACGTGATCCCCGGCTATCGGCGCATCACCGATGCAGTGCATCGCCACCGCACGCCGATCTTCGCCCAGATCAACCACAACGGCGGACAGGCATCGTCGATGTTCTCGCGCCTGCCCGTGTGGGCGCCCTCGGCCGTCGCCGATCCACTGTTCCGCGAAGTACCCAAGGCCGTCGACCGCGCCGAGATCGACGAGATCATCGCCGGGTACGCCCTCGTGGCCGAGCACTGCGCAGAGGGAGGGTTCGACGGCATCGAGCTGCAGTGCAGCCACTCCTCCATCGTTCGCGGCTTTCTCTCGCCAGCCACCAACCGACGCACCGACGAGTACGGCGGCTCGATGGAGAACCGCACGCGACTGCTCACCCAGATCGTCGCCGCCGTCCGCCACGTGATCGGCAACCGCCTCGCGCTCGGTGTGCGCCTCTGCGGCGATGAACTGATCGAGGGCGGCACGACCATCGACGATGCCGTCGAGGTCGCCAAGATCGTGGAAGCCACCGGTCAGGTCGACTACATCAACACGTCGATCGGCGTGGCTACGGCGAGCCTGTTCATGATCGAGGCGAGCATGCACATCCCGCCCGGCTACGCGATGTTCATCCCGAGTGCCTTTCGCAAGGCGGTCGACCTCCCGGTCATCGGCGTCGGCCGGTTCAAGGACCCGCTCCAAGCCGAACGGGCACTCGCCGAGGGCCACTGCGATCTCGTGGGCGTGGTGCGCGGCCAGATCGCCGACGCCGACTTCGCGGCCAAGGCCCGAGCCGGCGCCACCGACGAGATCCGCCTGTGCCTCAGCTGCAACCAGGAGTGCGTCGGCCGAATGGGCCTGAACCGATGGCTCGGTTGCATCGAGAACCCTCGTACCGGCCGCGAGGCCGAGGGCGTGGGCACCGTCCGGCTCGTCCCGAAGCCCAAGCGGGTGATGGTGGTGGGTGCCGGTCCCGGCGGACTGCAGGCCGCGATCGCCGCCGCACGCAATGGCCACACCGTCACCGTCTACGAGCAGGAGGCGCACGCGGGCGGACAGGTGCGCCTCGCCGCCAGCGTCCCGAACCGCGCCGAGTTCGGCGACATGGTGCGCAACCAGCTCGCCGAATGCCGACGGCTCGGGGTGACCATCGAGTACGGCGTCGGCGTGTGGCCCGGGTTCGTCGCCGAGCAGGCGCCCGACCGGGTGATCGTCGCCACGGGCGCCGAGGCGCAGCAGCCATGGTGGGTGCAGGGTGAAGCGCCGAACGTGCTCGACATCCGCGACGTGTTGCGCGGCAACGGGCCCGGCCCGGCCGAGGGCGACACGGTGGTGGTGGTCGACGAGATCGGGTTCCACCACGCCACGTCGGTCGCCGAGCTGCTCGCCGACCGCGGCTGCCACGTGGAGATCGTCACCCCTGGCATGGTGGTGGGCCAGGACCTCGGCATCACCCTCGACATGGAGAACTGGTGGATGCGCGCCGGCGCCAAGGGGATCGTGCAATCGACCGATCTCGTGCCGATGGGTTTCGTCGGTACCGAGCTCACACTGCTGCACCACCCGACCGGGGCGAACCAGACGCGCCACCTCGACTGGCTGGTGCTCGCCATCCCACCCAACCCGGTCGATTGGCTGTACCACGACCTCGTCGCCGCCGGCGTCGACGTCGAACGCGTGGGTGACTGCGTGGCGCCGCGCCGCGCTCATGCCGCGATCGTCGAGGGCGAGCGCGCCGGTGCCGGCGTCTGAGCCCGATCGGGCAGACTCTGTCGTCGTGAACAACGCCACCGCCGCAGCCGCAGCCGCAAGTGACGCAGCCCGTGACGCCGCCCCTGACGAGCACCGGCCGCGAGTCGCGATCGTGATGGGTTCGAGCAGCGATTGGTCGACGATGTCGAAGGCCGTCGAGGTGCTCGACGGTTTCGACGTCGCTCACCACACACAGGTGCTGTCGGCTCACCGCATGCCCGACGAGATGTTCGCCTTCGCCGAGGCCGCGCATGCCGCCGGCTTCCGGGCGATCATTGCCGGCGCCGGCGGCGCTGCGCACCTTCCTGGCATGATCGCCGCGAAGACGACGGTGCCCGTGCTCGGAGTACCGGTGCCGTCGCGGCACCTGTCGGGGCTGGACTCGCTGTACTCGATCGTGCAGATGCCGGCCGGCGTGCCCGTGGCCACCTTCGCCATCGGCGATGCCGGGGCCGCCAATGCGGCACTGTTCGCCGTCGCACTCCTGGCCGCAGACGACCCCCACCTGTTCCGGCAGCTGGTCGCAGATCGGCAGCGACGCCACGACGAGGCAGCGGCGAGTACGTTGCCGCCGGCATGAATCAGCACCCGATCCTGCCCCCCGCCACCATCGGAGTGCTCGGCGGCGGGCAGTTGGGCCGCTACTTCGTGATGGCCGCGCGCACGATGGGCTACCGGACGATGGTGCTCGAACCCGACCCGTCGGCGCCGGCCGGCGCGGCAGCCGATGTGCACCTCGCTGCCCCGTACGACGACATCGATGCGCTCGCCACCCTGGCTCGCGACTGCGCCGTGGTGACGACGGAGTTCGAGAACCCGCCAGCAACGGCGCTGCACGCGTTGGCTGCGTCGACACTCGTCCGGCCGGCGCCGCGAGCGATCGAGATCACGCAGGACCGACGCCTCGAGAAGGCGTTCCTGCGTGCCGCAGGCATCCCGATCGCCCCGTTCGCAGTGATCGAGTCAGATACCGATCTCGCCGTACCGATGGTCGAACGCGGCATCGTCGGTGCCGCGATCCTGAAGACGGCGCGACTCGGCTACGACGGCAAGGGGCAGATCACCGTCGCCGACCACGACGAGCTGACCGCCGCTTGGCGTTCCCTCGGTGGGGTCGCCTGCGTGCTCGAGCAACGCCTGCCCCTCGACCGCGAGGTGTCGGTGGTGCTCGCACGAGGCATCGACGGGCGCTGCGCGGTGCACCCCACTGCGGCGAACACCCACGTCGGCGGGATCCTCGACCTCACCGTCGTGCCGGCCGAGCACACCGATGGCGCCCCCGAGCTGGCGGTGCGGATCGCCGAAGCACTCGACTACGTCGGCGTGCTCGCCGTGGAGATGTTCGTGGTCGGCGACGCGCTGCTCGTGAACGAGCTCGCGCCGCGTCCCCACAACAGCGGCCACTGGACCCTCGACGCCGCCGCGACCAGCCAGTTCGAGCAGCAGGTCCGGGCCGTGTGCGGGCTGCCGCTGGGCGACCCGTCGTTGATCGGCGCGGGGGCGGCGATGGTGAACCTGCTCGGCGACGAGTGGTCCGCTGGACCGCCAGACTGGGCGGCTGCACTGTCCGATCCGGGCGCACACCTGCACCTCTATGGCAAAGCCGGTCCCCGGCCGGGGCGCAAGATGGGTCACCTCACCGTCATCGGGTCGTCGGCCGCTGCGGCGGCCGAACGCGCAGTAACCTTGCGACTTCATGCTCGCCGGAGTCTTCAGCTGGATCACTGACATCACCGACACCCTCGGGGATTGGTCGGCCAACTGGTGGTTCCTCGGCGCGGTGTTCGCCATCGCATTCTTCGACTCGATCATCCCGATCGTCCCCAGCGAGACCACGGTGATCATCGCCGGCGTGGCGGTTGCCGTCGGCGAGGCGCCCTACTCGCTGTGGATGGTGATCGTCTGCGGCGCCGTGGGTGCGTTCCTGGGCGACAACACCGCCTATCTCATCGGTCGGGGCTTCGCCGATCGCTTCGCGCTGCGGGCCTCACGCAAACCGAAGTTCGCGGCGCGGATGCAGTGGGCCTCCGACCAGATCCGCGAGCGCGGTGGCCTGTTGCTCATCACGGCGCGGTTCATCCCGGGCGGCCGCACGGTGCTCACCCTGTCGAGCGGCATCACCCGCCAGCCCCACCTGTGGTTCATCGGCTGGGTGGCGATCGCGTGCACCATCTGGGCCACATACGCGGCCGGCCTCGCCCGGTTGATCGGCGAGCCGTTCAAGGACAACCACACGCTGGCGTTCTGGGTGGCGTTCGGTACCGCGCTGTCGGTGAACGTCGTCATCGAAGTGGTCCGCCACGTGCGCGCCAAGCGGCGCGTGCACGCGATCGAGCGGAGTAGCTCGATCGTCGACACCACCACCTGATGCGCGAATTCTGCCTCGCGACCGCCTCGTCCGCTCTCGTACCGCATGTCGCCCAGATGAACGACGCCCAGATGAACGACGCCCAGATGAACCGGCGCAGGAGCGCCCAGGTCAGGTGACGCACGAGTGCAGGGCGAGTTGCCCACTGCACCGCCGGGCCTTCTAACCTGATCGCTGTGCTGGCCGTGATCCCCGTCCGAGAAGGCGCGCTCCCGGCCGGTGCCCACGAGACGGTCGCCGAGTGCGGTGGCCGGGCGGTGCTGATCGGTGAGCAGGTGGCTCTTGCTGCCGCCCATCTGACCAGCACGTCTGCCGACGCCCGCTGCACAGAGGTGCAGCTCTGCGAGGTGGGTGTGTTCCGGCCAGGCGCCTGGGCCGCGGCCCTGGCCATGGTGTTGGCCCACGAAGCGATCATCGTGCTGCCGGCGTCACCCGACGGGCGAGACCTCGGCCCCCGCATCGCAGCAGCACTCGAGCGGCCGTTCATGGCTGGCGCCACCCGAGTCGGCACCGACATCGTCGTCGTGCCACGCGACGGTGGCCGGATGATGCACACCATGCCCGTGCCGGCTTCGCTCGTGGCCACCCTTCAGGTCGGTGTGCGCGGCGTCGCGCCCCCCACCGGATCGACGGGATCGACCGTCATGACCGAGCTCGAGCTGGCGATCGACGCAGCAGGCATCTGCGATGCCCGCGTGGTCGAGGTGCTGCCACCCGACGCGGCCACGATCGACCTCGCAGAAGCAGGCCGCATCGTCGGGGGTGGCGCAGGCCTGCGGTCGTCCGAGCAGTTCGCACAACTCGCCGAGCTCGGCTCGCTGCTGGGAGCGAGCGTCGGGGCCACACGCGTCATCACCGACCGGGGGTGGATCGAGCACGAACGTCAGATCGGAACCACCGGCGTGGTGGTGGCGCCCGAGCTCTACCTCGCGTTCGGCATCAGCGGTGCCGTGCAGCACACGAGCGGACTCGGTCACCCCGAGCACGTGATCAGCGTGAACACCGACGCGCACTGCCCGATGATGCAGCTGGCCGATCTTGCCGTCGTGGCCGACGCCAACGCCGTGCTCTCCGAGCTGGTCGGCCTGCTCCGCAGTGGCGGTGGACGCAGCGACCGCAGCGTCATCGAGCCGCGCACCTCCGGATCCGCCGACCGTGTCGGACCGGCGCTCACGGGCGAGGTCACCCGTGGCTGAGCGCGACGTCCTCGCCGGCACCGACGTCGACGTCGTCGTGGTGGGCGCAGGCCCCGCAGGCAGTTGTGCAGCCATCGAGTTGGCCCGCGCCGGCCGGTCGGTCGTGTTGCTCGAGCGCGGGCCGTTCCCCGGCAGCAAGAACATGTACGGCGGCGTGGTGTACCCACGCATCCTCGACGAGCTGATCCCTCGGTGGTGGGAAGAGGCACCGGTGCAGCGGTGGGTGACCCGGCGTTCGACGATGGTGCTCACGCCCACGCAGGCGCTCACGGTCGACTTCCGCAACACCGCGTGGGGCGCCCCGCCCTACAACGGCGCGACCGCGTACCGACCCGACTTCGATCACTGGCTGGCCGGCCATGCCGAGGCAGCCGGCGCCCAGGTGCTGTGCAGCACCACGGTGATCGGCCTCCTGCGCGACGGCAGCGGTCGCGTGATCGGGGTGCGCACCGACCGCCCCGACGGCGATCTGCGTGCCGGTCTGGTCATCGCCTGCGACGGGGTGAACAGCTTCGTCGCCAAGGAGGCCGGTCTGCACGGCCCCGCCGACGCTGCGAACTACACCCTCGGCGTGAAGGAGACGCTCGCCCTCCCGAAGGAGGTGATCGACGAACGCTTCGGTGTGCGCGGCCGCGAGGGTGTCGACATCGAGATCCTCGGCGGTACCGGCGGGGTGAACGGTGGCGGCTTCGTGTACACCAACCTCGACACCATCGCCGTCGGCGCCGTGCTCAAGCTGCCGAAGCTGGCGGCCCAGGGTCGGCGGCCCGAGGAGATCATCGCCGGGCTGAAGGCCCACCCGGCCATCGCCCCGCTCGTCGAGGGCGCCGAGCTCAAGGAGTATTCAGCCCACCTCATCCCCGAGGCCGGCCTGTCGATGATGCCGAAGCTCACCGGCGACGGCCTGCTGGTGGCCGGCGACGCCGCAGCGATGTGCCTCGCCGCAGGCATCTGGCTCGAGGGTGTCAACTTCGCGATGGCCAGCGGGATGTATGCAGGCCGCGCAGCGATCGAGGCGCTCGGCCGGGGCGACGTGTCGATGGTGGGCCTGTCGGGCTACGAACGACGGCTCGGCGAGACCTTTGTGCTGAAGGACCACCGCAAGCTCCGCCGGGCCCCGCAACTCGTGCTCAGCGACCGCGTGCAGCACCTGTACCCCGAACTGATCACCAGCGTCGCCGAGCGCATGTTCCGGGTCGACAATCCCGACCCGAAGCCCGGCCTGCGCCGCATCGTGGCGTCGGAACGCAAACGCCTCGGCATCCGCCGCCGCGATCTCGCCCGCGACGGGCTCGACGGACTGCGGAGCTTCGGATGACGCACATCGAACGTGACCCCGCCTGGCCCGAAGTGTCGTTCCAGGACCGCATGGACACCGTGCGGTTCGACGTGCACGAGCGGGCCCACATCGTCGTCGACGGCGCCAAGTGCGAGGGGTGCAGCACCCAGCAGTGTGTGGTTGCCTGCCCGGCGAACCTGTTCGTGCCCACCAGCGACGGAGGCATCGTCTTCAACTACGAGCAGTGCTTCGAGTGCGGTACGTGCTACCTCGTGTGCAACGTCGAGGGCGCGATCAGCTGGACCTATCCCGACGGCGGCCACGGGGTCGTCTTCCGTCGCACATGATCGCAGTCTGCCTGAAGTGGACCCCAGCGCACGACGACGCGGGTGCTGACCCCGACGACGACCGTTTCGCCGGCGTGTCGCCGGCCGACCGCGCCGCGCTGGAGATGGGCCTACGCCTCGCTGCCGTCTCGGGAACCGACATCACGGCGTTCGCTGCCGGCCCCGTCGGCGCCGAGCGGGCATTGCGTGATGCCATCGCGGCCGGCGCCCACCGGGCGGTGCGGCTCGACATGGACGCCGACGCCGACTCGCGTGACGTCGCGTTCGAACTCGCCCAGGTGCTGTCGGAGGCCACGGTGGTGCTGTGCGGCGACTATTCCCTCGACCGTGGCAGCGGCTCGGTCCCGGCGTTCATCGCCCATCATCGCCGGGTGGCCCAGGCCCTCGGACTCGTCTCGATCGATCTGTCCGACCCGCCAGCAGCTTCGGCGTCATCGGCGTCATCGGCGTCATCTGGGTTACGGGTGGTGCGCCGCCTCGACGGTGGCCGACGCGAGGTGCTCCAGGTGCCCACGCCGTGTGTGCTGTCGGTGGAGGGTTCCGTCGCGACCCTGCGCCGAGCATCGCTACCACGAGCCCTGGCCAGTCGCACGGCCGCGATCGAGGTGGTGGCCACACCGCCAGCGCACCACCGCGGCGCTCCGGCGATCGTCACGCCCTACCGGCCCCGAGCCCGGGTGATGCCCGCTCCGTTCGACGACGACGTGCTGGCGCGGCTGCGCCGGCTCACCGACGCCGGCACCGGCACCACCCGCGGTGAGACCTTCGAGCTGGACCCGCCAGCCGCTGCCGCCCGAATCGCCGACACGTTGCGCATCTGGGGCTATCTGGCCTGACGCGTCTGCCGGTCCGAAACGGAACTGCAGCGGGCACATGGTCGTACGACCATCGTCCGTGGCGCGTCGCCGCGAGAAGGCCCACCGTGTCGGGACGCGGCGCACGAGCGGCCGGGTAACGTCGACCCCATGGTGGACCTCGATCCAGCGGGTCCGGTGGGTCCGGCAGGTCCGGCGCCGCAGAACCAGGCGGAAGGGCACGACCGCGTCGGGGCCGACCTCCTGCGTGCGGCCGGGGAGGTGCTGGCCAGCGAGGGCCCGACCGCGCTCACCGTGCGCCGTATCGCCCAGGTGGCAGGCGTGAGCACCATGAACGTGTACTCACGCTTCGGCAGCAAGGACGGCGTCGTCGAACGCCTGTACATCGAGGGGTTCACCCGCCTCCGCAACGCGATCGAGTCGCCCGGTGCCACCAACGACCCGATGTCCGATCTCCGCAACTGTGGCGAGGCGTACCGACGGTTCGCGGTCGAGTTCCCCACCTTCTACTCGGTGATGTTCGACGGTGTCGTCGACTACCACCCCTCGCCAAGGGCGATCGAGCATGCGAGTGGCACGCTCCAGCTCCTCGCCGGCCGGCTGCAGCGGGCGATGGAAGCTGGTGTGCTCGCCCCCGACGACCCGATGGTGACGGCGGCGAGCGTGTGGGCGGCGTGCCATGGGGTGGTGAGCCTCGAACGACAGCAGGTGGGCCCGCCGTTGCTCGACTGGACAGCCGTGTATCAGCGCACGATGTCGGCGCTGATGATCGGTCTCGCCGGGGTGCCAGGCGTTCCCAGCGATTCGAGCACCCATGACGCCGCCCCACGGGACTGATCGGTGACGAACGATCCGACCGACGTGTCGCGCCTCGGCCCCCGCACCTGGCCAGAGCTCGCTGCCCGATCACACACGGGATCACACACGGGATCACACACGGGGCCACACCCCGGATCATCGGCGGGCCCGGTGGTGATCGTGGTGCCGGTCGGTTCGTGCGAACAGCACGGTCCGCATCTGCCGCTCGACACCGACACGCGGATCGCGAATGCACTGGCCACTGCGCTCGTGCAGATGGTGCCCAGCCTCGACGGCGCACGACTCCTCGTCACCCCGGCCCTGTCGATCACTGCGAGCGGTGAGCATGCCGGTTTCCCCGGCACCCTGTCGATCGGTACGGCGGCGCTCACGTCGGTGCTGGTGGAGCTGGTGCGGTCCGCCGACTGGGCGGCAGGCGTCGTGCTGGTGAACGGTCACGGCGGCAACCTCGAGGCTGTTCACGCCGCCGTCGTGCAGGCCACCCGCGAGGGGCGCCGACTGCTCGCGTGGTCGCCGTCGGTGCCTGACGGCGACGCGCACGCGGGGCGTACGGAAACCTCGTTGCTCCTCGCGATCGACCCGACGTCGGTGAGGTCGGGATCGGCGGTGGCCGGTCACACCGGACCGCTCCGCGAGGTGATGTCGACGCTTCGCACCGGCGGCGTGCGCGCCATCAGTCCGAACGGCGTACTCGGTGACCCCACCGACGCGTCGGCCGCCGAGGGCAGGGTGCTGTTCGATCGGCTCTGCGACGATCTGGCCGCGGCGGTGCACTCGTGGTGGGCCGCACGCCCGACGGGTGCATCGTGAGCACCACTGCCGACCCGCCGGCAGCGGGTGTCGCGCAGCGTCGCTTCCGACTCGACTCGTCGTGCCGTCGTACCGGTGCCGGGCGGGTACTCATCGGCGGCTCACCGTTGCGTGTGCTCACGCTGTCGGTCGGCGGCGCGGCCGTGATCGACGCGCTGCAACGTGACGGCGAGGTGGAGGTGAGGACCGCGGCGATGACGCGGCTGCTCGACCGGTTGACCGATCTCGGCATCATCCATCCGATGGCGGCTGCGTCCGATGTCGCTGCGTCCGATGTCGCCGCGTCCGATGTTTGGCAGGCGACCGAGCGCTGGACAGCTGCTGTCACCGTGGTCACTCCGTGCAAGGACGAGCTGCCGAGACACCCTCGATGGTCGTGCGCGTCGGTGATCGTCGACGACGGATCGGCACCGCCCCTTGCTCCGCCAGCCGGCGAAGGAGCATCCGACGACCCTGACCAGCAGCCACGCCCGGCCCCGACGCTCGTCCGCCTCCCCCGCAACATGGGTCCCGGCGGAGCTCGCGATGCAGGCCTCGAGCGTGTCGACACACCCTTCGTGGCATTCGTCGACGCCGATGTCGAGGTCGACGAGACAGCGCTCGCATCGCTGACGCACTGGTTCGACGATCCCCGTGTGGCGATGGTGGCGCCGCGCATCCGCGCCATGGCCGCACCGGGTGCCCTGGCCGCGTTCGAGTCGATCCGCTCACCGCTCGACCTCGGCGCAGAACCCGCCAGGGTCGCACCCACGACCCGGGTCTCGTACGTGCCCGCGGCAGTGCTCGTGTGCCGCGCAGAGGCGTTACGAGCCATCGGCGGGTTCGATGCCTCGCTGCGCTACGGCGAGGACGTCGACCTCGTGTGGCGACTCGTCGCTGCTGGGTGGCGGTGTCGCTACGACCCGTCGGTCACGGCGTTGCACCGCACGCGGCCGACCCTGCGCGCCTGGGCGACACAGCGGTTCCGGTACGGCACTTCGGCGGCGCCGTTGGCGCGACGACACGTCGGGGCGCTGGCACCGGTACGGATGAGCGGCTGGAGCGCCGCGACATGGGCCCCGGTGGTGGCGGGCTTCCCGCTCGTGGGCGCGCTGATCGGTGCCGGCACGTCGCTCGCGCTGGTACGCAAGCTGCCGCAGGTCGCTCCTCGCGAATCGCTCAGACTCGCCGGCCTCGGCAACCTCTACGCGGGTCGGCTGTGGTGCGAGACCCTGTCGCGAGCGTGGTGGCCGATCGCCGCCATGGCGGCGGTCACGTCACGACGGCTCCGGCCCATGGTCGTCGGTGCATGGTTGGTACCGATCGTGCTCGATGGTCGGGTGCTCCGACGTGACCGGCCGCCGATCGACCCGCTCCGCTTCGCGCTGCTGCATCTGCTCGACGACCTGGCCTACGGCGCCGGCGTGTGGGTGGGGGCGTGGCGGGAACGTTCGGCCGCTGCGCTGCTGCCGAGCTTCGAGTCGTGGCCGCCCCGGGAAGGGTCAACCGCCGGTGGAACTCAGCAATCGTGAACGTTCTTCGAGATGGCCGCGCAGATCGTTGCACGACTCGCAGATGCTGGCTGGGATGACGCCCCACGCCATCAGGCGGCCGAACACCATGCAGCCGAGGCACACCGCGAACACGGCCTCGAGCGACGCAGCGACGGCGAGACCGGCGATCAGTGCAATCGCGACCGGACCGGCACCGGCGAGCTCGGCGGCGAGCGCACCGCCGCTGAACACGAGACCGACGCCCTGGGCGAAGCGCTTCGGCGGACCGGGAACGAACCGGTGTTCCACCCGCAGCCGCGGGGTGATCACATGGGTGACGAGCCGGCCGAGCGGGCTGAACCGGGGGCCGGCGAGCACGCGGGCGAGGAAGCCGAACGCCAGAGGCACCAGCACCCACCATTCGCGGACCACCAGGAATGCGATCGACTGCAGCACGGCCCCGGCAGCAACGAGCCGCGCCGAGGTCTCGTTGACGGGGTTGGGGAAGCCGAACCAGGAGCGCACTGACATGCCGGTGAGGCTACGACCCGAATCCCGACTCGACAAGTCGGAATTCGACGCAGCCGGGCGTTGTTCGCGCTGGCGCTCGTCGCGGCAGCGCGACGTTCGCGCCCGCAGGTACCGTGGCCGCCGATGACGCTGCGGCTCACGATCGACGAACGCCGGTGGCAGGCCCACGTCGACGAGGTGCGTACCTCGGTCACCGGCCTGACGCCCGTGGTGAAGGGCAACGGCTATGGCATCGGCCGCGCCGCGCTGTCGGAACGCGCACTGGCCTGGAGCCGGGTGCTGGTGATGGGCACGGTGCACGAAGCACTCCAACACCGACGCATCGCCGACGAGCAGGTGCTCGTGCTCACCCCGGCGGTGCGCCCGGTGGCGTTGCCCGCATGGGTGGTACCCACCGTCGGGCGACCCGAGCATCTCGATGCAGTGGATGGCCACCGTGGTGCGGTGGCGGTGAAGCTGCGCTCGAGCATGAACCGCTACGGCACCGACCCCGAGGGCCTCGCGGCGCTGCTCCGACTGCTCGACGAACGAGCGCGACCGGTGCACGCGGCGCTGCTCCACCTCCCCCTTCCCGGTGTGCGCGAGGGCCCAGCCGGCGGCGGGCCCCTCGGCGGGCCCCTCGACGGGCTCCTCGACGAGGTCGAAGCATGGCTCCCGCACGTTCCCGTGAAGGTGCCGGTGTCGGTGAGCCACGTCGACGCAACGGCGATGGCCACACTGCGCGAGCGGTATCCCGACCGCACGTTCCAGGTCAGGCTCGGCACTGCGCTGTGGCATGGCGACAAGTCGTTCCTGCAATTGCAGGCCGACGTGATCGACGTCCACCCTGTGCGTGCGGGTGCCCGGGTGGGCTATCGCGCCACCACGGTCGCCGGTGACGGCACGCTCGTGATGGTGGGCGCCGGGTCGTCGCACGGCATCGCCCCGCTCGACGGCGGCCACAGCCCCTTCCACTTCCGCCGCGCCCGCATCGCACTCGTGGAGGCACCTCACATGCACACCTCGATGTGCTGGGTGCCCCAGGGTCAGCCCGCTCCCGAGGTGGGCGACTGGGTCGATGTGCAACGACCGCTCATCGCTGTGACGGCGGACGAGGTGGTGTGGTCGTGACCGACGCCGCCAACACCTTCCGAGCATTGCCTGTCGACCACCTGCCGGCGATCACCCACCGGCGCGAACGGCTCGTCGGCCCCGACGTCGTGCGCGCCATCGCGCTCATCGGCGTGGTGGTGATGAACTATCACGGCTATTTGAACGGGACGAACGCCGTCGCTGGCGACGATGCCGCGTTCGGGGCGCGCCTGTTCGATCCGTGGACCGGGGTGCTCTCCACGCGGTTCGCGGCCACGTTCATGCTCGTCGCTGGCGTGGGGGTCACGCTGCTCACCGACCGCAGCCGGACGAGTGGTGACCGCGAGGCGATCCGCGACGACCGCTGGCGACTCGTGCGTCGCGGGCTGCTGCTGTACGCGGTGGGCTTCGTGCTCGACTGGGTGTGGCCGGGCACGATCCTGTTCTTCTACGGCGCCACCTTCGTGGTCGCAGCGTTGCTGTTCACGCTTCGCACGCGCTGGCTGGTGGCGGTGGGAGCGGCCGCCGCCGTCGCCGGCGCCGCAGTGAACGCGTGGGTGGTCGACCGCACCGTCGACGGGCAGGCCCCCGGCTGGCTCACCTCGCCCGACACGCTCGACACCCGATCACCACGCGGGCTGCTGTTCGACACGTGGGTCAACGGCACCCATCCACTGCTGCCCTGGCTCGCATTCCTGTGCGCCGGCATGGTGCTCGGTCGTCATCTGGGTGCCATGCGAACGAGCGACGGTCGAACGGGCGACGCCCGGATCTCGCTCGCTGTCATCGGTGGTACCGGGGCCGCCCTGACGGCGCTCACCTACGCGATCAACCATGTCGTCACGAGCGGACGCGCCGGCGACGAGGTGTGGGTCGAGGTGTGGTCGACGCGGCCGTTCGACCGGGGCCTGCTGTACACGCTCGGCACGTTGGGTTCGTCACTCGCCGCGTACGCCCTGATTTCGTGGGCCGCCGAGCGGTGGCACAACAGCACACCGGTCACCGTGCTGCAGGCAGCGGGCGAGATGACCCTCAGCCTGTACTTCGGCCACGTATTCGTGTTCCTGCTGCTGGTCGACGTGATGGAGGCCATCGACGGTTCGGGGCTCGTCATCGCGCTGGTGTTCGCGTTCGCCTACTGGGTGGTCGCACTGGCCGCCGCCGCATGGTGGCGTCACTTCGTCGGCATGGGACCGGCAGAGCGTCTGTACCGTCGGCTCGGCGGCTGAGTCGCCGACGGACGGACGTCGCGACGGCCGCTACAGGATCTCGTCGAAGGTGGCGCAACGCCGGGGATCGGCGGTGTTGTAGCCGCGCATGAACCAGTCCTGGCGCTGCTGGGACGAGCCGTGCGTCCACGACTCAGGATCGATGCGCCCCTGCGTCGTCTGCTGGATGCGGTCGTCACCCACGCCTTCGGCTGCGGCGAGCGCTTCTTCGATCTCGCTGGTCGAATCGAGCAGGTTGCGGTCGTCGATGTCGCGGACCCACACACCGGCGTAGCAGTCGGCCTGCAGTTCGAGCGCCACCGAGTACTGGTTGGCCAGATCGGGGCGGTTCTGCTGCGCCTGCTGCACCTGCGCGTTGGTGCCGAGCAGGTTCTGCACGTGATGGCCGTACTCATGGGCGACGATGTACTGCTGGGCGAGGTCGGTGGATGTGCCGATGAGTTGCTGTTCGAGCGCGACGAGGAAGTCGAGGTCGAAGTAGATGAGCTGGTCGAGCGGGCAGTAGAAGGGGCCGGTCTGCGACGATGCCTGACCGCACGCGGTGTTCGTGCCACCCTCGAAGAACACGGTCTTGGTCACCTGGTACTCGGTGCCGAAGAACCGAGGCAACGCATCCTGCCAGTACGTCTGCACGTCGATGGTGGCGCCACAGAGCACCTGTTCCGCCTCGCTGCTGCAGGCACCATCTGCAGCGTCGGCACTCTGCGCCGCTGGCGAACCGCTCGACAGGCCGGTCGGCGAGCCGCCGGCACCGAGGAGCTGCGGCAGCACCATCGCAGCGATCACGATGATGAGTCCGAGGAGACCGCCGCCCGCCTTCATCGGGAACGGGAACCCACCGCCACCGCCGCCACCGCCCATCCCCGGCAAGCGCATCCCACCACCGCCACCCGACCGGCCGCGCCGGTCGTCGATCATCGAGCTGTCGCGAGAACGAACCTTCGTCATGGCACCACCTTGTCAGAAGCCGAGACGCGAACGCGCCCCACCGGTTCCCGACGTGGGACCATCATCGGTCGTCGCACCGGCTCGCGTGACGGGCGTGACACGTACGCTCGCGGTGATCGCAGTCGTACACGTCCGGCTCAGATCTTGCGGCCGGCCGCGTCCCAGTACGGTGTGCGGAGCTGACGCTTGAGCAGCTTGCCGGCCTCGCTGCGCGGCATCACATCGACCACGTCGAAGCTGCGCGGCACCTTGTATCCGGCGAGCTTCTCGCGGGCGAGCGCGACGAGCGAGCCCTCGACCTCTGCATCCCACGAGGCACCCTCCACCAGCTGCACGGCCGCCTTCACCTGCTCGCCGAACTCCTCGTCGGGCACGCCGAACACCGCCACGTCGACCACCGCCGGGTGTCCGGCGAGCACCCCTTCGATCTCGGCGGGGTAGATGTTCACGCCGCCCGAGATGATCATGTCGATCTTGCGATCGGACAGGTAGAGGTAGCCGTCGTCGTCGAGGTAGCCGATGTCGCCGAGGGTGAACATGCCGGGCTCGCTGTGGGCCTCGGCGGTCTTACCGGGTTCGTTGAGGTACTCGAAGTCGGTGCCCATCGCGTTGCGCACGTGGATGACACCCTCCTGGAACCCTGCTGGCCCGAACGCTGCTGGCGGCGTCGCCTCGGTGGCGTGGCCCGCAGGCTGACCGTCGTCGTCGGGCACCTCGGGCACGATCTTCACGATCATGTTGGCCATCGGCTTGCCCACCGAGCCGGGCTTGGCCAACCACTCCTCGGCGGTGATGACCGACACGACCCCGCCCTCGGTGGCGCCGTAGTACTCGGTGACCTTCGGGCCCCACCACTCGATCATCTGATGCTTCACCGTGGGAGAGCACGGCGCTGCCCCGTGGAGCACGAGCTGCAGGGAGTCACCGCTGAAGGCGGCTCGCCGCTCGGGATCGACACGCAGGAGACGCACGAACTGGGTGGGCACGAGGTGCACGTTGGTGATCGCGTGCCGGTCGATCAACTCGAGCGTCTGGTCGGGCACGAACGAGCGCTGCAACACGATCGACGAACCACCGATGAGCGGGAAGAACGAGAACGCCCACTGGGCGGAGTGGTAATGGGGGCCGCACAGCAGGGTGCGACCGCGAGGCGGGAAGCCGATGTTCACCATGCCGGCCGCCATCAGCTGGTACACCTCCGGGGGCACACCGCCGGCGAACGCTGTGTTGCGCACACCCTTGGGCCGACCCGTGGTGCCCGATGTGTAGAACATCACGCCACCCATCGTCTGGTCGCTCGGCTGGCCGGCCCGAGCGGCGTCGAGCGCCGCCTCGTACTGCTCACCGAACCGCAGTTCGGGCACCATCAGCCCGGTGGCGTTCGCCGCATACGTCGGGTCGGTGACGATCAGCTTCGCCTCGGAGTCGGAGACCACGTACTCCACCTCGTCGGCGGCGAAGTGCCAGTTGATCGGCACCACCATGATGCCCATGTGCGCCGCAGCGACCAGCACTTCGAACGCCTCGCGCCTGTTCCCCGACAGCAACGCGATGCGGTCGCCGGCAGCGATGCCGGCGATGTCGCGGAGGTGGTTGATCAGCCGGTCGACGCGGTCATCGAGCTCGTTCCACGAAGTCGTTCCCTCGTCGTCGACGAGCGCAGGGTCGTGCACCGTGTCGGGTGCGGCGTCGATGAGCGATCGGATCAGGGTGGCCATGGGCCA
>Ga0105046_10007262_pt1 | contig 17467 bp, 8 predicted proteins | sample MAT03_FD_78385 | JGI IMG/M metagenome (GOLD analysis project Ga0105046, IMG submission 78385) | Freshwater microbial communities from Lake Fryxell liftoff mats and glacier meltwater in Antarctica - MAT-03 (megahit assembly) | ecosystem: Environmental > Aquatic > Freshwater > Ice > Liftoff...
CGACGAGCGCGACCAGCTCGCCGCCCTGCACGGTCAGATCCAGCCCTTGCAGCGCCACCACTTCGAGCCCGGCGACCTGATAGATCTTAACCAGATTATGCGCGTGGATCACCGGCTCTGTCACAACCCCGTCGTTGACCACCAGATGCCAGCGATGCCGGCGGCCAACCAGATCGTAGACCAGGCGCAGTTCGACAAAGGCCGCCTTGGGGAGCCCAGCCAGGCCGGGCGGCAGGGCCACGAGAACGGGCGCAAGCCCACGGGCGCGGGCCAGCACCAGCCCGCCATCTTGCGCACGGATGCCCGACGCCTTCCAGATCGTCGCGCGGTAGAACTTCCGCTTGTGCGGGTCCTTCGCGCCATCGCCCCGGTTGGCCTTGGCGGTCTTGCAGGCGTGGTAGAAGGCCTGTTGGGCGGCGGCGCGGCTGTGGGCATGCAAGGTCGGCCAAGCGCGTCGTTGAGCTGCTCGGCGGCGCCCTGGCGCAACCAGTGGCCGGTACGGCGATAGATGCGGTAGTGCCACACGAGCACATCGGTGTAGACTCGCCCACTTTCGCGGTTGAGCGCGTCGGCATCGCTGCGTGACAGGTGGCAATCGAGGGTATGCGTGCGAATCATCGGAGGGGCCTACCGCACCCTCGCCCAGGCGTTCGCACGGGCGAGGGGCAAGTGGCAGGCCGTCGGCGCCGCACTTACTCTAGCTCGATCCGCTGCTCCCAGTTGCTGTTCAGATTGTCACTGGGACCACCGGGCGCCGCAAGCACCTGCGCTTTCGTGAGCACAATGTAGCGACCAATAGGGTAGGTCGCCTTGGTCGGTATGGACACAAAGGCCTGGCCGTCGCCGTCGACCGACACCGTGTTGAGCAGCCCCTTGAAGCAGGCGCGGCCCCCCGGCGTCGTGGCAGGACAGCCCGCGTCGCCGTAGAGGTAGAGCTCGACTACCTCCTGGATGTTGAAGCCGGTGAGCACGACCCCGAAGGTGTCGCCGGGCGCCCCGTGGACGCCATCGTTGCAGAACGCGACATCGTTGTCGCTAATCCGGTCGCCGACGCGCACGGCTGTTACCACCCCGCCTGCGCCTGCCGCCCGATCAAGCAGCGTAATCGTCCCGCCGGTGATGGTCTCGGTCGCGCTGATGATATAGGTCCCCGGCTGGTAGTCCGGCGACGGCACCCAACGCCACCGCACATTCGAGCCGGGGCCGTTGTTTACATCGAAGACGGTGACCGTCTCCTGGACGCTGCCAGCGGGCTGGGGGCCGGTGACGGTGAAGCTCAGCTCGGTGCCAGGAGCTGCCGGGCCAACGGTGTCGATGCAGGCCGGGTCGCCAATGTTGAGCGAGCCAAGATTTGGGAAGGAAAGCTGAGCCCCGCCCAGGGAGGGAAGCCCGCCGTCAGGGGGGAAGCCCGGCGGCACAGTGGGCTGGACCGGTGGCTCGAAGGGGTCGCTCGGCGTGGGCGTGGCGCTGGGCGGCACACGCGTGGCGGTGGGCGGCGCGGCGGTGCTCGTTGGCTGGCGGGTGGCGGTGGGCGCACCAGCGGTGCTCGTGGCCGCAGGTGCGCGCGTGCTCGTCGGCGCCGAGGTGCTGCTCGCCTCGTTCTCCGGGGTCGGCTCGGCGGTCGCCGTGCGGGGCCGGCGCGTCGGGGTGGGCGGCACGCGGGTAGCGGTGGGCGGCACGCGGGTGGCGGTAGGCGCCTGCCCGCCAGCCGCCCCGGTTGCCGTCGGCGCCACCGGCTGCGTCGGGGCCGTCCCCGGCAGCGTGCCGCCTACCGCCCCGCCCGCCAGCAGCTCGGCCCCGAGCCGCCCGAACAGCACGCGGGTTACGCCGCCGTTCAGCTGGTGCAGCTCGAAGCGCGCCCGCTCGAACCACTGCACCGTGTAGCTCTGCCCATCCAGCGTCTCCGTCTGGGCCTCGGTGAGCGGTAGCCCGAACAGGGCCAGGCTCTCGGACGCGCTCACCCCTGGCTGGCCGTCGAGCTCACGGCCGCTGGCCTGCCAGGGCGCCAGGAAGGGCGCGCAGAGGTTGCGGCCGGTCTCGGGGAAGAACTGGCAGCCAGGCTGGGGCGGGCTGGGCGGCGCCTGCTGCCAGTCGCGCCCTAGCTGCTCCAGGCGCTCGGCGCCCACGCGGCCAAGCAGCAGGTTGTAGGGGGATGGGTTGGCCGGGTGCAGCTCGAGGCGGTGGCGCTCGAACCACTGCACCTGGGCAGGGGCGCCAGCAGCCTGGGGGTTGGCCTGGGGCTGGCCCTGGGGGCCGAGCGGGAAGCCGAAGGTGGCGAGGCCGCCCTGCTCCCAGAAGCTGCGGAAGGGGCCGGCGACACAGAAGCTGGTCTCCACGAAGCAGCGCTCGGCGGTCTGGGCGCCCACCTGCGGGAGCAGGGCGAAGGACAGCCCGAGCACACCTAGCAGCGCCAACCCGTAGCCGAACACTCGATGTGTACGCGCCATTGTCGTCTCCTTAAGGTTAGACACGGTTCGAAGGTAGGTTACAATCTGTCGCTACTGGCCCTCACCCCCCTCTCCCTGAGCGGGAGAGGGGGGTGAGGGACTGCGGTACTTGCTACTTGCTCTCGTCCTGCTTGCAGGTCCAGATGGGCGGCTTGGATGAGCTGGTTTCTTTGTCCGCAAGCCATTGCTTGTGCAGGCTGTTGTCGTACGCCTCCTGATTGGATGGGTCGTACACGATGGCTTTCTCGCGCTCGATGGCGGCCTGATCGTACTCGCCGACGTAGCCGTGAATGGCGGCCAGCCGATGGCGGAACACCGCCTGGCGATTGGCGTAGCCGCTCAGCTTGCTGGCCGTGCAGTACTCCTCCGCCGCGCGGCGCCAGCGGGCGTCTACCGTCGCACGGTCCTGCTGGTTCACATCAGTCAGGTAGACCAGGGCCAGGCCGGCGTGCGCCTCGGCGAGGAAGTCCTGAGTGAATGCGCCCTCCTGGTCGAGCAGTTGGATCGCCTGCTGGAACTGCTGCTCGGCAGCGCTCCAGTGGTTGGTCTTCCCTTCCGCATCGGGGATGATGGCATTGCTCATGCAGACGTAGACCTGGCCCATGCCAAACGCGGCCATCCCGCGGACTGTCTTGTCTAGAACGGTGTCGCCAGGGGCATCGACCTGCTTAAACAGCTGGAGCGCCTCGTTCAGCCCTCCGGTGTCCTCGCCCGCGCTCGCCGGATTATTTTCGTCCGAGGTGCAGTCGCCGCGCGAGGCGTAGTAGGTGGCGTCGGCGAGGGAATAGCGGGCCGTCTGGTTGCCTGAGTCGATCGCCAGCACCTTCTGGTAGCTCGCCTTGGCCTCCTGGTACTGCTCGCGGCGCGAGGCGGTCGTTCCCTCGTAGAGCGACACCATCGAGGTGATGAAGGAGTCCTCGAAGCCCTCGACGCCGTTGGCGGCCTTGAAGGCCGTTGCGGCCTGGTCGTAGATACCCGCGTAGTAGTAGTCGAGCCCAACCAGGAACTGGGTGAGCACACCCATGCGCGGGACCAGACGCTCGGCGATGGTTTGGCGGGTTGGCCCACTGGCGGGCAGGCCTGGGCTGGCGAGCTGCGGCCCAAAGGCGTGCTCGCCGATGAACAGCAGCTGGTCGAACGACTGGAGCTTGCGGTCGGAGATGTAGATCTGAGGCGTCAGGAGCGTTTGGCGCGGCGCCTCCTCACACGCAACCTCGCCGTAGAGCACGACATCCGCGTTCATGTCGCGCGCCTTCTGCTCCGCCGCGCGCGCACGGTCCCCGGACGTGCCCAATGAGCCTGTCTGCTCAGGGGAGCGGATCTCGATATCGCCAAGCTCCACCTGTGCCGCCCCGGCCGCAGATAGGCCACCCTTCGCCGTCTGCATCTGCTCCAGCAAGCTCTGGTAGACCACCATCGCGAGGCCGCGGGCTTCGTCGGGCTTGACGACGCAGCCCGACTGCTGCGTCGACTCGAAGTTGGCGACGGCGATGTTCAGGCTGCCGCTCATCGGCTCCGGGGCGGCAGCCGAGGGCGCCGCTGTGCCGGCTGGGGCGCTTGTGGCCTGGGCGACCGTGTCGCCGCTGCGGCTGGAGATCCAGCCGAACACGCCGGCGCCAGCCAGGGCTAGCGCCGCGACGGCGGCGAGGGCGAGCTGCCAGACCGGGCGGCGCGGGGCGACCCCTGGGGCCGGTGGCGGGAGCCGGATCGTACTCCTGCCGCGCGTTGGGGCCAGCGCGTCCGAGGGGCGTGCAGGGAGCCTGAGGCCTGCCCTGGTGGGCATGTCGAGCGCGGGCGTATCGTGGATGGCGATCCGCAGGCTCTCGCGCATCTCCGCAGCCGACTGCGGGCGCAGGTTGGCCTTCTGGGACATCGCCTGCATGAGGACAGCAGCGATGGCGGGGGGCACCTGCGGGTTGAGCTCGCTCGCGGGAAGCAGGGGATCTGGCTCCTCGTTGACGAGCGAGCCAGCGCGCGTCACCGCATCGACGGGCATGCTGCTGGTAAGCAAGTGGTGCAGCGTTGCGGCAAGCGCATACAGGTCGGTCCTGGCGTCCGTTCCCTGGCCCTGGATCTGCTCAAGCGGCGCGTAGTGTGGGGTGTAGCCGAAGATGCTGTCGTTCTGCCCGCCGGTGACGCCCGCCAGCGACATTTTCGCCAGGCCAAAGTCGAGCAGGATGATCTCGTTCTTGGCGGTAAGCTTCAAGTTCTGCGGCTTGATGTCGCGATGGATGACGGGCGGGCTGTGGTTATGCAGGTAGTCGAGGGCGGCGAGCAGTTGGTCGGCCCACAGCAGCACATCTGTGAGGCCAAATGGCTGCTGGCGCTTTGCCAGCAACGTGCCAACATCGTCGCCTGGGATATACTCCATCACCAGGAACTGCCCGTTCTGATCGATAAAGTGGTCGATTACGCGCGGGATGGATGGGTGACGAAGAGCCGCGAGGAGTTGAGCCTCTCGGTTGAAGGCGTCGCTGAGGCGCTCGCCCGAGACGAGCATCTGCTTCAAGGCAACCGTCGTATGCAGGCGGAGGTCTTCAGCGAGGTAGACCGAGCCCATCCCGCCCCGCCCGATATGCTCAAGAACCCGATAGCGCTCTTGAAGGAGCATGCCCTGTGGCTGCATAAGAGCTTCCTGTGGCCGGACCCCGCGCCCCTACGGATTGCTTTGTCTAGAATATAACCTTTTTCCCCTCTTGACAACTGTTCCCGTATCCCATAGACTTCGCATGATCTTAACCAACTGTCCTCGATAACGTGTGCGTAGCAGCTCAATGCCCTGGCTTGTCACAGCTCCCCTGGCTTTGCTATGCCCAGACCGAGCGCCCCCTCTCTTGTTCGACATGGCCAGCTCCTAATCCTGCTTGCCTGAGTCTGCCACGCGTCGCAGGTAGGCTCTGGCTTGCGAGAGATCCTGATTGGCGTATCTATCCTCGTTATCTGACGGCAGTTGCAGTACAGGAGGCAAGATCCATGGCAGACGAGATCCAGGCCGACTTTGAGAAGCTCGGGCAGGTTGCCAGCAAGTTCGACAACCAGGCGCAAGCTACGCGTGAGATGACCCGCAAAGTGCGGTCGGCGATGCAGAAGCTGGAGCAGGGCGGGTGGATGGGCCGCGGCGCCGACGCGTTCTTCAAGGAGATGAACACGATAGTATTGCCGACGCTCAAGAAGATGGAGGCGGCGCTTACGACGGGCTCGCAGGTCTCGAAGGAGATCGCGCAGAAGATGCGCAGCGCCGAGGAAGAGGCCGGCTCGCCGTTCAAGCGCGCGATCTAGGAGGGGCGCACTCTAGCGCGCCGCCATAGGGTGTCACCTGTCATTTTTGCGCGGACTCAAACCTATGCGCTCAGGAGGTTGCTGTGGCCCACGATAAGATCAAGCTGAACTACGAGCAGGCCGAGCAGATGGCGAAGACGTTCAAGGAGGGGGCGCAGCAGCTCCAGCAGACCCAGCAGGAGATGCAGAAGCTTGCGCTGCTGCTGCAAGAGGGGGCGCTGCTCGGTCGCGGCGGCCAGGAGTTCGTCAACGCGATCCAGGGCCAACTCTGCCCGTCGATCGGGCGGCTGAACAATAAGTTCACCGAGCTCGAGGGCGATGTGAAGGCGGCGATCTCCGCGATGCGCCAGGCCGATGCTGAGTCCAAGCAGCAGTTTCGGTAGGCGTCTCCAAGGGGCGTTAGGTTCTATGCGTTAAGGAGATCTGCGATGTTAGGCAAGCTTCTGATGCGCTTCGCGCGCAAGATCGTGGACGGCATCCTCTCGCAGCTTACACAGCAACTCAATATTGTGCAGGAGCTGGCAATGGCGCCAATGCGCCTGATGATCCAGCAGGTGACGGGCGGGATCTGGCGCGGCAACGGTGCGAACGCCTTCGTCCAAGAAGTCTCCAGCCTAATGATCCCCGGCGTCGGCAAGGTCGCCCAGACCATCACCGGCCTCAGCACGAACCTTAAGTTCGCCCAGAGCGTGATCGACCGGGCCGACGAAGAGGTCAACAAGCTGGTCAAGTCGAAGATCACCGATACGTTCAAGTTCTTTTAGCGCGGCGTGCCGCTAGTAGATCGGGAGGTGTCCGGTGGCCGTTAACGAAGTCTACATGGAAGTGCCAGCTGTTCGCAGTATGGCGAAGAAGTTTGGCGAGATCGGCCAGACGCTGAAGACCGTCAACAAGATGTTGGAGGCCTTGAGTACCACGCTCAAGACCATCGCCTTCATCGGGTTTGTCGGCACGGCGGTGGCGGCTCAGTATATCGACATGATCAAGCCCTATATCAAGCAGATGGCCGACAAGTGCGTCGAGCTCGGCAAGGATCTGAGCACGTCGGTCAATGCCTACGAGCGGGGCGACGGCCAGGGCGCGACACGCTTCTACTGAGCATCCCCACAGCCCTCACCCCCCAACCCCCTCTCCCCTTGAGGGAGAGGGGCTGGGGGTGAGGGCTAGCGGATGAGCGTCGCGAAGGTTGCGCCGAGGGTGATGATGAAGGCGATCGCCAGCAGCACAGCCGTTACTGTAAGCGCCGTGCGCGGGGCGGGCCAGCGGCTCTTGCGTTTCGCTGGCGCGTCGCCAAGCTGCTTCAGCAGCACGCCAACCAGTTCTGCGGCGTTCTTCTGGCGCCGGGCCGGGTCCGCACTTACGGCGGTGCTGGCGATCTCGGCCACGTCGCGCACATCCTCCACCCGGCTCATGCGCACCAGCTTGCCCGCCCGCACCGACGCGTAGACCTCAGCGTCGCTGCGCAGCTTGTAGCTGTAGGCCGGCGAGCCGACCAGCAGCTCGTACAGAATGAGCCCCACGCCATACACGTCGGTAGCGTAGTTGGGCTGAGCAGCGCTGTCAATCAGCTCGGGCGCGGTGTAGGCCGGCGCTACCAGCGCGGGGTACCAGTGCTTGGCAAGCTGCTCGCGGTCGCTGGCGACCCCCAGGTCGAAGAGCATCAACTCGGGCGCGGCGGCCTCCGGGCTGAAGCGCACCAGCAGCGCCTCTGGCATAAGCCCGTAGTGGTAGCGGCCCTTGCTTTGCAGGAAAGCCAGCGTGGTGGCGAGGGTGGTCGCGATCCAGCCCACGTGGAAGATCCAGAGCTGTGAGTTTTTCAGCAGCACGTCGCGCAGCGGGTCGCCCTGAAACTGCGCGAACAGGCAGTAGTAAAGCAGGTGCTCGCGGTACATCGCCCGGCCGTACGGCTCTTTTGCGATGCTGGCGTTGGCGTAGGGCGGAAGCAGCTGTGGGAGCGCAACGTCGCGATCTTTGGGCGCCGCGACATCCCGCAGAAAGGTGGCCTCGCGCTTGAGGCGCTCGGTGTGCTCCAGGCCGGGGTGGGCAATCTTGAGCAGCACGGTCTGGCCGTTGTGGCGCGCCTCGTAGAGGGCCGAGCTGCGCAGCACGATGATGGGCCGCGTGATCTCGATGTCGCCGAGCCACTCGCCGTAGTCGAAGATGTACGGCGACATCTCCGCAGGGCAGTAGGTCTCCTGACAGAACAGGTTGCTGTCCGGCGAGGTTCGCTCGCAGAAAAGGCAGATCCGTTTCACAGATACTCCTGCCTACACTATGGCCTTCCAATCATAAGGATGCTGGTACTCTACTGGTTTCCGTAAGGCGTGTCAAGGGTGTGGAGGCCGCGCTGCCAGCCCGCATGCCACGACGAGTGAGCAGCACCATGAGCAAGCAGACCTTCATCGACCGCCCTCCGCGCGTGCAGCCGGAGCTCCCACTCGGCGAACACCAGATCCCCAAACCGCCGTCGCAGCCCGAGACCGGCGCCGAGCGCCTGATGGAGATCGGCCTGCCGATGGTGACGATTATCGGCTATGTGTTCGTCTCGGTCTTCGCTGGCGGCAACCTTGCGCTGATGATCCCCATGGCCCTCGCAGTGGTAGCGGCGGTGGCCTTCTCGATCTACAGCATCCGCCAGGAGAAGCTGAAGCGCGAGCGGCTCGAGCAGGCCTACGCGAACCGCCTTGTCGAGATCAACAAGGCCATGCAGACCGACCACGACCTGCAGCGCCGCTTCTACCGCTACAACTACCCCGACGTCCAGGGCACGGCCCAGATCGTGCGCCAGGCGCTGCACGAGGCGCGCAAGAGCCAGCGCACATTGCGTGCAGACGCCCGGCTCTGGGAGCGGCGCACCGATGACGAGGACTTCGGCGTGCTGCGCCTTGGTGTGGGCACGCTGCCCTCCACCGTCACCTACCGCCTCGGCGATATCGAGGAGTACGCAACCCCTCAGGCGCGCGCTGCCCTCAAGCTGGAGAGCGACTCGCGCTTCGTGTCCGAGATCCCGGTGATCATTTCGCTGCGCGCGCCCGCCGCGCAGGACGGCGAAGAGGAGCAGGCGCAGAAGGCCATGCGCGAGCTGCTGCGCACGCCTGTGGCCCACGCCCTCGGCGTTGCCGGCGAGCCCGCGGCGGTGTACGCCTTCGCCCGCGCCCTCGTGGCGCACTACGCCGTTTTTCACACCCCCTCCGACGCCCGCCTCTACCTGCTCGCCGGCCAGCGCCGCGAGTGGGCCTGGACCGACACGCTGCCCCACTGCCGGGGCGACGAACAGAACCGCTTCCGCTGCTTTGTGAGCGAGATCAAAGAGCAGCCCGGCGAGAAGGCCTTCGACGACGACGACGGCGGCGAGCTCGATCAGTTCCTCGAGGGCGTGCGCAAGGTGCTCGCCCAGCGCAAGATCCGCATGCAGGAGCGCGAGGAGGGCGACGCCGCTACCGGCCCCGCCCTGCCCTTTTTGCTGCTCGTGGTCGATTTGCTCGACGCCACCTACGAGCCTACCTCGCCGCTGCATAGCGTCTCCACCGACGCCGCCCTCGCCTTTATCCTTGAGGAAGGCCCCGCCCTCGGCGCCGCCGTGATCTTCCTTGTCCCCGAGCGCAGCAAGATCCCAGGCGGCTGTGTGGCGGTCGTGGAGATCGAGCAGACCACGCCTGCCACCAACAGTCGCGGCGGCGAGAATCAGCGCCTGCACTTTCGCTTCGCCGCGATTGGCGTCAACAGCCCGCACTACGTGGGTGTTGCAGACGCCGTGCCGGATCTGGCCGACAGCGCCCAGCTCGCCCGCGATATTGCCTCGGTGAACCTGCGCCAGGGTAGCGGCGCCAACCTCACCGCCGCCGTCCCCTTCCTCGATCTGATGGGCCACACGTCGCTCGCCGATCTCACCGCCCAGGCATGGCGCCAATGGCAGGCCAGCACCGAGCCCCGCTACGGCAACTGGCTGCGGGTGAAGATCGGCATGATGTCGGGCAACAAGCCCCGCACCATGGTCTTCTCCGCCAAGCGCGACGGCGTCCACGGCATGGTTGCCGGCAGCACCGGCTCCGGCAAATCCGAGCTGCTGATCTCGCTGATCGCCGGCATGGCGGTGACCTACGACCCCAGCGTGCTGAACTTTGTGCTGGTGGACTACAAGGGCGGCGGCGCGTTTAAGGAGTTTGCCAGCCTGCCGCACTGTGTCGACATCATCACCAACCTGGCCGCCGACGGTGTGACGCGCATGTTTACCGCGATCAACGCCGAGATGAAGCGGCGCCAGGCGCTCAACGCCGAGACCGGCACCAAGAACATCGTGGAGTATCGCCAGAAGGGTCTTCACCGCACCCATCAGGCCTACCCGTTCCTCTTCATCATCATCGACGAGTTCGCCGAGATGATCGCCGACCGGGCCGAGTATAAGGCCGAGCTGGAGAGCATCGCCCGTGTTGGCCGCGCCCAGGGCGTCTCGATGCTGCTCGCCGCCCAGCGCCCCAGCGGCGTGACCGACCAGATGCGCTCGAATATCAAGTACCGGATCTGCCTGCGCGTCGAGACGAGCGCCGAGAGCCGCGAGATGCTGCGCCGCGCCGACGCCGCCTTTCTGCCGACCGGTGTCCCTGGCCGTGGCTACCTTCAGGTTGGCAACGATGAGATCGAGCTGATCCAGGTGGCCTACTCCGGCGACCGCTACATCGACCCGAAGCAGCGCGCCCAGCAGGATCCTGTAATCTGGCCCGCTCGCCGTGGGAGCTCCGCTGTTGCCACCCAGGATCAGCAGCCGCCCGAGCTGTACAAGGCGGTGATCGACGCGCTCAACGAGCTGGCGCAGGCCAATCGGCTGCCCCGCCAGCGCGCCCCCTGGCCCGGCTTCCTGCCCCGCCAGCTCGCCCTCTCCGAGACGCTGATCGCCGAGGATCAGGCGGCCCGTGCCGTCACCTCCAGCGAGTACCTGGCCGAGATCGACCGGATCACGCTTGGCCGTGAGGCGGAGGCGACCCTCACGCTCAACCCGGCGCTTAACCGCTGGCTCGACGGCGAGGTCGGCTGGTCCGACAGCCTCGACTGGTCTAGCTACGCGCTGCGGCCCGTGGTGGGCCTGGTCGATAATCCTTACGCGGCCCGCCAGCTCCCCCTAATTGTGGATCTGCCGCGTGGCCATGTGGTGCTGTTTGGCGCCTCTGGCTCCGGCAAGACGACCTTCATCCGCACGCTGATCGTAAGCCTCGCCGCCACCCATTCGCCCAGCCAGTTCCACGCGTATGTGCTCGATCTGGGCGGTCGCAACCTGGGCGTGCTGAGCAAGCTGCCCCATGTTGGCGCGGTGGTGATCCCCGACGAGGAGGGTTACGAGGAGCGGGTCGCACAGATCTTGCGCGAGGTCGAGGAGCTGATCGAGCGCCGCAAGCTGCTACTAAGCGGCGCGAGCGTCCCCGACGTCTACCAGTATAACCAGGCCCACCCCGAGGCTACGCTGCCCGCTGTCGTGGTTGCGATCGACAACTTCATCGAGTTTGTGGAGACCTTTGGTGGCGACGCCGAGGGCGACAATGCGGAGACGGTGCTCGACAAGTTCGTCGGCATCGCCCGCCAGTCGAAGCCCTACGGCATCCACTTTATCGTTACGGCCACCCAGCTCGCGGTGCTCTCGACCCAGCTTGGCAGCCTCTTCTCGGAGCGCCTCACCCTGCGGCTCGTCGACCCGACCGAGTACCGCTCGATCATCGGCGTCAACGTGCCAGAGCTCGGCGACATCCCAGGCCGTGGCTACGTGCGCATCGGCCGCGAGGGCCTGGCGTTCCAGGTTGCGATCCCTGTAGATACCTGGCGTGGCGACGACGCGCCGGGCAACGAGATCCGCGAGATTGATCGGCTGGCGCAGCTGATCAGCCAGCACGTGGCCGAGTCAGACCAGCGCTACACCATGCCCGCGCGGGTGGACGCCCTGCCGAAGGCGATGCTCTTCAAGCAGATGCTCGCCCGCGAGCACGGGCTCGAGCTCGACCAGAGCTTTGTGCCGCGGCTCGCCGAGATCACCCGGCGGCGCTGGGCCGAGAGCCTCGACCCCGACAAGGCCGACTGGCTGAAGGTGGCGATCGGGGTCGTCTCCGGCAATCGCCCGCGCACCCTCTCCCTGGAGGCGAAGAAGGATGGCGTCCACGGGCTGGTGGCTGGCGGCACCGGCTCCGGTAAGTCCGAGCTGCTGATGACCCTGATCGTCGGACTCGCGCTCAACTACGATCCCAGCGTGCTCAACTTCGTGCTGGTGGACTACAAGGGCGGCGGCGCCTTCAAGCCGTTCGAGCGGCTCCCGCACTGCGTCGACACCATCACGAACCTGAACAAGGCCGCCGTGATCCGCATGTTCACCGCGATCGACGCCGAGATGCGCCGCCGCCAGGCGCTCAACGCCGAGACGGGCACCAAGGATATTGTCGAGTACCGCCAGAAGGGCCTGCACAAGAGCAAGCCCTACCCGCACCTGTTCATCATCATCGACGAGTACGCCGAGATGATCAGCGCCAACCCCGAGTTCGGCGCCGCACTCGATAGTATCACCAGGGTGGGCCGCGCCCAGGGTGTGAATCTGCTGCTGGCCGCCCAGCGCCCCACCGGCGTGTCCGACCAGATGCGGGCCAACATCAAGCTGCGCATGTGCCTGCGGGTTGAAGGCCCCGACACCAGCCGCGAGATGCTGCGCCGCCCCGACGCCGCCTATCTGCCCAACGGCATGCCCGGCCGTGGCTACCTTCAGGTCGGCAACGAGCAGATCGAGCTGATCCAGGTGGCCTACACCGGCGAAAGCTATGCGTATGCCGAGGCCGGCGAGGGCGGTGAGAAGCCCAAGTTCTACGATGTGATTGTGCAGCTCGCCAACGACCTGCTCAGCGGCCCGCGCCCCGCGACCCCCTGGCCGCCCTTCCTGCCCAGCGCCCACACCTTCGCCACCCCGCTGCGCAGCCGCTACCTTGACCCGGCCTACGAGTCGCTGATCACCCTCGACCGCAGCTCGCGCCTCTCGCTCAACCCCTTCCTCCAGGAATGGCTCGACGGCAAGGGCTCCTGGCAAGGGATGAACTGGAGCAGCACCGCCATGCGGGCGATTGTCGGCCTGCTCGACGACCCCTCCAACGCGCGCCAGCTGCCGCTGCTGGTTGACTTGTCCAGGGGCCACGCCGTGATCTTCGGCGCCTCCGGCTGGGGCAAGACGACCATGCTGCGCTCGCTGGTGCTCAGCCTCGCTGCCACCCACTCGCCAGACGAGTTCCAGGCCCATATCTTCGATCTCGGCGGGCGCAACCTGGAGGTGCTGCGGGCCCTCCCCCACGTCGGGACGGTGATCATGCCCGATGAGCGCGGCTACGAGGAGCGGGTCCAGCAGCTGCTGCGCGAGCTTGGTGAGCTGGTCGACCGACGCAAGCTGCTCTTCAGCACCGAGCGTGTCTCGACACTGGTTGAGTACAACGAGGCCCGCCCTGAGAAACTCGAGCCGGCGGTGCTGGTAGTGGTCGATAATTTCGGCGAGTTCATGGAGACGTTCGGCGGCGCGCAGGGCGACGACGAGGACAGCCTGCTCGCGGACTTTATCGCCCTGGTGCGCCAGGGCCGGGCCTACGGCCTGCACGCGGTGATCACTGCCAGCAGGCTCAACGTGCTCTCCAGCAAGCTGTATAGCATCTTCACGGAGCGCTTCACCCTGCGCCTTGCCGATGCCGACGACTACAGCGGGATTGTGGGCGCGAACATGCCGGAGCTCGAGGAGATCGCTGGGCGCGGCTACACGCGCCAGGATCGGGCGGCTCTCAGCTTCCAGGTTGCCCTGGTGCCGGGCGCCATGGACGCCCAGGGCCGCACCCGTGGCGAGGCCCAGCAGATCTATGCCGTCGGCGCCGCGATGGACGCCTTCATCGCGCAGGCGGCCCGGCGCTTCAAGCAGCCGCTGCGCATCGACGCGCTGCCCAAAAGCTCCTCCTACCGCCAGGTGCTGGCGGAGGAGCGCGAGCTCAGCCTGGCCCCCGGCCGCTTCCTCACCGAGCTCCAGGCGAGCACGGTGAAGATCTGGGAGCGCAACGGCTCCGCCGAGCACGCCGACTGGCTACGCGTGACGCTCGCCGCAGCCTCCGGCAACCGGCTGCGTACGCTGCGCCTGGAGGCGAAGAAGGATGGCGTCCACGGGCTGGTGGCCGGCGGCACCGGCTCCGGCAAGTCCGAGCTGCTGATGACGATGATCGTCGGGCTCGCGTTGAACTACTCGCCCGACATCCTCAACTTCGTATTGGTGGACTACAAGGGCGGCGGCGCCTTCAAGCCCTTCGAGGGCCTGCCGCACTGCGTCGACATTGTTACCAACCTCAATGTGGCTGCGGTGGAGCGCATGTTCACCGCGATCAATGCCGAGATCCGCCGTCGCCAGGCGCTCAACGCCGAGACCGGCACCAAAGATATTGTCGAGTATCGCGAGAAGGGCCTGCACAAAAGCCGCGAGCCCTACCCGCATCTGTTCGTGATCATCGACGAGTACGCCGAGATGATCGACTCGAACGACGCCTACCTGCGCGAGATCGAGAGCATCACACGCGTAGGCCGCGCCCAGGGCGTCAATCTGCTGCTGGCCTCCCAGCAGCCCAAGGGCGTAACCGACCAGATGCGGGCCAACATCAAGCTGCGGCTCTGCCTGCGGGTCGAGCAGATGGACACCAGCCGCGAGCTGCTGCGCCGGCCCGATGCCGCCCTGCTGCCCAATGGCATGCCCGGCCGCGGCTACATGCAGATCGGCAACGAGAACCTGGAGCTGCTCCAGGTTTCCTATACTGGCGAGACCCAGCCCGACGACCGGCCCGCCGCCGCGCTCTGGCCCGACCGCCCGGTCCGGCCGCCCGTCGCCGACGAGGACCCGCCCAAGCTCTACGACATGGTCGTTCGCATGACCTCCGATCTCGTCGGCGGGCGGCGGGCGCCGAAGCCGTGGCCCGCGTTCCTCCCCGAGCGCTTCAGCCTGGAGTCGGTGCTGGCCGACGCCCAGCACGGGCGCAGCTTTACGCTGCTTGACGACGTGACCGACTGGCTCAACGGCGACACCGAGGGCCTCTGGCCCGGTGTGCGCTGGGAGGGCGGCGCGCTGCGCCCTGTGGTCGGCCTGGTGGACGACCCGGCCGAGGCCCGCCAGGACCCGCTGCAGTTCGATCTCAGCCGCAGCCATCTGGGCCTCTTCGGTGACGCGGGCTCCGGCAAAACCACGCTGCTACGCACGGTGTTGCTGAGCCTTGCCGCCACCCACGCACCCTCGGAGCTACAGCTCTACATCGTCGACATGGGCGGGCGCAACTTCCGCAGCCTGGAGGGGCTGCCGCATACCGGCGCGGTGATCTACGGCGACGAGGAGACTTTCGAGGAGCGCCTCCAGCGGCTCCTGGCCTTCCTGGCCCGCAGCGTAGACGAGCGGCAGCAGGCCCTTAGCGCCGCCGATAGCGGCACGCTCGCCGAGTACAACGCCCGCTACCCCGAGCGCATGCTGCCGGCGATCGTGGTCGCCCTCGATAATATCGCCGAGCTCCAGGAAAGCTACCCCGCCCTGCTGGAAGATGTGCTCATCCCGCTCGCCCGGCGCTCGCTGAGCGTGGGCGTCACCCTGATCCTGGCGAGCAACCTACACACTCACCTGCCTAGTCGGCTCTACAGCCTGATAGGCGAGCGGGTGACGCTCAAGCAGAGCAACAGCGACAACTATCTCGACATTGTTGGGCGCGGGGCGGTGGAGATCAGCGACCTGCCCGGCCGCGGCTACATCCGCAAGGATCGTCGCCCGCTGATGTTTCACACGGCGCTGCCTGCGGGCGTGCTCGATGCCAACGGCCGGCCGCTGCGCCCCGAGGCCGAGGACGTGCGGCGGATCGCGGAGCAGATGCGGGCGGTAGCCGAGGCGCGGGGCTACAGCCAGCCAGCCCCGGTACAGACGCTGCCCGAGCAGGTGGCGCTCGCCGGGTTGCTGCGCGAGGCCAACCCGCCCCAGCCCCGGCGGGTCGAGGCTGTGCTGGGCCTCGGGGAGAATCTCCAGCCCGTCCTTTTCGACCTGCGGCGCGCCGGGCCGCACTTTCTGGTGATTGGCCCGCCGCTCTCCGGCAAGACGACGGCGCTTTACAGCTGGCTGCTCTCGCTGTCGGAGCGCTACGAGCCTGCCCAGGTGGCCTTCGTGCTAGTTGATCTTCAGCGCACCTTCGCCGAGTACGGCGGCGACCGCACCCTCGCCGAGCTGCCGCACACGCTTGCCTGCGTAACGGAGGTAGAGCAGCTGGAGGCGCTGCTGCCACAGCTGGAGGCCGAGTGTATCGCCATGGCGGCCAGCGACGACGCGCGGGCGATCTTCCTGGTGATCGACAACTTCGACGACTTCAGTGAGGAGGTCACCAACAAGCGCGACATCGAGGAGCGGCTCGCGACGCTGGTGCGGCGCTATGGCCGCGAGGGGCTGCATGTGGTGGCCTCCGCAGCGCCGGAGGGCAACTCCAGCGAGCTTCGGCGGCGCATTCAGAGCGCCAACCTTGGGGTTGGCCTGCGCTCTGCCGCCGCCCTCGACGCCCTGCGCGTGATGCGCACCCCCGACGCACTGCGCCGCCGCGAGCTCCAGGTTGGCCGTGGCTTTGTGGTTCGCTCCGGCCAGACCACCATGATCCAGATCGCCAGCCCCTACGATGATGCGCCCGGCATGGATGAGGACGAGCGGCGCGCCAGCTCGCTCGACGCCCACGTCGAGCGCCTGCAAGCCCGTTACTCCGATACGCGGGCCGAGTGGCTGGCCCACGTAGAGGAGCAGGCGCCGGAGGCTATGACGATCACGCCCTTGGGGGGCAGCGCGTCGCCCCAGGCTGCGCGCGTGCAAGCGCTGGTGTGGGCCCAAGCCCGCAGCGAGGTAGAGCATCTGAAGCAGGGGAACGGGCACGGCGCGCTGATCGTCGAGCGGCTCACCCAGCTCGAGGGCGACGGGCTCAACCGCGAGGAGGTGCGCATCGAGCTGCTGCGCGAGCTGTATGTGCGGCAGCAAGAGCAGCTGGGGCTGGACATGGAGAGTGTCCGCGCCATGATGGAGTGGCTCGATGAGGAGTCGCTGCTGATTTCGCTGGAAGGCCAGGCCGAAGAGGAGACTAATACATGAGCGCCGAAGAAACGCGGCTCGAGCTAGTGGTCGACGTCTTTGATCTCGCCGCCCAGCGGGCCCTGGCCCTGAGCACGCTCACCCCGCCGCAGCTGGTGGACGCCGTGCTAGCGGAGTTCCGCGAGCTGGAGTTTCTTGGCGATAACGCCGACGACTACCAGCTGCTCAAGGCCACCGACCGCTCGCCCCTGGACGACGGGGCCACGATCGGCGACCAGCTTGGCGGCGGGGATCGGCTCATCCTGATGGAGCGGGTAGCGCAGCCGCCCGCCGGAACCCGGCCGCCTAGCCGCCTGGTCTACCTGCGCGAGCAGGGCAGCGGCAAGGTGTACCCGCTCCACTGGCAGCCGGCGATCATCGGGCGGCCCGACCGCGAGCAGGACCACAACGACCGGGTGGCGGTGAATCTGTCAAATCACCCGGCGGGCCAGCGGGTCTCGCGGCGCCACGCGCAGATCGTCGAGAGCGATGGGGTCTTTTTCGTGGAGCCGCTCTCGCCCAACCCCACCGTTGTGCGTGACGGCCAGGGCACCGTCTTTCCCGCGCAGACCCGCCAACCGCTCCGGCACGGCGATGTGGTCTTTCTGGAGAACAGCCAGATCGCGCTGAA
>Ga0105046_10007263_pt1 | contig 17463 bp, 19 predicted proteins | sample MAT03_FD_78385 | JGI IMG/M metagenome (GOLD analysis project Ga0105046, IMG submission 78385) | Freshwater microbial communities from Lake Fryxell liftoff mats and glacier meltwater in Antarctica - MAT-03 (megahit assembly) | ecosystem: Environmental > Aquatic > Freshwater > Ice > Liftoff...
AACCCCATCGAAACGGCATTCGCCAAGCTCAAAGCCCTCATCCGAAGGGCTGCAGCAAGAACCCGTGACGCGCCATGGCAGGCCGAGGGCCAAGTCTGCGACCTCTTCACCGAGGAGGAATGCTACAGCTTCTTCAAAGCTGCAGGCCATGCAGCCGATCAACCGCAACGCGCTCTAGCGGCTACCCGGGACAATTCTGAACAGATGAAGCTGGGAAGGACTGCTCAGCCCCCCGGTGCGGTCACGCGGCCTCGGGGCGGCGCACGCTTTGCGCGGCTTCCAGCACCAGTGGGCGCAGGCCCTCGCCACCGGCATCGACGATGTCGAAGAACTGGCGGCGCATGCGGGGTTCCCAGAAGTCATTGATATGGCTTGCGAAACCGGACAGTCCCTCTGCCCTTGGCTTGCTCTCCATAAACAGCGCGATCTGGTTCGCCATATGGGTGATCTTTTCAACGGACATGGGTGTGCTCCGAGTTCAGGCGGTCGGTGTGGGTGAAAACCTCGAACCGGTCGGGGCGGGCGAGGGCGATGAGGCAAAGGCCCGCGCTGTCCGCCAGTGCGACGGCATCGGCGGTGGGGGCGGAGACGGCGATGAGGACGGGGGCGCCGAGCATGGCCACCTTCTGCACCATATCGATCGAGACGCGACTGGTCAGCACCACGGCGCCGGCGGGGTGGGGATTTCGGATCAGGTGACCGCAGAGCTTGTCGAGCGCGTTGTGGCGGCCCACGTCCTCGCGGGCCGCAAGGATGCCTTCGGGCGTCCACCAGGCAGCACAGTGGACGGCGCGGGTCGCATCATGCAGGCGCTGTTGGCCGGGCAGAGCGGCCACGGCGGCCATCACTTGAGCGGGGTCCATGCGAAAGCTGCTGGCGGGGATGGTGGGCAGAGGGCGCAGCGCCTGATCCAGCGAGTCAATCCCGCAAAGTCCGCAGCCGACCGGGCCCGCCATGGTGCGGCGGCGGGCGGCAAGGCGCGTCTCGGCCTGTGGCGCAAGCCAGACCTGCACGTCGCGACCGCGCGGCAGGGTTTCAACCTCCACCGACAGGATCTCTTCCGGCCGGGCAATGCCTTCGGTGAGCGCAAAGCCATAGGCGAAGTCGACCAGATCGTCCGGGGTGGCCATCATTACCGCTTGCGTGGTGCCATTGAACGACAGCACCACCGCCGCCTCTTCGGGCAGCAGGCGGCTGCCGGGCTCCACACCCGGGCCGAAAGCCAGCCGCGAGGTGGGGCGGGCGCCCTTCATTCCGCGGCCGGCAGGATGCGGCGGGACCGGGTGGAGCGGTCGGCATAGTCGAGCTGCCATTCCGAGGGGCCGTTGGTGGGGCTGACCTGCACCGCCGTTACCTTGTATTCCGGGCAGTTGGTGGCCCAATCCGAGAAGTCGGTGGTGATGACGTTGGCCTGGGTCTCGGGGTGGTGGAAGGTGGTGTAGATCACGCCGGGGCTGACGCGATCGGTCAGGGTCGCGCGCAGGCTGGTCTCGCCCGAGCGGCTGGCAAGGCGGACCCAGTCGCCTTCCTTGACCCCGCGGACTTCGGCGTCGTGGGGATGCATTTCCAGCACATCCTCGTCATGCCAGATCACGTTGCGGGTGCGCCGGGTTTGCGCGCCGACGTTGTACTGGCTGAGGATGCGCCCGGTGGTGAGCAGCAGGGGGAAGCGGGGGCCTGTACGCTCGTCCGTCGCCACATATTCGGTGCGGATGAAGCGGCCACGCCCGCGCACGAAGCCGTCGATGTGCATCAGCGGCGTGCCTTCCGGCGCCGCCTCGTTGCAGGGCCATTGCACCGAACCCATCGTCTCCAGCCGTTCATAGGACACTCCGGCGAAGGAGGGCGTCAGAAGCGCGATTTCGTCCATGATCTGGCTGGGGTGGGTATAGGTCCATCCTGCCCCCATCGCATTGGCGAAGAGTTGCGTCACTTCCCAGTCGGCATAGCCGTTGCGCGGCGCCATGACCTTGCGCACACGGTTGATGCGGCGTTCGGCATTGGTGAAGGTGCCGTCCTTTTCCAGGAAGGACGACCCGGGAAAGAACACATGCGCATAGTTCGCCGTTTCGTTTAGGAAAAGGTCGTGGACGATCACGCATTCCATCGCGGCGAGGCCCGCCGAGACGTGCTTCGTATCAGGATCCGATTGCAGGATGTCTTCACCCTGGCAGTAAAGGCCCTTGAATGACCCCTCCACCGCCGCGTCCAGCATGTTGGGGATGCGCAGGCCCGGCTCGCGGTCGATCGCAACGCCCCACATATCCTCGAACACCGACCGGACAGCGTCGTTCTTGACATGCCTGTAGCCCGGGAGTTCGTGCGGGAAGGACCCCATGTCGCACGATCCCTGCACGTTGTTCTGCCCGCGCAGGGGGTTCACGCCAACGCCGGGACGGCCGATGTTGCCGGTCAGCATGGCGAGGTTCGCGATGCCGATGACGGTGGTGGAGCCTTGGGAATGTTCGGTGACGCCAAGGCCGTAGTAGATGGCGCCGTTGCCGCCCTTGGCGTAGAGCCGGGCCGCCGCGCGCACCTCATCGGCCTTTACGCCGGTCAGCAGTTCCACCGCTTCGGGCGAATGCTGAGGCGCTGCGATAAATTCTGCGTAGTCCTGGAACTCGTCCCAGTCGCAGCGGTCGCGGATGAAGGACTCGTCGAACAGTCCTTCGGTCACGATCACATGGGCGATGGCGCTGACGAGGGCCACGTTCGTCCCCGGGCGCACAGGCAGGTGGTGCGCGGCCTTCACATGCGGGCCATCGACCAGATCAATCCGGCGCGGGTCGATGACGATCAACTGCGCGCCTTTGCGCAGACGTTTTTTCAGGCGGCTGGCAAAGACAGGGTGGCCATCGGTCGGGTTGGCGCCGATGATGATGACAACATCCGTCTGCTCGACGGAATCGAAATCCTGCGTACCGGCCGAGGTGCCGAAAGTCTGCCCCAGGCCATAGCCGGTAGGCGAATGGCAGACGCGGGCGCAGGTATCGGTGTTGTTGTTGAGGAACACTGCGCGGGTCAGCTTCTGGACCAGAAACGCCTCTTCATTGGTGCAGCGAGAGGACGTGATCACCCCGACAGACTGGCGCCCGTATTTTTCCTGAATGCCCCTCATGCGTTTCGAGGCAAACTCCATCGCCTCAGACCAGGACGCTTCCTTCCACGGATCGTTGATGTTGTCGCGGATCATCGGATTGAGGATGCGGTCCTTGTGCGCGGCATAGCCATAGGCAAAGCGGCCCTTGACGCAGGAATGGCCACGGTTGGCCTTGCCGTTCTTGTAGGGGACCATTCGCACCAGCTCGTCCCCGCGCATTTCGGCCTTGAAGCTGCACCCGACCCCGCAATAGGCGCAGGTGGTGATGACGGCACGCTCGGGCGTGCCGATCTCGATCACCGATTTTTCCTGCAGCGTGGCGGTGGGGCAGGCGGCGACACAGGCGCCGCAGGATACGCAGTCCGAAGTGAGCGCCGTATCTGTCTTGGCGCCGAAGGACACGCGGCTGTCGAACCCTCGGCCTTCGATGGTCAGGGCAAAGGTGCCTTGCACTTCTTCGCAGGCGCGCACGCAGCGGCTGCAGACGATGCACTTCGCCGGATCATAAGTGAAATAGGGATTGCTGTCGTCTTTGGCGATCCATTGCGGGTTTTTCTCGCCCGAGGTGTTCTTGGCACGGAAATGGGTCTCGACAGCCTCGTAGCGCACATCGCGCAGGCCCACGGCGCCCGCCATGTCCTGCAACTCGCAATCGCCGTTGGCGCTGCAGGTCAGGCAATCCAGCGGGTGGTCCGAGATGTAAAGTTCCATCACCCCGCGGCGCAGTTGCTTCAGCTTGCCGGTCTGGGTGTGCACCTTCAGCCCCGGTGCCACGGGCGTGGTGCAGGAGGCGGGCGTGCCGTTGCGGCCTTCGATCTCGATGAGGCAAAGGCGGCAGGAGCCGAAGGCGTCCACACTGTCGGTCGCGCACAGTTTCGGCACCGAAATCCCGATCTCGGCCGCCGCGCGCATGATGCTCGTGCCTTCGGGCACGGTGATGTCAAAGCCGTCGATGGTCAGCGTGACCATGGTTTTGGATTTCGCCGCAGGGGTGCCGAAGTCGCGGTCGGGGAGGATGAAGTCTTTCATTCGGCAGCTTCCTTCACAGGGGCGAAGTCATTGGGGAAATGCGTGAGCGCGGACAGCACCGGATAGGGGGTGAAGCCGCCAAGCGCGCAGAGCGAGCCGGATTTCATCGTGGCGCAAAGGTCGGTCAAGAGCGGGATCGCGGTGGCGTCGCCCCGGGCAATGCGGTCGATGGTTTCGGTGCCGCGTACGGCGCCGATCCGGCAGGGGGTACATTTGCCGCAGGATTCGATGGCGCAGAACTCCATCGCAAAACGGGCCTGCGCCAGCATGTCGGCGCTGTCGTCGAAGATGGTCAGACCGGCATGACCGATCAGCCCGTCCTTGGCGCCGAACTCCTCATACCCAAAGGGCGTGTCGAAATGCGAGCGCGGGTGATAGGCGCCCAAGGGGCCGCCCACCTGAACAGCCTTGACCGCGCGACCGGAGGCGGTGCCACCCGCGATGTCGTCGACGATCTGGCCAAGCGTCAGGCCGAAGCCTGTCTCGTAAAGCCCGCCGAAGCGGACGTTTCCTGCGATCTGCAAAGGGATCGTTCCGTGCGATCGCCCGAGGCCGAAGGTCTTGTAGAACGCCGCCCCCCGCTGCAGGATCACCGGAATGGAGGCGAGCGAGATGACGTTGTTCACAACCGTCGGCTTGCCCATGAAGCCTTCGAGCGCGGGAAGCGGCGGTTTTGCCCGTACGACGCCGCGCTTGCCTTCGAGGCTGTTGAGCAGCGAGGTTTCCTCGCCGCAGACATAGGCGCCCGCGCCGACGCGAATTTCAAGGTCGAAGCGCGGGCCGCGGCCCAGCACCGATGGACCCAGAAGCCCTCCGTCTTCGGCGATCCGTACTGCCGCCTGCATCACCCGGATGGCTATGGGGTATTCCGACCGGATATAGACGAACCCCTTGGTGGCGCCGGTGGCGAGGCCCGCGATCACCATCCCCTCGATCAGGGTGAAGGGGTCGCCCTCCATCAGCATGCGGTCCGCGAAGGTGGCGCTGTCGCCTTCATCGGCGTTGCAGACGATGTACTTGCGGTCGGCCCGGGCGTCGGCCACGGTCTTCCACTTGATGCCGGTGGGAAACCCCGCACCGCCGCGTCCGCGCAGGCCCGAGGCGGTAACCTCGGCGACGATCCCGGCTGCATCCAGTCCCATCGCCCGGTGCAGGCCAGAGAGGCCGCCCTGCGCCTCATACTCGGCCAGCGACAGCGGGTCGATTACGCCAACGCGGGCGAAGGTCAGCCGCGTCTGGCCCGCCATCCAGGGTAGGGCATCGACGAGGCCAAGCGCCTTCGGGTGGGCGGACAGATCGCGAAAGAGGCCGGGCACATCGGCCAAGGTCATCGGGCCAAAGCCCGTGCGGCCCGCTTCGGTTACCACTTCGACCAGCGGCTCCAGCCAGACCATCCCCCGCGATCCGTTGCGGATAATCTCCACCGTCACGTCAAGGCGCGCGGCCTCTGACAGGATCAAAGCGGCGACCTCGTCGGCCCCCAGGGCCACGGCGGCGGAATCGAGCGGGATGAAAAATTTCATGCCCGCACCCCGTCCAACACTGCATCAAGCCGCGCCTCGTCACAGCGGCCGATCAATTTGCCATCCACCATCGCGGCGGGGGCGCAGGCGCACAGGCCAAGGCAGAACACCGGCTCCAGCGTCACGGCGCCGGTGGCTGTTGTCCCATGCCAATCGACCCCCAACCGGGCCTTGGCATGGGCCGCAACCCGGTCCGCCCCCATGGCCTGACACGCCTCGGCCCTGCAGAGCTTGACTACGTGCCGCCCCGCAGGCGCCTCGCGGAAATCATGGTAGAAGGACATCACACCATGCACCTCGGCCCGCGACAGGTTCAAAGCGCGGGCGATGATGGGCAGGGCTGCCTGCGGTACATGACCAAACGCGGCTTGAAGGGAATGCAGGACAGGCAGCAACGGCCCCTCCATCCCGTTGTGATCGTTCAGGATTTCTTCTATTCGGTCGGCAAGGCCGGGAGGTGTGGCATGGTCGAGCATGAGAATGGCCTTGTGCGAGATATTGTCATTTACTTCGGAAACGATAGGTATATCAATGTTGTAAAACCGTCGAACGATAGTTTTTACCTATCGATCCTTCCGCGTACCATAACGCGCCGCCTCGGCCAGAAAGGCGGCCAGGACGGGCGTCTGCGGATCGCGGCGGGGGGCGATCAGGCCGATCAGATGCTCGGCCTCCGGTTCCACGATGGGGATGGACCGGAGCCGCCCACCATCGGCGAACATTGCGGCCAGCCGCATCGGCACGATGCTGACCCACCGCCCCGACAGCACATGGGCTATCAGCGCGATGGTGGAGTTCGAGGTGACCCCGGGCGTGACCTCTGCCCCCGCCTCGGCCAGATGCTGGTTGATGATGCGGCGGTTCTGCATGTCGGCGGTCAAAAGGCAAAGGGGTTCCTGCGCCACCTCGGCCCAGGTGACCTGTCCGCGCCCGGCATGCCGTGAGCCTGGGGCGCACAAAAGCCGGTAAAACTCGGTGTAAAGCGGCACCTGTGCTACCCGGCCCAGGGGTTCGTTGTCCAGATAGGTGATGCCTGCGTCCAGCTCCAGACTCTCGATCCCTGCGAGGATCTCGGCACTGGTGCGCGACAGGACCGACACCCGCATGTTGGGATGATGCGCGAGAAATGGTTCCGTCACGTCGGCGATCATCGGCAGGGCGGTGGGGATCACCCCAAGCCGCAGGTTGCCCGAAAGGCCTGCCCGCGCGGAACGCATCTCGTCCTTCATCGCGCGCATGTCGCCCACGATTTTCAGTGCCCAGTCATGCACCCGCTGGCCCTCGGGTGTCAGGCCCTGAAACCGGCTGCCGCGAAACACCAGCTGCACGCCCAGCTGATCCTCCAGCTGCCGGATCGCCCCGGAGAGCGATGGTTGCGTAACCCTGCAGGCTTCGGCTGCCCGGCCGAAGTGCCGCTCGCGTGCAAGGGCTATGAACATCTCGAGCTTGTCGATCATGCCGCAAGCCTGCGCGCAATCACGTCTTGTTCGCAAGCCCCCGCCACCCTAACTGTGCAGCATGAGACGCTTCGTTCCCTTCCTGCCAAAACCCGCCTTTGTCCCCGTCATCCGCCTGCAGGGCAGTATCGGGTCCGGGGGGCGCAGCCTGTCGGATGCCGGCCTTGCGCCCCTGATCGAGCGGGCTTTTGCGAAGGGCAAGCCTGCGGCTGTTGCCCTGGTGATCAACTCCCCCGGCGGATCGGCCGTGCAGTCAAGCCTGATTGCCGCCCGCATTCGCCGTCTGGCGGAGGAGAAGAAAGTTCCCGTCCATGCCTTTGTTGAGGATGTGGCCGCCTCGGGCGGCTATTGGCTCGCTTGTGCAGCAGACGACATCTGGGTGGACCCTTCGTCCATCGTCGGGTCCGTTGGGGTGATCTTCGCCTCCTTCGGATTTCCCGAGCTGTTGGCCCGGCAAGGGATAGAACGGCGCGTGGTCACGGCGGGGCGGTCCAAAAGCTTTGCCGACCCGTTCCTGCCGCAAAAGCCCGAGGATGTGGACCGCCTTCGCGCCTTGCAGACCCCGATCCATGAGGCCTTCATTGCGCATGTCAAGGCGCGGCGCGGCGCACGGCTCGATGCATCGGCTGACCTCTTCAATGCCGATGTCTGGGTGGGACAGGGCGCCGTGGCACCGGGGCTTGCGGACGGGATCGGCCATCTCGTGCCAAAATTAAAGCAGCTTTACGGCGACAAGGTGCGCTTCGTGCCGTTGGGCCAGAAAAGAAGCCTGTTACAGCGGTTCGGCCTGGCCGCCATGGACAGCGCGCTTGCGACGGTAGAAGATCGCGTTCTCTGGGCCCGTTACGGGCTGTAGATCAAGGGGGCGGAGCGTGCTGACCAAGGTTGTCCTCGTTTTTCTCGGCGTCATGGTGATCATCGGAATGATCGGCAAGGCATTGTTCCCAGGCACGATGAGCCGTATCGCGAGAAAATCCCTGCCTGTTGCTAGATGCGCTACGTGCGGGCGCTTTTTGCTTGGCGCCAAAGACTGTGATGGGCTTGGTTCGGGGTGCAGGCAGAAAGGATAAGATATGCGGGCGCTCGTCACCGGTGCGGGAAAACGGCTTGGGCGGGAGATGGCGCTGTACCTTGGGCGTCGCGGCCATGATGTGGCCGTGCATTACTCAGCCTCTCGCGATGAAGCAGACGAAGTGGTGGCCGAGATCCGCTACATGGGTCGGCAAGCGGTTGCGATTGGCGCCGACCTTCTGATCGAGGCGGAAACCGAGGGCCTGATCCCTGCCGCAGCCGCAGCCTTGGGCGGCCCGATCAGCGTTCTGGTCAACAATGCCTCGATATTTGAATATGACACGATCCGGATCGGCACACGACGCAGTTGGGACCGGGCCATCGAAACAAACCTGCGCGCGCCCTTTGTGCTGACGCAGGCCTTCGCCGGGCAGTGCCCGCCCGTCGGCCGCGATGCCGCCGGAGAGCCGCTTCCATCGGGTCTTGTCGTTAACATGATAGATCAGCGGGTCAACAAGCTGACGCCTGAGTTTGCCAGCTACACGGTGGCCAAGATGGGCCTTTGGGCGCTGACGCGGACCTCCGCACAGGGGCTGGCGCCTCAGATCCGCGTGAACGCCATCGGCCCCGGGCCCACGCAGCAGGGGCTTCGGCAATCGGCAGAGCATTTCGCCCGCCAGCGTGCGGCCACCCTGATCGGCCGGGGCGCCAATGCAGCAGATATCACTGCGGCGCTTGGATTTTTTCTCGATTCTCCTGCTGTGACAGGGCAGATGATCGCGGTGGACGGGGGCCAGCATCTGATCTGGCAGAGCCCGGATGTTCTGGGTGTGGAGTGATCCTTGCAACCCTGGCCGTAAAGTTGTCCACCTTTGGCAAACAGGTTACACTAATGTCATGGTCACCTTACATACCCCTTCCCAAGCCGCAGCCTAAAGAAAAATTCCGTTTTATTTCAATGGTTTAGTTTACCGCCTAAAAAACAGGCAAATCGGTGAAACCAGCCGAAAACAACAATATTTCGGGGCTTCTCAAATCCTGTCCCAAGACTTGTCCACAGAAACGGTGGACAGGTTTTTACTTGCACAGGCCCCCCCGGCGTTGCAGCAGAGGTGAAGAATCGACTAACGATCTGAGAGCAGTGAGAGAAAGTCAGCGCTGGTGAAAGAAAACGTCACAAATCCCTCGGGATATGAAATCATCAATGATTACCTGCGGTCGATTGACGCATCTCCGGGCGTTTACCGGATGCTTAATGCAGCGTCGGAGGTGCTTTACGTCGGGAAGGCGCGCAATCTTCGGGCACGGGTGTCGAATTATGCCCGCCCTTCGGGCCATTCGGGCCGAATCGCGCGGATGATCTCGGAAACGGCGTCGATGATGTTTCTCACGACACGGACGGAAACCGAAGCGCTGCTTTTGGAGCAGAATCTGATCAAGCAGTTGAAGCCGCGATACAACGTGCTTTTGCGTGATGACAAATGCTTTCCCAACATCCTGATCAGTACGACGCACCGCTTTCCTCAGCTGAAGAAACACCGTGGAAAGAAGACAGAAATGGGTAGCTACTTCGGCCCCTTTGCCAGTGCAGGGGCGGTCAACCGTACGCTGAACCAGTTGCAGAAGGTCTTTCTTCTGCGCAACTGCAGCGATGCGATGTTTGAAAGCCGCACCCGCCCCTGTCTGCAGTTCCAGATCAAGCGCTGTTCGGCGCCCTGCACCGGCCGTATCGACCGCGACGGCTATGGCACGCTCGTTGCCGATGCGGAACGTTTTTTGCAAGGGCGCACGACCGCGGTGCAGGCTAACCTCGCTGCCGAGATGTCCGTCGCGGCCGAGGCGATGGAGTTCGAACGCGCCGCCGCTCTGCGCGACCGGATCAAGGCGCTGACTCAGGTGCAGCAATCCCAGGGCATCAACCCCCAGGGCGTGCCGGAGGCCGATGTGATCGCCCTGCATCTCGAGCATGGTCAAGCCTGCGTTCAGGTGTTTTTCATCCGGGCAAACCAGAGCTGGGGCAACCGCGACTTCTATCCCCGGACCGGGGCGGGAGCCGAAGAGCCGGAGATCATGGAAGCCTTCGTTGCCCAGTTCTACGACGACAAGGACCCACCCCGGCTGATCTTGTTGTCGCACCCGGTCGAGAATGAGGATCTGGTGTCCCAGCTTTTGACGGACCGCGCAGGGCGCAAGGTAGAGCTCGCCGTGCCACAACGGGGTGAGAAGGCAGAACTGGTGGAGAACGCCGCCCGCAACGCCCGGGAAAGTCTGGCCCGCAAGATGGCCGAAACCTCGACCCAGACCCGTCTGCTCGACGGCCTGGCCGAGGCTTTCGAGCTGGAAGGCCCGCCCCGGCGGATCGAGGTCTACGACAACTCGCATATCCAGGGCAGCGACGCCGTGGGCGGCATGATCGTGGCAGGGGCGGAGGGGTTCCTGAAGTCGCAATACCGCAAATTCAACATCAAGTCGGCGGCGGGGGCGAATTCCGACGATTTCGGCATGATGAAGGAGGTGCTGTCCCGCCGGTTCGAGCGTCTGCTGAAGGAAGACCCCGAGCGCAGGACCGAGCTGTGGCCCGACCTGTTGCTGATCGACGGAGGGGCGGGGCAGGTCTCGGCTGTGGCCGGGATCATGGCCGAGCTGGGCGTGGACGACATCGCCATGGTGGGCGTGGCCAAGGGCATCGACCGCGATCAGGGCAAGGAGGAATTCTACCGCCCAGGCGAGCCGCCCTTTGCGCTGCAACGCAACGACCCGGTGCTTTACTTCGTCCAGCGTCTGCGCGATGAGGCGCACCGTTGGGCCATCGGCGCGCACCGCGCAAAACGGGCCAAGGCCGTGGGGATCACGCCGCTTGATGACATCCCCGGTGTGGGCGCCACCCGCAAACGCGCGCTCCTGTCGCATTTCGGCTCGGCCAAGGCGGTCGCCCGGGCGGGGATTTCCGACCTGACTGCTGTCACCGGGATTTCGCAGTCGATGGCCGAGAACATCTACAACTTCTTCCACCCGTGACCTGCGAAAGGCGCCCCGGAGCCACTCTGGGGTGCCCCATAAAGGAATAGCTCGACCAGCTCGGGGCCGTGGTCAGGTCAATCTCGGTCCAGTAGGGAGTCGCGCGAGATGATGGTGGTGTAGCTTGCAGGCTGCCCCGCAGACCAGGCATCAAGGCCGAACTCGGAGACATCGGTGACGATGCTGTGGTAGATGACCGCGTCCAGCAAGATCGGATCAGAGATGCTGCGGCCGAGGACAAATCCGATCACGTCGCCGGGGACAAGGCCCGCGCCTTCGGCCACGCCTTTGGACACGCCGCCCGGCACCACCGCAAGCACGGAAACGCCGGTCTCGTCTTCGGTAAGGCCGAAGGCCTGCTGCACCGAAGGGTAGAGCCCGATCAGGACGGCATCAAGCGCGCGGCTGACACAGGATGCAGGCAGCCCGGTTTGCGCTCATACCGGAAGGACCATCTTGGCGGCCGGACCGCCGCCCGTGGTCAGGGCGCGCAGCCAGGTGAAGGTGAAACGCGCCAAAGGTGTCACGTGTCCCCTTTCAGGCGCACCACCGCGTCTACGCAAGAATCTCTTGCCTGGGTCGGCATCCGTCCATCGCGTATTATGAATACTCCGATGGGTTCATCGCAGAAAGCCGCGGTCCGTGGGGCGCCGGTGCACGCGACCAAGCCACCCTCTTCCCCGCAGCCCCCCCTTCGGATAGGTAGGGGACATGAAATGGAACATCCCGAACACGCTGACCCTGCTGCGTTTGCTGGCTGCCCCCGGCGTCGCGGTTATGTTCTTGTATTTCCATCGGCCCTGGGCGGATTGGTTCGCGCTGGCGCTGTTTGTGCTTGCGGCGCTGACGGACTGGTTCGACGGCTACCTTGCGCGCCTGTGGAAACAGGAAAGCAAGTTCGGCGCAATGCTCGACCCGATTGCCGACAAGGCCATGGTGGTAATCGCCCTGGTGATCATCACCGGCTATTCAGGGATGAACCCCTGGCTGATCCTGCCGGTGACAGTGATCTTGTTCCGCGAGGTCTTTGTCTCGGGCTTGCGCGAATTCCTCGGGCCGCGGGCGACGCTTTTGAGCGTGACCAAGCTCGCCAAGTGGAAGACAACGGCGCAGATGGTGGCGATTGCGGTGCTGTTTCTGGGCACCGGGCTCGAGTATCTGGAGGGCATTGCCCGTCAGGGGCTGACGACGGATGAATATGCCAGCCTGGTGACGCAGGGCCTGGCGGACCCGATCCGCTCTTGTGGCGCGCGTGGCTGTTCGTCTTATGCCACGATCCTTGGCCTTGCGCTGATCTGGGTGGCGGCGGGGCTGACGGCGATTACCGGCTGGGATTACTTCGCCAAATCGATGCCATACCTAAAGGACGACAGGGCATGATCGACGTGATCTATTTCGCCTGGGTGCGCGAGCGGATCGGCCTGCCGCGCGAACGGCTGGAGACAGAAGCCGCCACGGTTGCCGATCTGGTCGCCGAACTTTCTGCGCGTGAAGAGCGCTACCAGCGCGCCTTTTCCGACTGTGCGGCGCTACGGGTGGCGCTGGACCAGAAGCTGGCGGATTTCGATGCAAGCCTAGCGGGGGTGCGCGAAGTGGCGTTCTTTCCGCCAATGACCGGTGGCTAGGATGGCGGGCCCGGCGCAGGTGCGCGTCCAGCAGGCGGCTTTCGACCTTGGTGCCGAAAGCGTGGCATTTGCGGCGGCGGCCCCCGGAGCGGGGGCGGTCGTGACTTTTACCGGGATCGTCCGGGATGGGGGCGGCACCCTGTCGGTGATGGAGATCGAGCATTACCCCGGCATGACGGAAAGCGCGATTGCCGGGATCGTGGCCGAGGCCCGGGCGCGATGGTCGCTTTTAGGGGCGCTGGTCATCCATCGCCACGGCCGGCTTGGGCCGGGCGAGATGATCATGATGGTGGCGACCGCCGCCCCCCACCGCGCCGATGCCTTTGCGGCGGCGGAGTTCCTGATGGATTACCTGAAGTCCCGCGCGCCGTTCTGGAAGAAGGAAATCGGAGTGGACGGGGCGGAGTGGGTTGCGGCCCGCGATGAGGATGAGGCCGCGCTCAGGCGGTGGTGAACTGCGCAGACCATGCGGGTTGCAGATCGCCCTGCATCGGTTGCGCAAGATATACGCCTCGCGCGATGGCGCGCGCAAGGCATGAGGCTGCCGCATGCCCGATCTGGAAGGCATCGACCAGCGGGTCAGCCAGCGCGCGCCTCCCTGTGGCAGCGGCAAAGACCAGGTCGCCGTCCAGCAGCGTGTGGCTCGGCACCAGCGCGCGAGCCATGCCGTCCTGAGCCGCCGTGGCCATCCGCAGCGCCTGTGCTTGGGTCAGCGCCGCATCGGTCGCGACAATGGCGATAGTAGTCGCTTCCCCCGTCCGCTTGCGGGGCAGGGGCACCTCCGCCCCGGGAAAGCTGCGCGCGGCGCCAAGGCCGCCGAATTCGGCCCCCAACTCCCACGGGGCTGCCCAGAACTGCGGCCCGTCGCCGACCGTGGCAGAGCCGAGCGCATTGACCGCGACCAGCGCCCCCACCGTGATCCCGGAAGGCAGGACCGCCGAGGCCGAGCCGAGCCCGCCCTTCCAGCGGCCCGTCATGGCCCCTGTGCCCGCCCCAGCGCTGCCCATCGCGAAGTCCTCGGCGGCCTGCGCTAACGCAGCCCGTCCAAGCGCGTGATATGGGTTGCGCTCCCATCCCTTTTCGCCACCGTTGAGCAGGTCAAACAGGATCGCCCCCGGAACGATCGGCACGCGCTGATCCCCGACCGCAAAGCCCCGCCCTGCCGCGCGCAAGCCATCCGCCACGCCGGAACAGGCATCAAGGCCAAAGGCTGACCCGCCGGAAAGTACCAGCGCATCCACCTGTTGCACCAGCCGCTCGGGCGACAGCAGATCGGTTTCCCGCGTGCCCGGGGCGCCGCCCATCACGCATACGGCGGCGGTGAAGGGGGCATCGCCGGTGAGCACCGTGCAGCCGGACCGCAGGCGAGCGTCCTGTGCGTTGCCGACCAGAACGCCCGCCACATCGGTGATCAGATTGCGCGCTCCGGGGTGCATCATATCCGTATCTTCAGGGCCGCCGTAGCCGGATCGCCAGTGTTTGGCGTGCCCGCGGGTTCGATCAGCAACAGATGCGTCTCGCGCGTGGCGCGGGGGCGGTGCTGCACGCCCTTTGGCACCACATAAACCTCGCCGGGCTGCAGCGTCACTGTGCCGTCGGGCAGGTCGATCATCAGCTCGCCCGACAGCACCATGAAGAAATCGTCGGTGTCGGCGTGGTCATGCCAGACGAACTCGCCTTCGACCTTCACCACCATCAGGTCATGCCCGTTGAAGACCCCGACAATGCGCGGCGACCATCGGGTGTCGAACTGGGAGAGCTTCTCGGCGAGGTTGATCGGGGTCATCGCTCTTGTCCTTGCGGCAGGGTGGCTGCAGTCCGACTTTGCCGGAAATGGCGCGAAAGGGAAGAGCGATGCAGAAGGTGGCGGTGATTACGGCGGGCGGGTCCGGGATGGGGGCTGCAGCGGCGCGAAGGCTGGCGGCGGACGGGTTTGCCGTGGGGGTCCTGTCGTCATCCGGCAAGAGAGAGGCGCTGGCCGGCGCGCTTGGTGGCGTCGGGGTGACAGGGTCGAACCAGTCTGCCGATGATGTGGCCCGGCTGGTCGATGCCGTGATGGCGCGTTTCGGTCGGATCGACGTGCTGGTGAACTCGGCCGGTCACGGGCCACGCGCGCCATTGCTGGAAATCTCCGACGAGACCTGGCATCAGGGGATCGACATCTATTTCCTGTCGGCCGTTCGCCCGGCACGACTGATCACGCCCATCATGGAGGCGCAGGGAACCGGTGGCAGCATCATCAACATCACCACTTTGCGACGTTCGAGCCGAACCCCGTCTTTCCGACTTCCGCCGTGGCGCGGGCGGGGCTTGCGGTATTCACCAAGCTCTTCGCCGACAAATATGCGTCCCAGAGCATCCGGATGAACAACATCCTGCCGGGTTTCATCGACAGCCTGCCCGAAAAGGCCGAGTTCCGCGCGCGTATCCCGATGGGAAGGTACGGGAAAGTCGATGAGATCGCGGCTACGGTCAGCTTTCTTGCGTCCGAGGGCGCGGGCTACATCACCGGGCAGAATCTGCGGGTGGACGGGGGCATCACGCGGGCGGTGTGAACGCCCGGTCATGGCAGAGGACCCGCAAGAAGGGCGGAGCCCCGGACCGGGGAGCTGCCCTTCGACGGACAGCCGTCCGGTCCGCTGGCAGAAGCCGACTTGCAGAGCATGCTAGGGGTAACTCGGGATGCCTCCGCCCGCGCACGTATATTTGCGTGCCGCCCATCCGGCAGGCACGCAAATGCGGATTGGTAATGGGACAGATCAGATGAGGTGTCCCATTCAGCCTTGAAGACCCTCGCAGCCGTTTTCAGAAATCGAACAGATCGCTGAGGAAGCTGTCCTTGCGCTTTTTCTTGTAACCGCGACGGTCGTCGTCATCGTCATCGTAATCCCGGCGCGGCTGGGGGGCGTAGCCTTGCGGTGCATGGCCCTGAGGCGCGGCCCGCTGCGGTTCGGGCTGGTAGATGGGGGCTGCGCTGCGCGGCGGCGGGGTGGCAGCCGCAGGTGCCGGGGTCGCACCCGTGGACCGCTCGATGATCTTGTCAAGCTCTCCCCGGTCCAGCCATACGCCGCGGCATTTCGGGCAATAGTCGATCTCTACCCCGCCTCGATCGGCCATTACGAGGGTTTCATTGTCCACCGGGCAGCGCATCGCAGTCTCCTTCCAAGGGTTTCCATCAAGATGGGAAGCCCGCGCCATTCGACAAGATGGCACCACTAAAATCGGCCAGAAGCTTGCATTACCCGCGCTGTTGGGGCATCCCTTTGCCTGAGCCGTGGCGATGGCGTCGCCACATGGGTCGTCTTTCATGAAGGCGGGATCCGACGCTCGCAGGGCAACCTGCCACCGTCCTGTACGCCGGGACCTTTCGGGGTCCCATGGCGTGCCCCGTGACAGAGGTCTGACATGACACTGAACCGACCCGAAATGTACCGCTTTCACAACGGCGGGGCCAAGGACACGCTGCCTTTCACGACTGAAGAATACGATGACCGCCTGGCGGGCCTGCGCGACATCATGGAGATGCATGATCTGGACGCCGTCGTGTTGACCTCGATGCACAACGTGGCCTATTACTCGGGCTTTCTCTATTGCTCCTTCGGGCGGCCCTATGCCTGCGTCGTCACCAAAACCGACTGCGTCACCATTTCTGCGGGGATCGACGCGGGCCAGCCGTGGCGCCGTTCGATCGGGGACAACATCACCTATACCGACTGGAAGCGTGACAACATGTGGCGTGCGGTTGCCTCGGTTGCCGGTCTGGGCAAGGCTGTGGGCTGCGAGGCCGACCATCTGACGATGGAGCGGGCCGAGAAGTTCAACACATTCGTGCAGCCCAAGCGTGGCATGGATATCGCGCCTGCGACGATGCACCAGCGGATGATGAAAAGCCCGGCCGAAATCGCGCTGATCAAGCACGGATCGAATGTGGCCGATGTGGGCGGCTATGCCATCCGCGACGCGATCAGGGTGGGGGCAACAGAGTTGGAGATCTCGATCGCCGGGCGCGACGCTATGGAGCGGGAGATCGCCAAGCGGTTTCCCGATGCCGAGTATCGCGACACCTGGGTCTGGTTCCAGTCGGGGCTGAACACCGATGGTGCGCATAACCCGGTGACGAACCGCAAGCTCAAGCAGGGTGACATCCTCAGCCTGAACTGTTTTCCGATGATCAGCGGCTATTACACCGCGCTGGAACGGACGCTGTTCGTGGGCGAGGTGGACGATGCTTCGATGAAGGTCTGGCAAACCAATATCGACAGCCATGAATTCGGCATGAAACTGCTGCGCGCCGGTGCCTCTTGCGCCGAGATCACGGGCAAGATCAACGCGTTCCTGGCAGAGCGGCAGATGTTGCAATACCGCACTTTCGGGTACGGTCACAGTTTCGGGATCCTGTCGCACTCTTATGGCCGCGAGGCCGCACTGGAACTGCGCGAGGATATCGACACCGTGCTGGAACCCGGCATGGTGATCTCGATGGAGCCGATGCTGACCATCCCGGACGGCATGCAAGGCGCCGGCGGCTACCGCGAGCATGACATCTTCGTCGTGACCGAGGATGCGCCCGAGGACATCACCCACTACCCCTACGGCCCCGCCTTCAACATTGTGGGGTAAGGCGCGCCCGGACAAGGGTCCGGTAGACGCTTGTCAGCGCCGAACGCCCGAGCAAGCCTGCGAGGGCCGGGGCGCGCCCG
>Ga0105046_10007267_pt1 | contig 17462 bp, 17 predicted proteins | sample MAT03_FD_78385 | JGI IMG/M metagenome (GOLD analysis project Ga0105046, IMG submission 78385) | Freshwater microbial communities from Lake Fryxell liftoff mats and glacier meltwater in Antarctica - MAT-03 (megahit assembly) | ecosystem: Environmental > Aquatic > Freshwater > Ice > Liftoff...
AAAAAATACATTTAACTGATATCAAAAAAATGTTGTTTAAAAATAATAAAATATATGATTGTGGGAATAAAATTATATGATAGTGGGAAAAAAAATACATTTAACTGATATCAAAAAAATGTTATTTAAAAAATAATAAAATATATGATTGTGGGAATAAAATTATATGATAGTGGGAAAAAAAATACATTTAACTGATATCAAAAAAATGTTATTTAAAAAATAATAAAATATATGATTGTGGGAAAAAAATTATATCAATACTAGCTTATTTAAAATAAAAATAATAATAATTTTAAATAAAATTATTATTATTTTAATCACAAAATTAACCTTTTAATTGATCTAGAATATACAGTAGCCTGATTCTTTGATGAATAAACATGATTATATTACTTTGATGTAATATTTAAGATTTTCAATATTGGTTGATTAATTATTATTTTTATTATATATGGATTTAAATGCAAATTATTATTCATTAGATATTTTATGCAACAACAAGACTTTAACAAAAAGATTCCTATTCAAAAATGCCCCCCTCCCTCACCCACGATTTGTATTTTATTATGCTGTTACTAATATTGTACAAATAAAAAACTAATATAGGTAAGATAATGGGCGATTTGGTGGGCGATTCAGTGGGTTAAAATCAATTGATAGTTGATACATAAATATAAAAAAATACTATATATGTATACATAAATGGTTTGTTATATGTGTGAGAGATGTAAAAAAAGATTTAATCATAAGCGTAGATATGAAGAACATTTATCACGAAAAATTTCGTGTTTAATACGGGAAGATGATATATATGATATAGATGATAATGAAAATAAAAACGAAAATCATTGTAAAATATGTAGTAGATCATTTAGTCGAAAAGATACACTTGAAAGACATAAAAAAACACAACTTCATAAACTATTAGCAAAAAAATCTATTAAAAAAAATAATGGAAAAATTGCAATAAAAGGTAATAATAATAGTAACAATAAAGTTATTATTAATAACAACAAAAATAAAAATTATTATTTTATTTCTCCATTCAATCAAGAGGAAATAAATGAATTAACACCAGAAGAAAAAATAAAAATATTTTCATCAAATGAAAATCCAATAGTGATGATTATAATCAAAACAAATCTAAATCCATCAACTCCACAATATCATAATGTTGGATATACAAATATGAATAAAGCATGTGGATATATTTTTAATGGTAATACATGGCAAAAAAAAGAAATATGCGCAATTATGAATGATTTATTAAACTCAAAAAGAAAAGATTTGTTAAAGATTTATGATGAAATAAAAGAATATGTTTCCGAAGAACAAAATAAAAATATACAAATAAAAATAGATGATATTGGGAATACTGTTGAACCTAAATTGGAACACCAAGTAAGATCAAAAAGAAGACTACTATTAAATTTAAAAAATAAATTTTCCAATAATAAGCATTTGATTATAGAAGCAATGAATAAATCGGGTAAACCGATAATGGAAGATTGCGAAACGAAATCTAATGAAATAAAATTTAAAGAAGGATACACATTGGAATCCGTAATATGTGATATGAATCAAAAAAAAGAAAATATGAAAAGAATAGCTATTAAAAAAGAATTAGCTCTAGATTTATTAAAACGAATTAATGATCTTGATAAAAATGAAGTTGAATCATTAATAGATACAATAGAAAACACAAATGATATCAAAATATTAAACATTATAACACGTTTATTGAATTTATCTTTTTGTTTTGGTAATGAAATAAATAAGGAAACAATACAAAATAAACTCCAAAAAGATACTGAGGCAGAAAAAATATTATTTGGTTAAATATTTATTTATTAGATTTTTGCGCAACAATAAGATTTGACAAAAAAGATTCCTACTGAAAAATGCCCCCCTCTCTCTCCCACGATTTTGATTTTATTATGCTGTTACTAATATTGTACAAATAAAAAACTGATATAGGTAAGATGATGGGCGATTTGGTGGGCGATTCAGTGGGTTAAAAAATAAACTCCAAAAAGATTCTGAAGCAGAAAAAATATTATTTGGTTAAAAAAAATAACTAAATAATATGTGCAAAAATGAGATTATTCTTGGAATTGAACCTTCCAATTGGTTGCCAAATCTTTTATTTCCTCTCTGTTACCAGTTAATACTGAATAAAATAATCGTTTTGTATTAATTTTTGGTTCAGAATGCACAGCAGATCTATCTTTTAATCCAACAATAAAAATAGCAGCTTGATTTTTTAATGGATAAACATGATTATATTCCTTTAATGCATTATCTAATATTTTTCTATTTTCCATATTTTCTATCCCGCTATTATTTTTATTATGCAAGGATTTAAATAATTTATAATATTTGGTTCTCATTTCTTTGCTATTTTCTTTGAACAATGTAGGACAACCTTTTAATGATCCAACTAATTTTATTTGTGGTAAATTATTTTGTGTGTAATATTCTGGATTGTAAAAATAACCATCAGTATGCCAACGCGGAATATCAAAATAAGGTTCTGAAAAAAAAATTTTTATCGTGAACCAAATATAATTTTTATTTGTGGCTTCGACATATGGTTTAATAATATTGTTCAATAAAATATTTGTTATTTTATTTGATGAACCAATATTATTGCCGATAGATAAAATAAAATTATTGATCAAATTATCTAGTTTGGTAATATTAAATTTTCCGAAATAACTAAACGTATCAATCATTAAATCATCATTTATTATTAAAGACTGTATTGTTTTTTCTTCATTTTTATTGATGTTAATATCAACAAATACGAATGAATTATTTGTTGAATTCAATAACGAATCCACTGCTAATTCCATATTATTTGCAATATTATTATTTGTTGTAATTAATTTTAAATTTTGATATTTTGATTTATATTTTTTGTATTTATGGTACATTTATATATTGACAATATTAATTTTATTCCTCTCTAATTTCACTTTCTAGTTATTTATTTTTCTATGTCACTGGTTAATATTGAATAAAAAAGAAGTAAATAAAAATTTATATAGACAAATAAAAAAAACTTCTGTGAATAATATACGTAATCATGACGGATAATTATAATATTTTTTTATTTGTGAATTATTTTTTCACAGGCCATTATTCCATGGTAGATGCTGAACAGATAGAAAAAAATGCCGAAAAGTTTCCGGAAATAAAAATTATGAAAGTGGATGAATTGGTTTTTGCTAATCAAAATGATTTTGAAAAATTTTTGAACACAATAAATATCAATGAAAATAATTTATTTGTTTTTATTTCGGATATTTATCAAATTGTATGTATTAAGAAATTACCGATTAGTGATTTAGAATATAGACTAAATGAACTAAAAAAATATGGTAAAATAGTTCCAAGTATTGATTTTATGCATTCAACTGGTACCAAGGAATATGCTATTGTCCCAGAAATAAGAAAATTATTACTTCCCGGCACTGTTTTTTATCCAGCAGAAATAGATAAAATTAAAAATTTACCAACTGATAATTATATTTATAAATATGGTTTATCCAGCGCATCTAAGGGTATCCAAATTGTATCCGGGGATGGTAATGCTATTATGCAAAATATTATAAATACAGAACATGAATTATTTTGTTCGGAATTTATTACAATCCAAAAAATATCAACTCTGTTTAATAAATGTTATGAGTGGAGATTTATTGTTTTTCAGGATAAAATTTATTCTATGGTTGCGTCAGGAGCAACGTTGGGCAAATTTTTTAGAACCCTGCAAGACAATATTGGAAAGAAATTGAATTCAAAAATTTATGGTTTTATTAAAAATCTTATAAATATCATTAAAGAAAAGATATCAACAGAATATTTCTATGCCAGAATTGATTTAACACTAGAATGTAATAAATCAGATATCATAAAATTAACAACCGACGAAATATTAAGCGAAAATTTTAATGGAAATATTTATTTGAATGAAATAGAACCATTGGGATCTGGATTAAAAAATTTTATATTCGTCTATTTTGAGGATGATGGAAATAGTGCCACAGTTCATACTGTTGATGAAGAAGAAACGCAAAAAATATTGTATCAACAAATATCGTATGCATTATTCGATATGGCCAAAAGTAACAAAATAATTCAATCCGGTGGCCAGTATAAAAATATGTATTTCAATAAATATTTGAAATACAAAAATAAATATATTGAATTGAAATCATTATCAAACAAATAATTAAAAATGTTATTATTAATTTATCTAAATCAATAATAATATTAGTTTTAATGTTCGCATAGTGACCATCCACGTTCAAAAAATGCGCTTTGGTCTGAAATTTCATATTTTCGTTGGAACATTAATAATTCCCTAAATACTTGGGCATTTGATGCTGACATTGTTGATTGTTGCTGTTTAACATCAATCGTTGATAGTATTCGAGTTGATGGATCAATTAAAAAGAATACCAAAATCTTTCTTGTTCCAATTTTATTTTTATCAAGAAGTTCAAAATCAGATACTTGATGTTGCATAAAATTTGGAAAAACTAAACACAAGTCCTCTTTTGTTTCAACTTGGCCTAAATCAATAATACTACCACTATCACTAGAACCGTATGAATCTTTCGGTGCTGGTCCATCGAATCCGTAATGCGTTTCGACAAATTTCGGACTATCTTGTGGATAATCTACATCCGCACTTGTTGTCATTGTCGATCTAAAGTTCAAAAAGTTTTGCGTAATATTAGACATTTCGTAGTAATAAATTCCGGTAGCAATAATTTTTTCATATGGTAGTCCCTCTAAATGCCAACTACCTGATGGAAATACAGATGATTCTGGTGTGAGTATTGTATCCGCTAACTTAACAATTACCTGGCATTTTGACAATGGAACGTATTTTTTTATTCCATGTTTTATCATACGGTTTTGTTTTATAAATAAATTTACCGAGTTTAACATAACTTCCTCAAATTTTGGAACGAATTTTTCAAAGATATTTGCAATTGAAACATAAAGATCCACATTGACTGGATCCAAATTATTAATATAGGATTTGATACTAACTTTGCCATTATCCACATTAAATTCACTGGGTAACCATTGGAATATAATATTTTTGTTAATGGTTTTTTTTGTTGGAGTTACTCCTTTTACATAGCAATACATAGATGGATGTACCAAATCAACAACCTGGTTATTACTTCCGGGATGAAAATCTAACGGGACCGTATGCTGGAATTTAACCACGTTTTTAAGAAAAGCATTTTTTATTTTTGGATTAATTAAATTATTATTTTGGCTAATAAACCCAAGCATAAAATTTCTTTTTTTTGTAACTAATTTGTTTTCGGTGCATGTGCATTCTGTATCATCATCATTATTATCATCACTATCCGAATCATTTTCATTACGTTCTTTCATTTGACAAACATTACATACACATTTGCAATCACGAGCAATACCGATATCATTTGCATTAACACCTAATTCGACAACCCAATCATAATCACAATCATCTTCATATTCATTCTCCTTGGATTTTTGGTACTGCTTCAATAAATCTATTACTAAATCCAAATAAATTTCATTAACATTTTGTTGTACCAATTCCGATTTCCATTTTTTAACAATTTTAGCGTCTGTTATTTTGGTTTCCCAATTAGGTTTAGAAGTAATAATATTAATTAAATCGGCCATTATCTATTATAATTATAAATTTATAGTACGCTATTATGATAAGTGTATTATAAATTCAATATTTTATTGTATTATTTAGTTTGTACAATAACTGTTACTGGTGATGGATTGATCGGTTTGGCAAAATTAATATTATCTTCTGTCGAAAAAATTTTAGAATTTTCTTTGGACGATATTGTTTTTAGATTTTCTTTAGTTGGCGTTATTTTTAGATTTTCTTTAGTTATTGCATTTAGATTTTTAGTTGCACTTAGATTTTTAGTTGGTGTTATTTTTAGATTTTCTTTGGATATTGTTGTCTGTAGATTTTCCTTGAATGGTGTATTTTTAATACTCCCAGATGATGATAATTTAAGATTTTCTTTGGATGATAATGAAGATATCGGAATTTCTTCAATAGGAGAAATTAATGGGCCTTTTTCAGTTGAAGTAAGTAATAAACTTTCGTCGATGGTTGGATCTTGTGCCAGTTCTTTGTCTAATGCACTACCTACAATAATATTTCCGATTGGCGCGGTATTTTTTTCAGTGGAATTAACAGTTGTAGCATAGGATACTTCAATGTAAGATAATTTAGTATCATTGGTGTCAATATTATAATCTTTATCTGGCAAAATCTGAAAATAGTAATCGGTATTTTTATCCCAGCGGAAAAAACGAACTCCATTACCAAAAACTATATTATATTTATTGAAAGTGGATATTGGATCCAGATCTTTTATTGGTATTGCGAAATTGATACCGGTTTCTTCCAGAAATTCTCGTGTAGCCGCAGATTCTGGCATTTCATTTCTATCACGTTTACCTCCGGGAATATTAATGTCATAGTTAACATATTGCCTAAAAGGTTTTTCCTCTACCAGAACAATAGAATAATTTTCGAATTGAGGAATTTCCGATAAAACTTTTAATAAATTCCAGGTACATCCATACAAACAATCATCCAGAGTAAAACCTAATCTGGTTGGTGCAGTTCGATTTAGTGAACGGTCTGATAAGATTTTTTTAATATCATCGTTAATATATTTTTTTCCAATTCGAAACATAACCAAATTCTCAGCCAAATCACCATCACATTTGGTCTTGACGAATCTTTCGTATCGTGATTGGTATTGTGTATCACTAATTTTACGCAAATCATCAAAATAGGTTTTTCGTTCGTTCATAATTTTAATCGCCAATTCTGTTGGTAAAAAAACAATCAATCTACATGCATGTGGACAGGCTGCGCCATATTTGGTAACAAAATTAAATTTATTGGGATTATTCTGGTCTTTTTCCAGGACAAAATTTATTATATTGGGGTCTGAACTTAATTGTTGTTCTGGTTCGAATGCGGTTTGGTATGAAACACGATGGGCTAATCCATCAAATTTAATAAATTTGTATGGTCCCCAAGTATTATCTAAATAAATTTTGTTGTATAGTTCTTCTATTTTAGTTGGACGAGATTTTTCAACAATTAATCCGATAGTAGGACTAGTTGATGACCTAGATACCGGATATCGTTGTGATCTTGGATAACTAGAAGTGGTTCTGCTACTTTGTTGTGTTTTTCTAGCACTTGGTGGAGTATATACAGATATTGCCGGAGAATTCTGTTGTTGTCTCCGAGCACTTGGTGGAGTATATATATTTGTTGGTTGGTTTTGTGCCATAGTATATATACTAACATAATAATATTATTAATTATCTTATTAATTTAAATAATTATTCATTATTAAAAATATAGATCATGGAAGAAATAGGAATTAATTTTAGCCAATATGATATTGCTGTAATGGAGAAATTAAAAAAAGAAATAATGAATTGTATTACCAAAAAGATTAATTATGTTATTGAATATGGTAGCGAAAGAAATTTTAGTAATACGATTCAACCATTAATTAATATGGGAATATCTATTGATTCAAAAACAAATAGTTTTACTATTGCCAAGAATTTCCATCCGGATAAAACAATTAGGGATTTTGGAAATCAATTAGAAATAGAAATAGAGAAATTTTATAAAAATAGTATAATGACAGATAAATTGTTTAATGTTATAAATCAATATCGTAATTCAAAAAATTATCAAAATGAGAAATCAAAATTATCAAATGAAGAAATTAAATATTTTGATTACATGATGAGAGACTTTAGAAGAAATGGCGTTGGTTTGGAAAATAGTGACGAAATTAAAAATTTATTGAACGAGACGAATGAACTATGTTCACTATTTCGAAAAAATATGAATGAATGTGTCGCAGTAGTAAATTTGAATATATCGGAATTGGATGGTTTGCCCGATTATTGGTTCAAAGGTAAATCCGCGGATGAAAATAATTATTGTTGCACCATGGCTTATCCAGATATATTTGGTATTTTTGAATACGCGAATAACGAAAATACTAGAAAAAAAATATATTCCGCATTCTATCTGAAATGTATGGACAATCTGGAAATATTAAACAAAGTCATTGGATTAAAATCAATTTTGGCGCAAAAATTGGGATATAAAACATGGGCCGATTACCGAAACGAAATAAATATGACAAAAAACGCACAAAATGCATTGGATTTTTCAAATAAAATGGACAAATTATTTACTCCATTTTATCAAACGGACATAAAAAATTTAATAGATTTTGCTAAAAACTACAAATTGAATAAACTAATTAAAGACAATTTGGATCCATGGGACATGATGTACTACACCAGATTGTACACTGAACAACAATTTGATATTAATTTGGAGCAAATCAAAAAATATTTTCCACTGGATGTTGTCCGAAACGGTATTTTCACAATATATCAACAATTATTAAATTTAAAAATAATAGAAATAAGTACTGAAAATAAATGGCATTTAGATGTTAAATTTTATTGTGTGAAAGATGCCGATACTGATGAGATTATGGGATATTTTTATTTGGATATGTATCCAAGAGAAGGAAAATTTGGTAATGCTGCTGTTTTTACATTTGTTAGAGGTTATGACATGACTAAAATTAATGGACAAAATAAACGGATGCCACATATGGTAGCTTTAGTATGTAATTTTGCCAAAGATTCTTGCTTAACATTTCGCGAAGTGACTACTTTTTTCCATGAATTCGGACATGCAATGCATCAATTATGTAGTAAACCACAAATTTACAGTTTTGGTGGTCTTGATGTTGAAACAGATTTTATTGAAGCTCCTTCACAATTTTTAGAATATTTTGTATATACCAAAACTTGTTTGCAAATATTGAGTAAACATTGTGAAACAGGAGAAAGAATTCCATTAGAATTGATTGAAAAAATCAAACAAAAGAAAAATTTTTTGAGAAGTATATTTTACAAGGGACAAATTCTGTATGGACAATTTGACCTGCATATTCATACAATGGAACCAGATACAATTAATGACAATATTAATTTCCAAGATATATGGTACGATATTGATAAAAGAATAAAAGGAACTGAAGCCACATTAAAATTGTATCCATTTTGTAGTTTTGGACATATTATTAGTGGATATGATGCACAATACTACAGTTATATGATGGCAGATACCTACGCGGCTAACATGTTTTATGCCGTTTTTAGTGATGAAAATGATATTCTTAATAAAGAAAAAGGTATGCTTTATCGTAAAAAAATATTGGAACCCGGATCTACTAAAGATACAATGTCCATTTTGGAAGATTTTCTTGGCGGGAAACCAAATGAATCATATTTCGCTAATGATTTAAAAATGTTATAATGATATATTTTTTATAATTTATTATCATGTCCATGACAATAAATTATAAACCAACAAAAAAATCAATTTATTAATTTAATTCAATAATAAAATATTGTATTCGTTCTCCTGTCCCAATCTCTAAATGCCCAGTCATATACGTTATCATTCTGAACATAAATGTCAATAGGTGAATCTGATTCTATTCCTAAATTGCAAAGCCATTCAGTGATTTCGATATGTCCATTATGGCGTGCCCATATAAATGCATAGTCATTTATAGCACGAATATCAATTGGTAAAATATTTGATTTGATTCCGCACCTTTAAAAAATATGAAAATATATGTATTTTACATACTTTTTAAAGGTGCGGTTACTGGGAATATATATTCCATTTTATTTATTCTAATGCGTTTGTGTCGACAATTATTTAAATTGATTTGCTATACAAATAATAAATCAATTTTAACTAATTAATCTGATGTTCAATTTCATTTGTAATACTTGGAATCTTGGTTTCTTGGGACGATGCAATAGAATCAATATGATATTCAATTTCATTTATAATATCCGGAATTTTAATTTTTAGGGATAATGCAATGAAATCAATATGATATCTATTACACAAAGTACATAACCATTCAGCAATATCCAAGTGGTTATTATCACAAGCCATTCTAAATGCAGAATGCCAATTACTAGTAATATCAATCGGATGATTAATTTGTTTTCCTAAATGATACAACCATTGGGCTATTTCAAGATATCCATTTGAACAAATTGATGGAAATATGTATTTATTGGCGTGAATATCAATCGATTGATTCGATTCAATTCCTAAATGATACAACCATTTAGAAACTTCCAAATGACCATTTATACAACTCCATGTAAATACATATTCATTATCGGCATGAATATCAATGGGTGAATTAATTTTTTTTCCTAAATGATACAACCATTTAGCAACTTCCAAATGTCCCTGCGCACAAGCTTCATTAAATGCTAATTCGATAGATAAATTAAATTCAATTCCCAAATTGTATAACCATTTGGCCATTTCCAGGTATCCATTTCTACAAGCACGTATAAATTTATCATTGCCATTAATAATATCAATGAGCAAACCAATTTGTTTTCCTAAATCGTAAAACCATTTGGTCATTTCCAAGTATCCATTTCCACAAGCATATTCAAATTCATCATCAATAAAAATATCAATGGGCGAACCAATTTGTTTTCCTAAATAATATAACCATTTAGCAACTTCCAAATGTCCTTCTTGACAAGTCCATTTTCACAAATCGCTCCAAATGGATATTCATTCTCAGCATGAATATTAATCGGAGAATTCGATTCTACTCCTGAACAATATAACCATTTGGCAACTTCCAAATGATTATTTGTACAAGCTTGTACAAATGCATGTTCATTCTCGGCGTGAATATTAATAGGCGAATCAATTTGTTTTCCTGAATAATATAACCATTTGGCGACTTGTAAATGGCCATTCGCACAAGCTAATATAAATGCCAATTCATCATTACAATGAATATTAATTATAATATTTTGTGGTTGATTATATTTATGCAATAAGTATTTAGCTACTAATAAATGGTTATTCTCACACGCTAGTATAAAAATTATTTCTTCCTCTTTTAGTTTATTTGTTTTAAAATTTATTTCTGGTTTATCTAAACAAAATTTTTTAAGTGCAGTATACATTTTGTCATCCACAACTACTTCATGATAATATTTACTTACCAAAGATAATTGTTTAAAATCAATTAATGGATCCAGATAACCCAATATTTGGAATTCGATTTCAGTTACTGGAAATATATATTCCATTTCACTTATTATAATATATTTATGTTAACCATGTTATATAAATAACAAATCAATTTTAATTAATGTGATATTTAATTTTATCTATTATCGGCTCTCTAAAAAGTATGTTAAATCGTCAGCAAAGCTTACGATTTAACATATTTTTTAAAGACGCGAACCAATATTAATATAATATTTATTGTCCAAACTACATAACCATTCGGCTAATTTCAAATAATAATTGTCGCAAGTAACATTGTATTCATATTCATTACTATTCTGAATACGAATTAAGGAATTTGTTTCAATTCCTAAATTATGTAACCATTTGGAAATTTCTGAATGGTTACTCAAGCAAGTTTTTTAAATGATGATTCACTGGCAGCATAAATATCGATCGAAGAATTTAATTCAATAGCCAAATAGTATATCCATTTGGCAGTTTCCAAATGTCCTCTTTCACAAGCTAATCGAAATGCCAATTCACTATCAGCATGAATATTAATTGGAGAATTTAATTCAACCGCCAAATAATATAACCATTTGGCAATTTCCAAATGTCCATCTGAACAGACATATATAAATGTATATTCATTATCAGCATGAATATCAATGGGAGAATTAATTTTTTTTCCTAAATAATACAACCATTTGGCGATTTCCAAATGTCCCTCATGGCAAGCAGATCGAAATGCATATTCCTGATATGCATGAATATCAATAAGAGAATTCAATTCTACACCTAAATGATATAACCATTTGGCGATTTCCAAATGTCCCTCTTGACAAGCATATCTAAATGCAATTTCATTATTAGTATGAATATTAATTGGAGAATTCAATTCTGTTCCCAAATAATATAACCATTTGGCGATTTCCAAATGCCCTTTTTGGCAAGAATTTTCAAATGCAAATTCATTATCAGCATGAATATCAATAGGAGAATTCAATTCAGCTCCCAAATAATATAACCATTTGGCAATTTCTAAATATCCTTTATGACAAGCATACCTTAATGCAAATTCATTACCGGCATGAATATCAATAGGAGAATTCAATTTTACTCCTAAATTATGTAACCATTTAGCAACATTTATGTGGCCATTATAACAAGATGCCATAAATGCATTGTCATTATAAATATGAATATCAATTAGCGAATTCGATTCAAATCCCACATTATATAACCATAATGCGATATCCAAGTGTCCATTTCTACAAACGGTTCTAAATGCATCTTCATTATCAGCATGAATATCAATCATTGAATTCAATTTGATTCCTAATTGATACAACCATTTGGCAATTTCTAAATGTCCATATTCACAAGCCAAGTGACATACCTTTTCATTATCAGCGTGAATATCTATTGTAGTATATTTATGATACAAATATTTAGCCACCAATAAATAATTACATTGACATGCTTTTATAAAATTTTTTTCTTTTTTTTCCAAAATACATTTCGAATAAATTATTTTTTTTGATTTATCAGACGAAAATTTTTTTAATTCAATATATATTTTATCATTCACAACTACTTCATAATAATATTTACTCACCAAAGATAATTGTTTAAAATCAATTAATGGATCCAAATAACCCAATATTTGATACTCAATTTCGGCTATTGGAAATATATAATCCATTATAATTATTATATGTGCTAACTTGTGATAATATGGTATGATGTAAATATTAAATCAATTTTAATTAATTTAATGGATCATTGAATTTGTCGAATAATGTGCATAACCATTCGACAAGATCCAGATATCTATTTTGGCGAATATGTTCAAACTTCTGTTCATCGATGACATGAATATTAATAGGAGAATTGTTTTCTTTTTCTAAATGATACAACCACTTGGCAACTTCTAAATATCCATTTTTGCAAGCGTATTGAAATGCGAATTCGTCATCCAAATGAATATCAATGGGTGAATTTAATTCGATTCCTATTTGGTACAACCATTTAGCGACTTCTAGATGACCATTTGAACAAGCCAGTCCAAAAGCATATTCACTATCGGCATGAATGTCAATAGGTGAATTAATTTTTTTTCCCAAATGATACAACCATTTGGCAACACTTAAATGACCATTCTTACAAATATCACCAAATAGATATTCTATATGAATATCAATGGGTGAATTATATTTTTTTCCTAAATGATACAACCATCCAGCGACTTTTAAATGTCCATTTTCACAAGCTGATTTAAATGCATATTCATTATCATTATGAATATCAATAGGTGAATTATTTTTTTTTCCCAAATGATATAGGCACATAGCGACTTCTAAATGTCCATTTTCGCAAGCCGATTTAAATGCTTGATCGCTATCATTATGAATATCAATGATAGAATTATTGTTTTCTCCAATGTGATATAGCCACTCGACTAATTCCAAATAACCATTTGAACAAGCTTTTTTAAATATTTGTTCGTTATTGACATGAATATCAATTGGTGAATGATTTTTTTTTCCCAAACGATATAGCCATTTAGCGACTTCCAAATTTTCATTTTGGCAAGCATATTTGAATGCCAATTCACTATCGGCATGAATATTAACCGTGTCATATTTATGTAACAAATATTTTGCCACTAATAAATAATTATATTTACATGCTAACGCAAAATATATTTCTTCAGTTTCTTTTAATTTTATTATTGAAAAATTTATTATTGGTTTACTTAAATAAAATTGTTTGAGTGCTATATACACTTTATCATCCATAACAATTTCATGATAATATTTACTCACCAAAGATAATTGTATAAAATCAATTAGTGGATCTAAATAATTCAAAATATGACACTCAATTTCGGCTATTGGAAATATGTATTCCATATTAATTATATTTGTATTAATGATTTATTAATACAAATATAATGAGCATATACGAATTACAAATCAATTTTAAATCAGTATTTATTGCAAAGTACGTAACCAATTAGTGATTTCGGGATATTTGCGAGATTGTTTGGATAGCCATTTATTACAATTATGGACACTCATGGGAGAATTAGTTTTTTTTCCCAAACAGTATAACCATTTAGCAACTTTCAGATGGCCATTTTCGCAAGTGTATCTAAATATAAATTCATATTCCCAGTGAATATCAATAGGTACATTGAATTCAATCGGCAAATTATATAACCATTTGGCCACTTCCAATTGCCCATTTTCACAAGCCAATTCAAATGCATCTTCGTAATCATATATTTGAATATTAATATTAAATTCTATTTCTAAACTGTGTAGCCATTTAGCAACTTCCAAATGACCATTTTGACAAGCGAATCGTAATGCATATCTATCATCGGCATTAATATTAATGTGTGAATTCAATTCAATTCCTAAAGAGTATAGCCATTTGGCGACTTCCAAATGACCATTTTTACAAACCAAACCAAATGCTAATTCATTTTTGGCACTAATATTAATTGTAGTTGATGGTGATTGATTATACTTATGCAACAAGTATTTTGCTACTAATAAATGATTATGTTGGCAAGCTAGTATAAAAATTATTTCTTCTTTTTTTAAATTTTTTGTTGGAAAATCGGTTGCTGGTTTGTTTGAATAAAATTGTTTGAGTGCAATATACACTTTGTTATTCATAATAGTACCACAATAATATTTGTTCACCAAAAATAATTGTTTAAAATCAACAAATGGGTCCAAATAATTAATAATTTGGTATTCAATTTCGGCAATCGGGTATTGAACTTCGCCGATATGGATAATACAATCCATTTTGTATGTTAATAATAGTAATAAAAATGGATTCGTTATGGAAATAACAAATCAATTTTTATCAATTGATACTATACTTAATTTTCTTTGTGATTGGATTAATATCGATTTGATATTTATCGCACAATGTACATAACCACTCGGCAACTTCCAAATGGCCATATATGCAAGACCATTTGAATGCATAATCATTATCAATATTCGTATTGACCAGTGAATTATTTTCTTTTCCTAAATCGTATAACCATTTCGCGACTTGTAAATGGTTTTTACTGCAAGCCCATCCAAATGCCAGTTCATTATTGGCATGAATATCAATTGATGAATTCATTTTAAGATCTAAATTGTATAACCACATTGCTATTTCCAAATGACCATTAGAACAAGCCCACATAAATGCGCAATCATTATATTCATGAATATTAATAGGCGAATTCAATCCAATGGCCATATCATATAGCCACATGGCAACTTTTAAATGACCTTCTGCACAAACTAATCTAAATGCATATTCATTTTCAGCATGAATATTTATTGTAGTATATTCATGCAGTAAATATTTTGCTACTAACAAATAATTATTTTGGCATGCTAATATAAAAAGTATTTCTTCTTTTTTTAAATTATCTATCGAAAAAGTTATCTTTGGTTTATTCAAACGAAAATTTTTGAGCTCAATATATATATTAGTATTTATAATAACACCATGATAATATTTATTCACCAAAAATAATTTTTTGAAATCAACAAATGGGTCCAAAAAACCAAAAATATAATTCTCCATTTCGGCTACTGGAAAAATATATTCCATTTTTGACTAGTGGAATAGTCCTATTGATAAATAATTGAAATGAATTTGCTATACAAATAACAAATCAATTTTTATTAATTATTTTTTTATTGAAATTCACACAAATATCTGGTTACAATAAACTACCTAATAAACCGATAATTATTGCAGTCAGTAATAGAATTATCAAAATAATCCAGTAGTTTACTTTTTGCATTGGATCAATTTTCTTGAAAAAGTAGTAAATAATATAAGCAACTAATAAAAATAGACCCCACGCTATAATCATCATAACTGCCATTGTAGCAACGGATGGCATTTTCATCGTGACACAATTTGATAGTGATCCACTCGCAGATGGAATAATTAAACAATTTGGTATCGAACTCATTTAACTATATTATAATAATAATATTATAATATATTATCATTATAATTATCATTGTAATTATCATCAATGTGACTAATTGATTATAATTGGATATAGGTTTTAACTAATTGATATTTATCACCGGTCAATTTTTCGGATTCTGGATTTCTTTTGAGAATCTCGTATACCATAACATCTTTACCATCGTATCTGGATCCATATATATATACACGATGTTGCGGATACATGGATTTCAAATACGAATCGGATTGGAATCCAGCCGGAATATTCAACAAACTAATTATTCTTCCACTTTCATTAATTTCGCAAATACTTGTCGGTTCTGTTTTCATTTCAGCCTCCGAAATAAAATTATTGATAATGGATGGATAATTAGTCATTGATAATATAATTGATTAGTATTAAAATATTATCCCAATACTTTTAAAAAATCAATTTTTTTAATTAAAAAAATTGATTTACTAATTGGCTAATAATAAATCGATAACAACAATATATCAATTAATAATCAATGGCCGAACAAATTATTCCAATTACAGTAGAGTGTATAGGTAATCCAGAATTTTATGATGATGATGATGAGATTATCGAATCAAAAAATAATATTTATCAATTTGACCAATTGCCAGGTAATGATGCAATTTTTAATATTACATCCGGTGAACTAAAATGTTGCTTAACATATGGTATTAATGGATTGGAACATGGGGATTTATCAAAATTTGTAGAAGCACAAAAAAATAATTCATACCATTGTCTTAGTTTTAGACCAGGTATGAATCAGGAATGTGCAATTGTGACCGAAAATGGAAATACTTCTTTTAGTGTTTGTGGGGCTGGTGGAGATAATCCAGTTAGCTTTGACATTATAGTTCCTAATAAATATTGCTTGATTGCATTCTCTAATTTGTTGAATCCCAATAATGAGTAAAAAAATTGAATTTTGAATAGATTGGCAAATCCTAATTATTCTACCATAGATTATCCTAATATAGGAAAAACAACAACATGAACAGTAAAGAACTTTTTCTCGCTAAAAAAACCCCATACAAACCCAGAATGGGATGGTGTACAGTGATTACAGTCACTAATATATGTCCTGTTTGCCAAAAACAGGTTGGTGGATTACATCAGCCATTCCAATTTAATCATGAATTCCTAGTTTGTCAGGATTGTTTTGACGAAACAAAAAAAGCTGGTGATCCTTATGAAACCAAAGTCGTTCCAACCAAAATTTCATTCCAAAAACAAAAGTAGTATACTACAAAA
>Ga0105046_10007268_pt1 | contig 17459 bp, 16 predicted proteins | sample MAT03_FD_78385 | JGI IMG/M metagenome (GOLD analysis project Ga0105046, IMG submission 78385) | Freshwater microbial communities from Lake Fryxell liftoff mats and glacier meltwater in Antarctica - MAT-03 (megahit assembly) | ecosystem: Environmental > Aquatic > Freshwater > Ice > Liftoff...
AATGGGCCTTTCTTTTTGCTGCTGCCCGAAAGCCTCCTCTCTCTGCGTCTCTGCATTTGATCCCCATCGCGGCTAACCCGCATTTCTCACACTGCGGGGGGAAGCCGCGATTGTAGCGTAGCTCTCCAGAGCTGCGCCGCGCCTGCGCTCACTGCGGCGCAGATCTGGAGAGCTACGCTACGTGAACGCCGCCCGCTTCGCCGGGGTGCAGTGCAGGCGCCGCAACACCCTGTCGCATCCCATGCCAGGAGTGTGAAAAATGCAGGCTAAGGTTCAATCGGAGTCCAAAGGCCGGTTGCCGGCCCAAGCCGACCGGCGCATGAGTGCCGCGAGGCTTTGGACTGCGGGGCTGGACCCCGCTTTGGCTTTGCGGAGGAGCGATGGCCGAAATCGCGGAATGCACCGGGCGGACGAAAGGCGCTGGGTTGCTTTGCGGGGCAACGGTGAATTTGCGCGTCAGCGCCGAGGCGGGGGAAAAGCGGCGTCAAGCCGCGCGCAGTCCCAAGGCTGGCGCCCAGCCCGGCGCAACCATCTTGCTCATCCACTGGACTCAGATTCAATCACGCCCGCCCCCCGGCGCACGGGGATTTTCCCCTCGCCAGCCGCCGCTCGTTCGATATCGTCCGCCGCTTCTATGGCATTCGATCCCGCTTCTTTCGATTCCTCCGCGCTCAAGGCCCGCCTGGCTGAGCTGCGGAGGTTTCTTTGACGTGCCGAAATTGCAAGCGCGCCTGACCGAGCTGGAGGGCGGGATGGCGGCTCCGGACTTCTGGGGCAATCAGGACCGGGCGCAACAGACCATCGAGGAGGTCTCCATTCTCCGGAGAAAGATCACCCCATTGGCCGAACTCGAGCGACGTGCCGCGGATTTCGAAGTGCTCGTGGAACTGACCGAGGAGGAGGCCGACGCGGCGCAACAGGACGCGGCGGCGGAGGACGTCCGCAAGGATTACGCCGGGCTGCTGGCATCGCTTGAGCAGTTTGAATTGCAGCAATTCCTCTCCGGGCCGAACGACCGGTGCAATTGCTTCCTCATCATCCACAGCGGCGCGGGCGGCACGGAATCGTGCGATTGGGCCGACATGCTCATGCGGATGTACACGCGCTGGGCCGAGCGGAATGGCTTCAAGGTCTCGACCGTGGATATCCAGCTCGGCGAGGAGACCGGCATCAAGGGCGCGACGCTGCGCATCGAGGGCGAACACGCGTTCGGCTACCTCGCGTGCGAACGGGGAGTTCACCGCCTTGTTCGCATCTCGCCCTTCGACTCAAACAAGCGGAGACACACCAGCTTCGCGAGTGTGGATGCTGTGCCGGAGATGAAAGAGGACGCGCCCATTGAACTCAACGAAGTGGACCTCAAGGTGGACACGTATCGCGCTGGCGGCAAAGGCGGGCAGAACGTGAACAAGGTCGAGACCGCCGTGCGCGTGACGCATTTGCCCACCGGCATCGTCGCCGCGTGCCAGGTCGAGCGCAGCCAGGCGCAGAACAAGGTCACCGCGATGAAGATGATCAAGGCCAAGCTCTACCAGATGGAGCAGGACAAGAAGCGCGCGGAGATCGATGCGGCGTATGGGGCGAAGCTCGACATCAGCTTTGGCAGCCAGATTCGCAGCTACGTCTTCCAGCCCTACCAGAAAGTGCTCGACCTTCGCACCGGCGTGGAGACTTCCAACATCCAGGCGGTGATGGATGGCGACATCGGCCTCTTCATCGAGGGGAAGCTGCGCGGCCTCGTCCGGCAAAAAGGCGCCGCGGATGACGACGAGTAGCCTTGAATTTCTCACCCTCCGGGATGGAGTGATACCAAGTCACGATTGAGAGTGGAACTGTGCGCCGCGCGTTCGTAGCCGCGTCTCGTGAGAGCGCGGGCTCACTTTCCTGCACGACACTTGGAGATCAGCCCGCGCTTTGACAAGCGCGGCTACAAGGGGCCGGACGCCTGTTACAGTCTCAATCACCAATTGGTATGACACGATTTGTTCAGACTGAATGCCTGAATGCAGCAGGCGGCGACGGGAGCCAGTAGCGTAGCTCCCCGGAACTGCGCAACACGCGGCTTCCCGTGCGGATTCACCCGCGCAGATCTGGAGAGCTACGCTGCTTTCCAGTCTCTCGCCCCCATCTGGCAACAGGACTGGACCGATCGTATCAGGCAGATGTTCTGCCTCTGCCGCTACCTTCTCACTCTCGTTGGATTTCAGAGGGAGCGGCAGTGGCGGAAGCTGGGGACTGCGGTGCGTCTGTGAGAAATGCCGGGTCCGGTGGGGATACCTGCGTGCGGGCGTGATTTGATCCGAGTCCAAAGGGACGTTGTGAAGATCGCGGCAGGCGCAAGGAGGGGCGCTTTGAGCGCCCTCTGGCAGTGGTCGCTCCGCGCCGCTGCCAGCCAGGAGCAGCGGCATGAAAAATGGATCGCCAGATTCCGCACCGCCCCAGTGCTGCCAACGCCTCTGGCTCGATGTGGCGCGGAGCGACCGCATCAAGAGGGTGCTATGAAAGCACCCCTCCTTGATCTCGCGCCACGCTTTCTTGGCCGGGAAATGAATCATACCGATTCGCGATTGAGAGCGGAACAGTGCGCGTGGCATTTCTAGCCGCGTCTCGTGAGAGCGCGGGCACACTTTGCCATGCGCCATCTGAAGATCAGCCCGCGCTTTCACAAGCGCGGCTACGGCGAAACGAAGCGCCTGTGCCAGTCCCAAACGGGAATTGGTATCACACCCCCAGCGTGCCCTGTGGGAAGAACCAGATTGGCAACCCCCTCACGCGATGAGATGAGTCTCGCATGGTCACCTATGCCCGTCCGTACGAAAGCCAGTCGTGGATGATTTCCTTCGCGCAGAATCACGAGGACGTCCTGATCGACCGCATCTTTCGCAAGCCCACGGGCTTTTTCATCGATGTCGGGGCGTGGCAGCCGGTCGTTGAGTCGGTCACAAAGTATTTCAGCCTCACCGGCTGGCGCGGGATCAATATCGAGCCGGAGCCAGACTCCTTCGCCGAACTTGCGCGCGACCGTCCGAACGAAATCAATCTGCAGCTCGCCGTCGGCCGGATGCGCGGCACGGCGGAGTTTCACGTCATGAAGACGTTCCCCTCGTTTTCCACGATGTCTCCGGCGCAACTCCTGCAGTTGAATGCGAATGAACGGGTCGGCGAACGGTCTATGCAGGTCGAAGTGCGCACGCTCGCGGACATCTGCGCCGTTCGTCACTGGCGAGATCGATTTTTTGAAAATAGACGCCGAAGGCGCGGAAGGGGATGTCATCGCGGGTGCCGACTGGCAACGCTTCCGCCCGCGCCTGCTCGTGATCGAGGCGACGCGACCGTGGACTTCCGAACTCAACTGTGGCGAGTGGGAGCCCTTACTCCTTTCGCAGGCTTACTCCTTCCAGTACTTCGACGGCATCAATCGCTACTACCTGCGCCACGAGGACGCAGCTTTGGCCGGGCAGTTTTCGGTGCCGATCAATACGCTGGACCGTTACATCACACAAAAGGAGTTGCAGTTGCGCAATGATCTGGCCGCGCGCGAGGATGAACTGCGCCAGCCCCGCCCAGGTTCCAGTTTCGTACAGTCGATCCCGCCGCTCGTCACCTGATGCTGCGGGCGATTCGCCCCCCGTCCGGTTCGGACGATGACGCGCTTGCGGCCCGGCCCCCGCCCGACCAGCAACCGTCACGTTCGAGCTGGCGCAGTCCGGTCCCCTCGGTTTTGCGGTTGACCCCCGGTTCTGCCTCCAGCCGGAGCACCCCGGGATTCGTCGCGGCCCAACGCTTGCGGACAACTTGCGCGCGGTGGGCGAGAAGACGTTCGGGCTGCAGCGCACCGGTTGGGATTGCAGGACGATCCCCATGGAAATGCATTCCGTAAGCCTGACCAATCCTAAAACCGTGAGGCTCTTGCAAAACCTACACGGTCACCGACGCGCGGCGTCATCGCTCAGAGGAGTGAAGGCATCCCGCCCGCTTACGGCTGAGGTTTTGCAAGAGCCTCCCGTGAATCGGAATTGAAACGCAGAGGCGCAAAGATGCAGAGGACGCGGAGATCAGAAACAACCGCCGTTCCAATGCCGCTCACCCAGTGGGTGAATGGGCGTTCCTCTTTGCTGATGCCCGAAAGTCTTCTCTCTCTCTGCGCCTCCGCTTCTCTGCGTTTGATTCCCATCGCCGGGCTAAGGGTAAATATCGTCGGCATCACGCCGGGGAAATTCCGCGACCTGCACCGCAAGCCAGGTGCGTCCGCGTGATCAGCGACGCGAAAGAACCGCAACCGGCGTCCTATCCGACGATGACGACCGGCTCGCCCAGCACGTCCATCTTTGGCGTGATGCCGAGGCCGGGCGCGCTTGAGGCCGCCATGCGTCCATTCACACGGCGCGGCGCACCTTCAGCGGTGGAGACGGTCACGTAGCTGTTGAAGTCCGTCGTGGAGAAAAGAAACTCCGTCGGCGTGCTGTGCGCGAGATGCGCGATGGCGGCGGTGGCGATGTCGCCGCCCCACGAATCCTCGAGTGTCATCCCGATTCCCATGCTCACGCAGAGGTCGCGCGCCTGTTTGATCTTCGTGAGACCGCCGAGCTTGCTGATTTTCAAATTGACCACGTCCATCGCGAGGTCGGCCTTCGCGCGGAGCAGGATGCCGAGGTCATCGATGTTTTCATCCAGCACAAAGGGATGCGGCGTCTGCCTGCGCACCGCGAGACACTCTTCGTACGTGAGGCACGGCTGCTCGATGTAGACGTCCACATCACGCACGGCCTTCGCGATGCGCACGGCTTCATGCTGCACCCAGCCGGTGTTCGCGTCGGCGACGAGCCGGTCGCCGGGCTGGAGCTTCGCCGCGACGGCAAAGATGCGCGCGATGTCCGTATCCGGATCGCCACCGACCTTGAGCTGGAAACGACGGTAACCTTCCGCGCGATAGCCCGCGACCTTCGCTGCCATTTGCTCCGGCGACTCCTGCGAGATGGCGCGATAGAGATGCACGTCCTCGCCGTAGCGTCCGCCGAGCAATTCGCAGACCGGCATTCCGCACGACTGGCCGAGGATGTCCCAGCAGGCGATGTCGATGCCGCTTTTCACATACGGGTGACCTTTGAGCGCCGCGTCCATCTTGCGATTCAGCTTCATCAGCTCTCGCGGGTCGTCGCCGATGAGGTGAGGCCCCAGTTCGCGCAACCCGGCGCGCACACCATCCGCATAAGCCGGGAGATAGAATGGACCCAGCGGGCAGACTTCGCCGTGGCCGACGAGTCCGGTATCGGTCTCGACGCGCACGATCGTGCTGTCGAAGACGGTGACGGATTTCCCGCCACTCCACTTGTAGGTGGTTTCGACGAGCGGGAGTTCGACGCGATAGGCGAGGATGCGGGCGATTTTCATCTTGGGTAATCTTGTGGATCAGGCGGGCCGCTTCGCGAGTGCGTCGCGGATGATTTTCAGGACGTGCTCGCGCTCGGCTCCCGCGATTGGCAGGCGTGGTTCGCGCACCCATTCGCTGCCGAGTCCGGCCTCCTGTTCGATCAGCTTGATGTATTGGACGAAGTGGACGTGCGTATCGAGTTTCATCAGCGGCTGTGCCCAGCGGCAGAGTGCGCGCGCTTCGTCCCAGCGACCTTCGCGGGTGAGCTGCCACAGCTTCTGGTTTTCCTTCGGAAACGCGATGCCACTGCCCGCGACCCAGCCGTCGATGCCGAGGATGGCGCTCTCGAGCAGCAGGTCGTCCACGCCCGTGAACACCGCGTAGCGATCGCCGACGGCGTTGCGCAATTCCGTGATGCGGCGTGGATCGCCGGAGCTTTCCTTCAGCGCCACGAAGCGGCTCTCGTCCGCCAGCTCGGCGAACAGCGCGGGCGTGATGTCGTTCGCGTAGCTGCTGGGGTTGTTGTAGATCATGATCGGCAGTCCGCCGCCCTTCGCGACTGCGCGGAAGTAGGTGGTCGCCTCGCGCGGGTCGCCTTTGTAGCTCATCGGCGGCATCAGCATCACACCGGCGGCGCCGAGTTTTTCCACATCACGCACATAGCGGATGGCCGCCGCCGTGCTCGACTCCGCGACTCCGCTGAGCACCGGCACACGACCGCGCGCAGTCTCGACTGCACAGCGGATCACGGCACGTTTCTCGTCGGGCTCGATCGTCTGGTTCTCGCCGAGCGAGCCGCACATGATGAGGCCGCTGACTCCGCTCTCGATGAGAGCCTCCAGATGCCGCGCCGTGGCGGGAAGATCGAGGGATTGGTCACGTTTGAGTTGGGTCGTGCAGGCCGGGAAAACGCCGGTCCAATGGGGTGTCATGGTGGAGGGGACATTGGGGGTTGAACTGACCGATTCAAGATGGATTGGGTGCGAACCACCACCGGCGGCGGATGATGTTTCTTTGCTCTCTGCGTCCTGTTTCGACATCGGAGGCGTCAAACACCTCTATGCAGGGATCCGTCTGGTTCGCCGGATGCTGGGCGCAGGCGTGATTCAATGTGAGTCCAAAGGCAGGTTGCCGGCCAAAGCAGAGCGGCGCGTGAGTGCCGCGAGGCTTTGGAGTGCGGCGGCTTGACGCCGCTTTGCCTTTGCGGAGGAGCGATGGGCGAAATCGAGGGATGCGCCGGGCGGATGAAAGGCGCTGGGTTGCTTTGCGGGGCAACGGTGACTTTGCGCGTCGGACCCGAGGCGAGAGAAAAGCGGCGTCAAGCCGCCCGCAGTCCAAAGGCTGGCGCCACGCTCGGCGCCACGCTCGGCGCCACCATTTCGCTCATCCACTGGACTCACTCTCAATCACACCCGCTGGGCGCACCCGGGAAACATTCCCCCTAGTCTTTGCTGCGGACGCGGGGTTTGTTTCAGAGGCTCAAAGTGGGAAAACTTCTCTCCATCCGAATCTTCGCCGCCGTCCTTGTTGGAGGGTTGGCCTTTCGTTCGGATGGTGCGCCGATGGATTTCCGCACGGATGTGATGGCGGTGCTGAGCAAGGCGGGGTGCAATGCTGGTGGCTGCCACGGCAACGGGCAGGGCAAGGGCGGGCTGAAGCTTTCGTTGCGTGGGCAGGACGCGGATCTCGACTGGCTGGCGATCGCGCGCGACCAGGGCGGACGCCGCGTGAATCCCGTCGAGCCGGAGCAGAGTCTCGCGTTGCTGAAAGTCACAGGTGCCATCGCGCATGAAGGCGGCACGCGCTTCGATGTGAAATCACCGGAATACGAAATCCTGCTCGGTTGGATTCGCGCCGGTGCGTCGGATTCGGGCGCGGCCCGGCGGGTGACGAAACTCGAAGTGACTCCGCGCGAGCAGATCCTCATCGAGCCGGTGCAAACGGTGCACATCAAGGCCGTGGCGACTTTCAACGATGGCTCGACGCGTGACGTCACGCGGCTCGCGGTTTTTGAGCCGAACAATCTCGGGGTGAAAGTGACGGTGGATGGCGTGGTCACGCGGGAGCAGTTTGGCGAGACGACGGTGCTGGTCCGCTTCCTCAATCAGCAGGTGCCGGTGCGGCTGGCGTTCGTGCCGGCGCGGGCGGATTTCGTGTGGAGCGATCCGCGCGCGGTCAATTTCGTGGATGAGCAGGTGTTCGCAAAACTCCGGACGCTGCGGATGAATGCCGCCGGTCTGTGCGACGACACGACCTTCCTGCGGCGGGCGTATCTCGATTTGCTCGGGGTGGTTCCCACCGCGGCAGATGCCCGCGCCTTCCTCGCCGATTCCGTTGCCGACAAACGCGCGAAGCTTGTGGACTCGTTATTCGAGCGCGGCGAGTTCGCGACATTCTGGGCCTTGAAATGGGCGGACCTTCTCAAGATCGAGGAGCGTCAACTGGGTGCCCGTGGCATGGAGGTCTTCCATGGATGGATCCGCGACGCCATTGCGGCGAACAAGCCGCTCGACCAGTTCGCGCGCGAAATGGTCGGCGCGCGCGGCGGTTCCTATGAAAATCCTCCGACAAACTGGTGGCGTGTAAATCGCGATCCGGTGACGCGCGCCGAGAACACCGCGCGCGTCTTCCTCGGCACGCAACTCAATTGCGCGCAATGCCACAACCATCCCTTCGAGCGCTGGACGCAGGACGATTACTACGACTGGACGAGCCTGTTCTCGCGCTTGGAATACAAGATCGTGGAGAACAAGAAGGGCGACAAGAGCGACAAGCGTGAGTTCAAGGGCGACCAGATCATCCTCGTGAAAGCTGGCGTGCCCGGCGTTCTGAATCCGCGGACGGGGAATATGGCCAGCGCGCGTTTCCTCGGCGGCGATGTGCCCAAGACGGGGCCGGACCACGACGAACTGCAGTCGCTGGCGGACTGGATCGGGCATTCGCCGATGTTTGCGCGGACGCAGGTGAACCGCATCTGGTCGCAACTGATGGGGCGCGGCCTGGTGGATCCGGCGGATGACTTCCGCGCGAGCAATCCGCCGACACATCCCGCGTTGCTCGACGCGCTCGCGAAGGATTTTGCCGGGCACGGGTACGACCTGCGTCATGCGATCCGGACGATCATGGCTTCGCACAGCTACCAGCTCGCGAGCGAAGGGGGAGTCGCTGACGACGAATTGAATTGCTCCCACGCGCTGATCCGCCGGCTCGGCGCGGAGCAGATTCTCGACTCCATGAGCAAGGCGCTGGCGGCACCGCTTCGCTTCCCCGACTGGCCGAAGGCGACACGGCTGGCTGAACTTCCGGAGGGACGGAAACACTATCATCCCATCGCGACCAATCTCGACCGCTTCGCTCTCGCCTTTGGCAAGCCGCCGCGACTCATCGCGAGCGACTGTGAACGGACCAACGAGCCGACCGTCGCGCAGGCCTTCCAGCTCCTCAGCGGCCCGGTCATCAATGAACTGCTCACCCGCAAGGAGAACCTCCTCGGCTCGCTGCTTGCGAGTACGCGGCCCGACTCAGAGATCGTCACCGAACTTTACCTTGCCACACTCACGCGCGAGCCATCCTCCACGGAACTCGATCGCGCGATCATGCACCTTGCGTCCGGCAAGGACCGCCGCCGCGCACTCGAAGATCTCGCGTGGGCGCTGCTGAACGCGAAGGAGTTTCTCTTCCACCGCTGACCATGAATTCATTCGCCTGCTCCGGCTACCGCTCCGCTATCGCCCGCCGCCACGCGCTGAAGGTCGGCGGTCTGGGACTGCTCGGCTTCAACATGCCGGGAATCCTGCGCGCGCTCGAGCAGCCGCAGAAGATCAAGCCGCGCGCGAAGTCGGTCATCTTTCTCTTCCAGTGGGGCGGGCCGTCGCACGTGGACATGTTCGACATGAAGCCGGACGCGCCTGATGGAATCCGCGGCCCGCACAAGCCGATGACGAGCAAGGCGCACGGCATCCAGGTGAGCGAGAAACTGCCGCGCACCGCACAGGTGATGGACAAGGTTTCGCTCATCCGCTCGATGTATCACACGATGAAGAATCACAACTCCGCGGGCTACTACGCGCTCACGGGGCACGCGCCGGCGACCGATGATCAGCGCCTGCGGGATTCGCTGGAACTTTTCCCCGGGTACTCCTCCGTCGTGGACAAGCTTGCACCCTCGGGTGGCGCGATGCCGACGGCGGTTTCCTACCCGCATGTCATCACGGATGGCTCCGTCACGCCCGGCCAGCACGCGAGCTTCCTGGGGAAGAAGCACGACCCGCTGCTGGTGTTGCAGGATCCGAATGCGCGATCTTTTTCCCTGCCGGAACTGAGCCTGCCCGAGGGCATCCCCTTCGAGCGGATGCAGGCGCGGCGCGAACTGCAGAAGATGGTGGATGCCCAGGCGAGGATGATGGAGCGATCCGCTTCGGCGCGAGGATTCGACAGCTACTACGAGCAGGCGATGGCGATGCTCCAGTCGCCGAAGTTGCGGGATGCGTTCAACATTGCCGCCGAGTCGGACAAGGTGCGCGATTCCTATGGCCGGACGACCTACGGCCAGAGCTGCCTGCTGGCGCGTCGGCTCGTCGAGGCGGGGACGAAATTCGTGACGGTCTATTTTTCCGACACCATCGGCGGGCAGAAGACGGACAGCGGCGGCTGGGACACGCACGGCTTCAACGACACGCGGATGTTCCCGATCATCGAGAAGTACCATCTGCCGATGACGGAACAGACGCTCCCCACGCTGCTCATCGATCTCGAAGAGCGCGGCCTGCTCGATACGACGCTCGTCGTGTGGATGGGCGAGTTCGGACGGACGCCGAGTATCAACAAGAACGCGAGCCGCGACCACTGGCCCCAGTGCTACACCACGCTGCTCGCTGGCGGCGGCGTGAAACGTGGATTCGTGTACGGCGCGAGCGACAAGACCGGCAGCTACCCCGCCGAGGATCCCGTGCGCCCCGATGATCTCGCCGCGACGATCTACCACGCGCTCGGCATCGACCCGCAGACGGAACTCCGGACTGCGGATGCCCGGCCTGTGCATGCCGCGGATGGCAGGGCGATCACGGCGCTCTTCGCGTAGGTGGGGCGGGCTGCTTGTGGCGTGCAGCCGACGACGTGAGGAGGCGGGCACTTTGGCCAACGCGGAACGAGGAACTCGCAACACGGAGAGAAAATCAGCCCGCCTCATCACGCCGTCGGCTACCTCGGCACAGCAATGAAGCGGCTGATCCAGGTCGCGCAGTCGAGGCTCCAGAGGATCACTTCGCCATCGGCGCTGCCGCTTGCGATCCAGACGCCTTCGCGGGTGGTGGCGATGGATTGCACCGCGTCGTGGTGGCCGGTCAGCGTCAGCCACGGCTTCCTGCCATCGCCCTGGTAGATGCGAACGGCACCGTCGCCGCATCCGGCGGCCACGCCGAAAGCGCCAGTCGCGAGCTGGCGCACGTCGCCATTGAGTTCATCGAGGTCGCCGCGCTTGTCGGCCTTCTCCGGGTGCCAGACGTGGCCGCGTCCGCGCGCCACGGAGAACACCCGCGAGCCGTCCGGGGAGAAAGCCGCGGTGCTCAGCGGCGTGTCGTGCTCCTGATAGCTCGCCTCGATTTCCCACGTCGCCGTGTCGAAGACTCGTGCCGTGCGATCGCGACTGGCGGAGACGAGCCGCGTCCCGCCGGGATCGAACGCGACCGATTGCACCCAGTCCGCGTGCTGGCGGAGGATGCGTTTCTGTTTGCCGGTGCCGGTATCGAACAGGCGCATCGTCCGATCGGCGCAACCGGCGACGACGGTTTCTCCGTCGCGGCTGAAGGCGACGCTCAGGACCATCTCCGGCAGATCGCACAGGAACCGCGCAGTGTAACCGTGCGCCGCATCCACGAGTGCGACCGTGCCCCACTGGCCTGGAGTGCCGCCAGCGACTGCGATCAAGTTCTTCTTCCTGTTCCATTCGAGCGCGCTGATCCGCTGGGGCATCCCGCCGAGCCGGCGGGCCAGCGTGCCTTCCGCCGGGTTCCAGATTGTCACTTCGCGATAGCCGCTGACTGCGAGTCGTTTCGCGTCCCCGCTGAAGGCGAGCGCGGTGATCGGGACCGGGCGAACGTAATGTGCCGGAGCCGGGCGCAGATGAGTTTCGCGTACGAGTTCCGCGAGCGGTCGCGCGGGATCGCCGCCGTCGAAAACGGCTCCGGCATTCAGCCATCGTTCAATGAGCGCGATCTCCTCGGCGGGAAGCGCATCGGCCTTCTGCGGCATGCGGTCATCGGCGTCCTTCTCGATCAGCAGCCGGAAGAGTTCCGATTCCCCTGCCTTGCCTGACACGATTGGCGGAGCACCGCCGTCGCCGGACTTTTGCAGACGCTCGAAAGAATCAACGCGGTAGCCGCCCTTGGAACTTTCCTCGCCGTGACAGGACGCGCATCGACGTTGCAGGAGCGGCGCGATCTCCGCGCGGAAGCTCACCGGCGGCGAGTCGCTTCCCGCAAGGCAGACCGGCAACGCGGCGAGAAAAACGAGCTGGCGCAGGAAGTGAAGCACAGGGGTCTCCACCGCTCGCCGCGCTGGAGCTTAGGACGGGTGCAGGCGGCGAAGGGATGAGGCGGGCTGTTTCCCTTTCCGCGTTGAATCAGCCTGCCTCCTCACGTCGTCAGCGACGAAGTCTTGATTGCGAGCTTCTCGATGATTCGCGGGACGTTCACGTGCAGTTCGACGAGTGTCTGGATGCGCTGGATCTTCTCGTTGTCGCCGGGAAGCGTCTTGACGGTCATCGAGTGGAGCGTGCTGGCGATGGTGTAGCTGTCGAGCGGGGAGCTGATGACGGGGAGGTCGCTCTCGTGCAGCAGCTTCATGACGCTTTCGTGCGGCTGCTGGCCGTAGCTCATCACGAGGCCGCAGACCACGCGCGGATGCTTGGCGGCGTGTGAAAGTGCGGCGAGCACGATGTCGTCGCGGTCTCCCGGTGTGATGAGCAGGGTGCCCGGACGGAAGAGTGTGAGCAGGTGGCCGGTCGCCATATCGCCGATGAGCACGTGGCGCACGAGCCGGCGGGAGCTGGTCTTTGCATTGATGAACTCACCATTTACCACCTTGCAGACCTGCCCGAGCGTCGGGTGGCTGAGCAGGGGATCGGAGGGAATCGAGCCCAGCAATTCGATCCCGAGCCGCGCGAACCCGCGTTGCGCGAATTCCACCACGTAGTCGTATTTCTCGGGGTGAATTTTGTTGAGGATCACGCCAATCAGTTCGACGCCTTCCTTTTCAAAGACGGCGCGATTGAGCGAGACCTCATCAATGGGCCGGCCGATTCCGCCCCGGGTGATGAGGATGGCCTTGCTGTCGAGCAACCGTGCGACCTTCGCATTCGAGAGATCGAAGACCGACCCCACGCCCGCATGACCGGTTCCCTCGATGATCACGAAGTCCTTCTCCCACGCGGCGCGATCGAAGGAATTCTGGATGCGCCGGACGAGCAGGTCGGTATTCGCCTGCTGGATGAACTTGCGCGTGAAGTCCGGCTCGACCGCGATGGGACTGATCGCATCGAGCGGTGCGGCGATGCCGTAGGTCTGATCGATGAGCACCGTGTCCTCGTCGATCTTGTGGCCCTCGATTTCGACAAAGCGCTGGCCGACGGGCTTGATGAAGCCGATGCGGCCTTGCGTCTTGCGCAGCGCCCCGAAGATGCCGAGCGAGACGGTGGTCTTGCCATCATTCTGCTCCGTCGCGGCGATGAAGAGGCGTTTGGTGACTGTATTCATCAGTCCGGGCGATCAGGACTCCGTCTGATCCGGGTAGAGGGTGCGATACTGGATCGCCTGGAGGCCGACCGTCGCTGCCACGCCGAGGATCTCCTCGTCGGTCGCGCCGCGCGAGACGTCCACGCACGGATGGGAGAGTCCCAGCAGGAACTGGCCGTAAACGTCGGCACCGGCGAGATGCTTCACGAGCTTCGAGGCAATGTTGGCGCTGTTGAGGTCCGGGAAAATGAGCACGTTCGCTTTGCCGGCGACGAGGCTCTCGTGGGCCTTGATCGCCGCGAGGTCGGGCACCAGCGCGGTGTCGGCCTGCATTTCGCCGTCGATCTCCATTTCGAGTCTGGCATCCGCTGCGCGCTTTTTCGCGAGCGCCGTTGCCGCGGTCATTTTCTGCACCGCCGGCATCTGTGAGCCGCCCTTGTTCGAGAAGCTCAGGAATGCGATGCGCGGCTTGTTGCCGGTGAACTGCCGGCAGACCTTCCCGGTCTCGATCGCGATGGTGGCGAGCTGGTCCACGGTCGGCTCGGGAATGACCGCGCAGTCGGCGAAGAAAATGACGCCGCGTTCGCCGTAGCGTTTGTTGCTGAGGTCGAGCATCTGGCAGCTCGAGATCGTGGAGATGCCCGGCAGCGGCTTGATGAGCTGGATCAGGGGGCGCAGCGTGCTCGTCGGCGAGAGACCTGCGCCGACTACGAGCCCGTCCACGAGATTGTACTGCACCATCATCGCCGCGAAGTAGTTCGGCATGGAAAGAATCTCCCGCGCCTGCGCCTTGCCCATGTCGCGATAGCGCTTCAGCCTTTCGAGACGGGGGATGAAAGTCTCCATCTCCGAGGACGTGGCCGGGTCCACGATGCCGACGTGTTCGAGGTCCACTTTTTCACCAGCCGCAGCCTTCTCGACCGCGGGGCGGGGTCCGAGCAGCACGGGAGTGCCGAGCCCCATTTTCGCAAAGCGACCCGCCGCGCGCACGACCGCGGGCTCGGTGCCTTCGGGAAAGACAATCCGCTTCGGGTGCCGTCGCAGATTTTCAAATACCGTCTCGATGAATCGTGACATGACCGCGGAGTTTCGCGGCGGTGGCGGAAAGTGACGAGTGAATTTTGTGTGGCAATTGTCCCCCGCCTGCGTGCCAACATGCCTGCGTGCCTGCCTCGCCTCTCAGTTCTCTCGCGGATTATCACACGCACACACCGCTCTGCCGTCATGCCGAGGGCTGGCCGGTGGATTACGCGCGCGCCGCGATCGAGCGGGGGCTGGCCGAGCTTGGTTTCGCGGATCACAATCCGATGCCTGCGCAGTTCGATGACTGGCGGATGCTCCGCGAGGAATTGCCCCGCTACTTCGGGGCGGTGGAGGAGGCGCGCGCGGCGTTTCCGCAGCTTCCCATCAAGCTGGGGCTCGAATGCGATTTCATTCCGGGGCAGGAGCCTTGGATCGAGGAACTCGCCGGGATGGCGCAGTGGGATTTCCTCATCGGCAGCGTGCATTATCTGCGGCAGGGCTGGGAAGTGGACCATCCGCGCTACGTCGCGAGGCACACCGGGCACGCGGAGGAAATCTGGCGCGACTACTGGGAGCTTTACGGACTGTGCATCCGGAGCGGGCTCTTCGACTTCGTCGCGCATCCGGACCTGCCGAAAAAATTCGGCATCACGCCGCCCGGCGATCTGCGCCGATACTACGAGCCCGCTGTGGAGGCGTTGGCGGAGACCGGCATGGCATTCGAAATCAACACCGCCGGGCTGCGGCGCGACTGCCGCGAGGCATATCCCGCGCGCGGATTCCTGGAACTCGCCCGGGCCGCAGGCGTGCCGCTGCTGATCAATTCCGACGCACATACGCCCGGCGATGTTGGCGCGGGATTCGACCACGCCATCGCGCTGGCGAAGGAAGCTGGCTTCACGCACACGCTCCGCTTTACCCGGCGTAAACGCTCGTCCGTGGCGCTGCCATGAAGCTCGTCGCGCGCGGATTTTCATTCGAGTTCCCGCGCCCGGCGCTCGTGATGGGCATCGTGAACCTCGTTGCCGACTCATTCTCCGGCGACGGCGTGACGGATATCGATGCAGCGCTCGGGAAAGCCCGCCAGCTCGTGGCCGACGGTGCGGACATTATCGACATCGGCGCCGAGAGCGCGCGGACGAATCGCGAACCGCTGCCCGCCGCGGAGGAAGCGGCGCAACTGGTGCGTTTCACCGAGGCGTGGGATTGCGATGTGCCGCTCTCAATCAACACGTGGCGCCCGGAAGTCGCGCGGATCGCGTTGGCTGCGGGCGGCGACATTCTCAACGACATCGGCGGCCTCCCCACCGATGAAAACGCCCGCATCTGCGCGGCGACCGGCGCTGCCCTGCTGATCATGCACACCGTGGGAACGCCGAAGGTGCCGCACATCCATGTGGGCTACGGGGATGTCATGCGAAGTATCGGCGAATTCTTCGCGGAGAAGATCGTATTTGCCGAGCGGGCCGGCGTGGCGAGGGACGCCATCCTCCTCGATCCCGGGATCGATTTCGCAAAACAGCGGGACGACAACCTGCGCATCTACCGCGAACTCGATCGCCTGCATCATTTCGCGCGGCCCATCCTGTTGCCCGTCTCGCGCAAGACAGTCATCGGCGACGTGCTCGGGCTCCCGCCCGCCGAGCGGGATGCGGGAACGGTCGCATGCATCACGGCCGGTATTTTGCGAGGCGCGCAGATCTGCCGCGTTCACAATGTCCGCGCCGCCGTGCAAGCGCTGCGGATATTGGAGGCGGTCGAGGCGGAGATGTGATGCCGCGGCCGTCGTGAAGCTGCAGGACGACTCGCCCCTATTTGGGCGTTGGTTTCGTCGGTGCGGCGGCACCCTTCGGCGCTGGCGCGACTTTCGCCCGTGCGGCCTCGACGCCGCCGAGGCTCTCCCACGTTGGTGCGCCCGGCGTCGGCGGCAGTTCCTCGATGGTCACATCCTTCACCTGAACCAGGCACACTCCGCCAGCGTGAACCTGCGGGCCGATCAGTCCGTCGAGGGCGATGTTCTTGTCCTGCTCGGTGTAGTCGAAGGCGGGGATGCCATTGATCCACGCCTGGATGCGCGGCCCTTCGGCTCGGATGCGGTATTCATTCCAGCCGAAAACATCCACGGCTTTGTCGAGCGCGGCGGCATCAGCCGGTGCGGCGATGACCTTGTTGCGGCGGAACTCGTCGTAGAGCTTTCCAAACCATCCCATCCCGCAATCGGCCTGGTAGCCGCTCATGTGGGCCCCGCCGGGCACCCGCAAGCTGCGGACCTGGACGCCGCTGTTGACCATCCCCGTCGCGGGATCGCCGCTGCACTTGATCTTCAGTTTCAGATCGAAGTTCTGGTAGCTCTTCTTGGTGCAGATGAAGTGGTTCGCCTTGATCTTTTCGGTCGTGGAGCCGCCGGTGATCATCCCGTCCTCGACGCGCCAGATTGTTGGATCGTAGTCCCAGCCATCGAGCGTCTTGCCGTCGAAAATGGAAACCGGCGCGGCAAGCAGCGTGGCAACCGAGGTCAGCAGAAGGCTGGTGAATGTGAGGATGGTTTTCATTGGTTGGGAGCGGCGAAGGCAGTGAGGGCTTCGTGACAGGGAGGATTCTTCGGGATTGCGAATGGGAAGAGCACGACAGTGGCAGAATCCTTGGTCGTTGCCAGCCGAAGAAAATCCACCGCCGCACGCGGGGATTCCACTTGCCGCGAAATTCCGGCAGCACGCGAGCCCCGTCACGAATCCCGCCGCAACCCACGGACTCCCATCCGATCCCCAGCGCGGCGGCTCAACGGTTCCCGCCGATGTGCATGAGCCCCGACCGATGCGTGCGCCCGGTGGAATCGATGACTTCGAAGACTGTCTGTGCTTCGTGTTCGGTGGACTTCAGCGGCAGGCTGAACTCGAAGGGGAAGCTGTCGTCGCTCAATACTTCTTCGCGGGTGCCGAGGTTCACGCGCAGTTTGGCGGACTTTACCGTGTCGCGGTCAGCGGTGAGGTAGGCATACATCCATGTCAGCTCGGGGCCGAAGCTGAGGAGCATGGCGTGGGCTTCGCCGAATGGTGTCTGGATGCGCTGATGGGTGATGGTTTGGGGCTGTGCGGGCTTGGCGGTGAACTTCGACTGAAACGGCGCGTTAATCGCAATGTCCTCGATGATGAGTGCGGTGATGCCTTTGGCGCTGAGCGTGACTTTCACACTGCCGTTGCTGATGAGCGCCTCGTCCGGTTGGCGCTGGTTGTCGCGCCAGAGCGTGGCGCGGTGTGTGCCGGCGGGAATCGCGAGCTTCACGGTCACGTCTTTCAGCTCGCGGTCGCATTCGTTCATGAGGGCGATGCAAAGCG
>Ga0105046_10007271_pt1 | contig 17458 bp, 10 predicted proteins | sample MAT03_FD_78385 | JGI IMG/M metagenome (GOLD analysis project Ga0105046, IMG submission 78385) | Freshwater microbial communities from Lake Fryxell liftoff mats and glacier meltwater in Antarctica - MAT-03 (megahit assembly) | ecosystem: Environmental > Aquatic > Freshwater > Ice > Liftoff...
ACCTGTTGCTCCTGTTAAGCCAATAGGGCCTTGGGCACCAGTTGCACCTGTTAATCCTATTGGGCCTTGTGTACCTGTTAAACCAGTAGGCCCTTGTGGGCCGGTGGCTCCATTTGTTCCATTGGTTCCGTTTGTGCCCGCTGCACCCGTAGCACCCGTTGCTCCCGTAAGCCCTTGTGGGCCCGGGTTACCGCTTGCTGCAAATAAGGCGTAAGGCACACTCATAAGCTGGCTTGTGCCTGCAATGGTATAGTTAATGCCACCTGTTGGGTCGGTTTCTGTTTTAATAAAATAAGGGCCTGCTGCCCAGTTGATAGTAGCAAAATTGCCACTTACCAATGTGCCGCTGCCAATACTAAATGATGCTAAGCCATTGGCATTGGTAGTTGGTTTTTGAGTTTCAACATACACCGGTAAGCCGGCAGCACTGCCCTGCAATATGCTTATACGCATACTGGTAAGCGTGTTTGTAACAAGTACATTCCCTTGGTTACGTATTACAGCCTGGTAGCTCATTTTTTGCGGAGCCTGGGCTTGGGTAGTAGCGGTAATAATTACTGCTGCTAAAATGGTAAATAACTTTTTCATTGTTTTAGTTTTTTATTATTTTAAATATTTGAACGGTTTCGTTGTCCGAAATTATTTTTAGCAGGTAAGTAGCTGCGGCCAGATGGCTCATTACTATTGTTGTTTTATTACCGGTTATTTTATTGCTGCCAACCAATCTTCCGGCAATATCAAAAAGCTGCCAGGTTAAATTTTCGTTGTTGTAATACTTTAATTGCAGGGTTACAAAATCGTTTGTTGGGTTGGGGTAAGCCATCAGGCTAAAATTAAAGCCCCCCGTTTGTGTGCCAGGTGTAATGGATATTTCGTGTGGTTGTTGCACACCTTCAGCTACTGAACCGTTAACACCCGTGTATTTTGTATATACCACCTGCCCGGTAGACCAGGCCACCGTGCCGCCAATACCAGCAGCATTGCCACCCGCAGTTGTTATTCCAGTCTGCGCCTGTGAAGCGTTAACAACAAAACCAGCAAGCAGCAGCAGCACCAGGTTTATTTTTTTTTGTTTCATAATTTTTACTTTTTTATAATAAAGAATCTATTTCAATTAATATTTGCAGCAGTTTTCCTTTGTGCAAGTCATCGCCAAAAAATTTGATGGCCGGCGGCACAATCATTTTTTTTTCTTTTGCAACCGAGAGGGATTGTATATTTTGTGCATGGTTAGGTATAAATACATATTGTAACCATTGCGCAAAATCTTTATCAGTTGTAAATATTTTTTCTTCAAAATAATTTACCCAGCCCGGGCTGTTTTTTTGCCAGAGGCCTGCGTGTTTCATCTCCTGCTCCAGCTCATTTATTTTATCAACTATAATGGTATCTGCTTCTGTCATGCTTTGCTTATTGTTTTGTAAAACTATAGGGGTTATTGGGCTGGCTATAATGGTATTGAGGCAAATGTGGCAGTTACTTATGCAACGCTTACATATTCCGCTACATCAGTGGCAGCAATTAGGCAATGGTATATTCTATTGAGGCTATGAAAGTAGTGTGGGTTTTTATAATGCTATCTTTGAGAATAGCAATGCAATTTTATTTTACAATATTCAAAAACTATTATTGGATTACTTCCATTTTAAAAAAGGGGAGTATGCTTCTTTTTTTTATACTTAATGCAGCTTTAGTATCTGCACAATCGGTAACACATATCACTACATCGCAAGGCTTAAGTACCAACGATTTAACGGCAACCATAAAAGACCGTAATAATAATATGTGGGTTGGTAGCACCAATGGCATCAATAAACATGAAGGTGCCAGAATAAAAATTTACAATAAAATTGGTAAAGATGCTGCCTCAATAAGCAGTGCCGAAATGCATTGTTTTTTTGAGGATAAGCTGGGGTTTATTTGGGTAGGCACAACAGGAGGCTTAGATAAAATAAACCCTTCAAACGATGTTATTACGCATTATTCCTTAAACTCCGGTAACAGCTTATCGCCATCTATTGGGTATATATTTTCTATTACCCAGGATAAATACGATTCTATTTGGGTAAGCACTAACGCAGGTTTTTTTAAGCTGGATTACAAAACCGGCAATTCCATTAAAATAAAAATAGCCGGAATGGATGGGAGTATTTTGCCAAAGTGCATTACAGGCTACAAACCCGGCATTACAACCGATAAAGGAATTTGGTTTGTAACTTCTCCCATAGGCGTAGTTTTTTATGATTATTTAAAACATGAATTTTTTCACCGGTTTAATAATCCAATGCAAAAGGCAATTTTTAATTTAGTTGCAACCAAAGAGGGTTTTCATGTTACAGATATGTGTTCGGATAATGAAGGCAATTTATATTTTGTTTCAAGATATAATAACTTAATAAAGTATAATTATGATACCGAAAAAATAGATTCCTTTCGTATTCCATTTCCAACAGGTGCCTGGCTATGTTGCAATTCGATGGTATTAGATAGCCACCATAATATCTGGATAGGCTACAGGCATGGAGGCATATTAATTTTTAATACAACCACGCATGATTTTACGCCCATAATAAATGATGATAGCCATCATTTGTTAAGCAGCAATTATGTGTATTCCATTTGTAAAGATTACCAGGGAAAAATGTGGGTAGCCACCAATAAAGGGCTGGATATTATTGATTATTACAACAGCAGTTCCATTAGTTATACATTAAGTGATAAACCTGATTATACTGATTTAAAATATCATTCAGGCACTATTTCTTATGCTAACGAAACAGTTCATATTCCATTTTATGAAAGTGGGGTGTTTAATTTTGATACAAAAACAGGGGAGGCTAAATTTTATGAGGGAGATGTTAAAACAAAAAAATCTGTAAACTACATTTGGGCTGATAGAAAAGGACTTAAACTAGCCGCTATCAATAACAACATCAATACTATTCGATTTGCAAAAAATTCATTTGCCACAACAAACTATGCATCTGTATTAAATAAACTACTATTAAAAAATAACAGCACAATTATCTGGAGAGAACATGTTAATGAGAAAGAAATTTACAAATGCGCTGATAGTAGAATTTATATTGTTGAAAATAATGTGCTTATTGATACTTTGAATGGGGATGGCATTATGAAGGAAGCCTGCATTAGTGCTGATAAAAAAGGGTTGTGGTATTTAACTAAGCAAAATGAATTGGTGTACTATAATTTAACTGCAAAAAAAGCCGATACTATACTAATTGGTGAAGCCTGTAAAAAAATTGACTTTGCCCTTAACCTCCCAAGAGATTTATTAGATGATGGAAAAAGCAATATCTGGATCACATCACAAAATGGATTACTGAAATACGATCTAATTCAGAAAAAATTAGTTGCCTTTACTACAGATAATAACTTATCGCACAATTTTAATTATGCTTTGGCACTCGATAGATTTGGCGGTATATGGGCCGAAAATTTAGGTGGTATTGATTTTTATGATAACAAAAACGGTGCCTTTAAAAATGCCGTGACTTTTTCTTCTACTACTTATATGAATACCTATGGCAGCAGTATTTATGGCAAGGACAGTCTTGTTTATTTTTTAAGCGGTAATCAATTATATAAAATAAATCCAACAGCATTTAATTCAACCGGGCAGATACAGCCAACAATTACCTTAAATGAAGTGCGGGTAAACGGTAATACGGCCTTGTTTGATACCACAAACAGGCAATTAAGTTTTACATACCGTGAAAGCAGGTTTGAATTTAAATTCAGCGTATTGGATTTTGTAAATCAAAAGCTGGTAAAATATTTTTATTACATAGAAGGTTTGGATAAAACATGGATTGACGCCGGAAATAAAAGTGAGGTAACTTATAACGCTGTACAGCCCGGCAGTTATATTTTTCATGTAAAAGCAACAGATGCTGCAGGTAACGAAATTAAAAAGGAGCTTTCTGTTCCATTTAAGATTGTTCCTCCCTTTTGGAAAACTACCCTATTTTACTTTTCTGTTTTTTTAGCATTTTGCGGTGCCATTTTCTTCTTTGCAAGGTGGAGAGAAAAAAATATTAAAATCATAGAAGACGGAAAATTAAAATTAGAACAGCTAAATGCAAATCAATTTAAAAACAAGCTGGAGCTTGAGCAAATAGTCAATTATTTCTCCTCTTCGTTACTTAATAAAAATTCGGTTGATGACGTATTGTGGGATGTGACAGAAAATTTAATTGGCCGGCTTGACTTTGTAGATTGTATGATTTATTTGTGGAATGCAGATAAAACAAAAATGATTCAACGGGCTGGGCATGGCCCCAAAGGCACAATAGAGGATATTGAAAACAGTAGTTTTGATGTGGTTGCCGGACAAGGCGTGGTAGGCTATGTAATACAAACAAAAGAGCCGGTTTTAATACCTGATACCACAAAAGATGCCAGGTACAGGGTAGATGATATTAACCGGTTAAGCGAAATAACCGTACCCATAATTTATGATGATGAATTGCTTGGTGTTATTGACAGCGAACACCACGAAAAGAATTTTTTTAACGCTCAGCACATGCAGGTATTAAGTACTATTGCAGGCATGATGGGTAACAAAATAAAATCTATTGAAGCAGAAAAATCTTTAACCCAGGCCAAAATAGAAATGCTGGGTATTAATGAAAAACTTTCGGCAGCAAAGCTTGAAGCACTGCGTAGCCAAATGAATCCACATTTTATTTTTAATAGTTTAAATGCCATACAGGAATGTATCCTCACTAATAAGGTGGATGCTGCATACGAATATTTATCAAAATTCAGTAAGCTTCAACGCATGGTACTTAATAACTCGGCAAAAGAATTTATAACGCTCAGCAGTGAAATAGAAATGTTGAAATTATATTTATCGTTGGAGTCATTGCGGTTTAGCCAATCCTTCGCCTATACCATTGAAATTGAAAAAAACACGGATGCAGATGATATACAACTTCCGTCTATGCTTATACAGCCCTATGTGGAAAATGCCATCTGGCATGGGTTACGTAATAAATCGGGCGATAAAATTTTGAAAATTAGCTGTGTTGAAAATGTTGGCCAATTAATTATTACTATTGATGATAATGGTATTGGCAGGGTAAAAGCTGCTGCTATAAAAGCTCAAAAGCTGGGTACCGGCCAGGTAGAATCAAAGGGTACTATATTAACGGAAGAACGGATAAATATTCTTTCGTTAAAATACAATGCAAAAATAATGGTAGAAACCATTGATAAGCTGGATAATTTAAATGAGCCTGCCGGAACAACCATAATTATAACCCTTCCGGTAGATATTAAAAGCCATAAATAAAAAACTATGTTACGTATACTTATTATAGACGATGAAGCAGCAGCCGGTAATATTTTAAAATTACTGATCGAAAAGTTTATCCCCCTGGAAAAAGAGCTTTGTTACTGCAATAACCCGGTGGAGGCATTGGAATTGATTAAAAGCTTTAAGCCCACACTCATTATGCTGGATATTGAAATGCCCAATATGAATGGATTTGATTTTTTGAACCAGGCTGCCGGCTGCAATTTTGATGTGATCTTTACTACGGCATTTGATCAATACGCCATTAAAGCTATTCGTTTTAGTGCATTGGACTATTTACTAAAACCTATTGACAGTGTTGAATTGCAAAGTGCAGTTAACCGGCATATCGTTAAGCAAAATAATCATCAGCCTCAGCAGCAATTACTGGTTGACAATTTGATTAATAATTTGCAGCAGAAAAAGCAGGAAGATTTTAAACTGGCCTTATCTACTGTGGAAGGAGTTTCTTTTTTCGATCCAGCTCATATCATGTATTGTGAAGGAGAAAATAATTATACCCGTTTCATATTCGTGGATCATAAGCCCATACTGATATCTAAAACGCTGGGAGAATATGAAGAGTTACTGGAAGGGCACCAGTTCATAAGGATCCATAAATCGTACCTGGTAAACAGAAAATATATTACACAGATAGACCGGGAAGGAATGATGATTATGAGCGATGGAAAGCAACTGGCCGTGTCAAGGCGACGGAAAGAGATGGTAATGAGTTTAATGAAGAACCATCAGTAGTATAAATTATTTATACTGCCTCAAATTTCAAAAGAGTAGTGCCTTGCCCGGTAATAATTTCAGAGTTGCTTAGATTACCCTTTGCAAAAACAAATGCGCCTGAACCCATAAAAACATTTGCTCCGCTGCTTACTGTTAATTGTGCCAAATCAAAATTATGCATCAAAACAGAGCTGTAAAGCTTAATAGCGGTCTTAATTTATCATTAACCGCCCATCAGAATAACGTATGCCCACACAATAACATGAGTTGTTACATAATTGCCATATAGGGTATTAGTGGAATAGTTTTTGTCTGCGTAGAATTATAAAACAAATGAATAAAGAAAAAACTATTACTGGTTGCATCTATTGCTGCTTTAGCAGTGCTATCATGCAAAAAAGACAATACAGACACAAATCCAAATGCCATTTGTACTACCGCCAGGGTTCATTATGGTGGCGATCCATACGCAGATGGTTCAGGCTGGGTGTTGGTTACCGATATAATAACCTGAAAGTTTGAAAAACCAGATAATCTGGATGCATCCTTTAAAATAGAAGGGCTGCTGGTAGATGTCCGCTATGTGATAACCGATAAATACTTTGTTTGCTTTTGTACACCGTCGTTGCGTAAACAAGTTCACATAACAAGCATTAAGTTGCATTAAATAAGCCCGACAGATAAAGTTGACAATATTTTCATTTATTAATAAGTAATGCAGTGTAGTGCTTTTAACTTCCTATTCCATGCTTTTCAATATCTTTAACAAGCAACTCAAGCATAGTTGTCAACCTATCCATGATTAAACAGTGCTGCTATATTTGTATTTTCCTCTCGGCATGTTTATTTATTCATAAGCCTGTAGCTGCACAGGGCGACCCTACCAAAAACGATACTTTTTTTCTGGCCAAAAAAAAGGGGTTGCTGGGCCGCTTTGGTAAAAGCATTTCCCGTACACCACCTGATGAAGCCCCTGTTAAAGTGGAAAACCCTTTTCTACAATATAAGGGAAAAATAATCCGGTCTATAGAAAAAGTGATACTTGGATTTCAGTATGATATAGATGATACTAGCAGAATAAAAAATGATTTAGGTGTAAGGCTTGCCAAAACTTTTCATCGAAATACAACCAAAAATGTTATAGAAAAAAACCTGTTTTTTAAAACCGGCGATATTTTATCGCCCTACCTGCTGGCCGATAATGAAAGATACCTGCGGGAACTGGTAATTGTAAAAGATGCCAGGATATATGTGGAGTATGCTGAAGGCACAACCGATTCGGTAGATGTGGTGGTGGTGACCAAAGACGTTTTTTCTATTGGAGTAAATTTAAATATCAGCAATAAGGACGAGGGGCGTATGGAATTACGGGAAGAAAATTTTATGGGCAGTGGCAGCCGTGTTTTAGTAAGTGGCTATTACGATAAACAGCGGTCGCCCAAAACCGGTATTGGCGGTGAATTGGTAAAACGTAATATTGGCGGCTCTTTTATTGATTTAACAACAGGTTACCAGGATTACAGAAATGCCTTCAGCAGCGATCGCAACCAGGAAACTGTTTTTTATACCCGGCTTGAAAAGCCATTGGTTACACCTTATATACCAAGTACCGGCGCATTGGAATTTAATTACCGCCGAACAAGAAATGTGTATGATGTGGATTCCATTTACCGAAAAAATATTAAGTACATAAACTATAATATAGATGGCTGGTTTGGTTACAGTTTAGATAATAAACGTTCGCTTTATGAAAATAAAGAAATACGCCTGCATCGTTTCATTGCTCTAAGGGTGCTTCGCCAATTCTTCCAGGCTATTCCAACAAAATATAAAACAGATCCCTCCATCAAGCCCGACCCCAGATTTACCGACATCACGGGAGGGTTAGCATCGCTTAATATTTTCAGACAGGTATTTTATAAATCGAATTTTATTTATGGTTTTGGAAGAAAGGAAGATATTCCTGAGGGTTTTAGTGCTTCTACAACTTTGGGATATGTAAGAACTGAAAGTTTAACGGAGGATAAGAAACGGCCATACGGCGGTATTGATCTATCGCTGGCAAATTTCAAAAAAAAAGGATTTTACCTTAACTACACATTTAGAATTGGTGGTTATTTTTCCCGAAAACGTTTTGAAGACGTTGATATGTTATTTAATGTTGAACATTTTACACTCCTTAGAAAATTAAGCCCGGCCTGGTACAACAGGGTATTTATGAGTGCAGGCATTACAGCCCAGTCAAACCAGGTTTTAAATGCATCATTAAATTTAAACAGTAATTTAGGGTTACCTTATTTTAGGTCCAGCTCGCTTAGCTCACTTAACTCAGATTTAAGAGCAACTGTAAAAGTAGAATCGGTTTTTTACAACACAACAAAAATTCTTGGTTTCAGGTTTGCTCCTTTTGTATTCAGCGATGTTATACTGCTTAAGCCAACCAAAAGGAACTTAAATTACAGTGATATTTTTACAAGCGTTGGTGGGGGCGTTCGTACCCGAAATGAAAATCTTACGTTTGGTACTACGGAATTACGGGTATATTATTTCCCCAGAACCATCGGCAGTATGAAGCCATGGAAAATAGAGATAAACACCAATATCCGGTTTAAATTCATAAGCAGTTTTATAAGCCGGCCCGATTTTATTATTGCTAATTAATGTCCGATGAACTTTGGTTGGTATAATAAAAAGCCATTCGCCGCATGGCGAATGGCATATAAAGATTTTAAATTCAAATCTAGATCAGATCAAGCGCCTTGGCAAAAAAGGTAACGTTAAAAGGCAGTACCACGGAAACCCACGAACCCATCGGTGAATATAACATTACAAAAAACAAAACGACAGAAAGTAAAAATAATATCCAGAATAGCCCGGTTCTTTTTTTGGTTGTTTCCATTTGATTATAATATTTTTTTGCAAATATAAGGCAGAACTTTTTATCCGTGGAATTTTACTGTTTCTATGTTGTAGTTTTTGTGTAAAATGGTATCTTGCCCATTCTTAACCCGTTTTAATGATTCTACATTTTTATTTACGCTATTCCACCCAGTTCGGTCAGTCTCTTTCTATATCGGGCAACACCCTTGTATTGGGCAATGATGATATTAAAAAGCCATTTGCACTAACCTACCTCAACGACCATCTATGGTATGGAACTGCTGAAATTGACGAGAAAGACATTTTTGAAACAATAAATTACCGGTATATACTGCGGGATAAGGTTACCGAATTGGTTTTTGAGTTTGGTAACGACCGCATTATTGAATTTGAAAACCCAAAAGCATCAAAGATTGTTTTATACGACACCTGGAATCAGGCAGGGCAATTTGAAAATGTTTTTTATACTGCTCCTTTTGCACAGGTATTGCTAAAGCATAAATCCGAAAAAAATACGGCGGCAAAAAAGCCTGCAAAACCCACACACGATTTCAGGGTAAAGGCTCCGCTGCTGCAGCAACACGAAGTACTTTGTATCAGTGGTTCATCCAAAGTACTGCACGACTGGGATGAGGAAGATGTTTTGCTGCTTGGCAAAAAAGATAACTGGTGGACAATTCAGCTTGATCTTTCAAAAGCCGTTTTTCCATTTGAGTATAAATACGGAATCTATAACAGCAGCAGTAAAAAGTTTATCAGATTTGAAGATGGCAATAACCGGGTATTATTAAGTGAAGATGGTAAAGATGCCCTAACCATTTTGCATGATGGCTTTGCAAAACTGAATAATATAAACTGGAAAGGCGCTGCTGTTGCCATTCCGGTTTTTAGTTTGCGCAGCCAAAACAGTTTTGGTACCGGTGAATTTACCGATCTTAAACTGCTTGTTGACTGGGCCAAAGCTACCGGCCTTAAAATGATACAGTTGTTGCCGGTAAATGATACAACTTCAACATTTAGCTGGAAAGACTCTTATCCATATTCAGCCATTTCTGCCTTTGCATTACACCCCATGCTTTTAAACCTGGGTGCTGTTGCCGGTAAAGAAAATGCTCATATCATTACAGCCCTTGCATCAAAGCAAAAACAATTGAATAAGCTTGATAAACTGGATTATGAGGCGGTGATTAAAATTAAAATGGATGCCATACAAAAAATGTATACGCTGAAAAAGGAAAGTTTTAAGGATGACCTGAACTACATCACTTTTTTTGAATTGAACCGTCATTGGCTGGAGCCTTATGCTGCTTTTTCTTATTTGAGGGATACATACAAAACGGCCGATTTTGGCACCTGGGAAAAACATGCAGCGTATAATGAAAGTGAGATACAGGAACTGGTAAGTCCCATGCAGGCGCATTACGATGAAATTGCTATACATTATTTTACTCAGTATCACCTGCACCTGCAATTGCAGGATGCAACCCGATATGCACATAAGAATGGTATCATCATTAAGGGAGATATACCTATTGGCATTAGCCGCAACAGCGCCGATGCCTGGGTGGAGCCCAACCTGTACCACATGAATGAACAGGCGGGAGCACCGCCAGATGCCTTTACAGCAAAAGGGCAAAACTGGGGCTTTCCTACCTATAACTGGGAGGCCATGCAACAGGATGGTTTTTCGTGGTGGCGCAAACGGTTCGATCAGATGAGTAATTATTTCGACGCTTTCCGTATTGATCATATACTCGGCTTCTTCCGTATCTGGAGCATACCAGCACATGCGGTAGAAGGTTTACTGGGCAGGTTTATGCCGGCTTTGCCGGTTCTTATAAACGAATTGTTTTCGAAACATATACTTTTTGAAAGGTCACGTTACACTGAACCGTACATTACAGAAAATATACTCTCCGAAATTTTTGGAGATAAAAAAGATGCCGTGAAGAAAATATTTTTTACAGGGTTGAAACTGAAAGAAAAATTCATTACACAGCGAAAGGTTGAGGCATATTTTAAAACAGAAAATACATTTGATGAAACTGTAAAACAGGGTTTGTATGATGTGATTGCCAACGTTATATTTTTTGAAGTGGAAGGTTCAAACGGCCAGGAATTTCATTTCCGTATTTTAATGCAGGAAACGGCTTCCTTTAAAAACCTCGATACGCATTCGCAAAAAGAATTATCGGACATTTATACCGATTATTTTTATAACCGCCAGGATGAACTCTGGAAGAAAGAAGCACTTAAGAAATTACCTGAATTAAAACGGAGTACCGATATGCTGGTTTGTGGCGAAGACCTGGGCATGGTGCCGCATTGTGTGCCCGAGGTGATGGAACAACTCAGTATTTTGAGTTTGGAGATACAGCGCATGCCTAAAAATATAGGCTCCGAATTTTTTCATCCCAATGATGCGCCATACCTGAGTGTGGTATCACCATCAACACATGATATGAGTACCGTACGTGCCTGGTGGGAAGAAGACCGCACCAAAACCCAACATTTTTATAATCAACTGATGGGTAAAAGCGGCGAGCCGCCTGTTTATTGCGAAGCCTGGATAAATAAGGAGATTATTCTGCAGCACCTGTATTCGCCGGCCATGTGGGCAATTTTTCAGTTGCAGGATCTGATGGGTATGGATGCAGATTTAAGAAGGGAAAATCCGGATGACGAGAGAATAAACAATCCTGCGGTTACAGAATTTTATTGGAACTACCGCATGCATATTAACCTGGAAGATCTTATAAAAGAAAAATCTTTTACAGAAGAACTAAGTAAATATATCCAGCAAAGCGGAAGGTGATTTTAATTAACATGAAAGTACAATACAAAACATACAACCTTCCTTTTCTTCATCCATTCAGCATTTCTAAAGGAACAAAAACGCATCAGCCAACATTGATTGTTGAGCTCGATTTTATGGGAATAAAAGGGTATGGCGAAGCTCCGGCCATCAGCTACTACAACATTCCTGTTGAAAAAATGGTTGAAGACCTGGAACGAAAAAAAATCTTTGTTGAAAAATTTGCATTCTCCGATCCTGAAAGATATTGGCATTATCTGCACCACCTGTTTCCTGCAAATCCTTTTTTAGTTTGTGCATTAGATATGGCCGGTTGGGATATTTACGGCAAACTAAAAAGAAAACAATTACACGGATTATGGGGGTTGGATATTACTGCTGCACCCTTAACAGATTTTACAATTGGTATCGACAGTATTGAAAAAATGGTTGCTAAAATGCAGGAAAAACCCTGGCCAATTTATAAAATAAAAGTGGGAGTGCCGGGCGATATTGAAATGGTAACTGCGTTGCGCAAACACAGCAATGCTGTTTTAAGGGTTGATGCTAACGCAGGCTGGACGCTGGAAGAAGCCTTGCAAAAAATACCTGTGTTAAAAGAGTTGGGTGTAGAGTTTATAGAACAACCTTTGGCAAAGGATGATTGGGAGGGCATGAAAATTTTGTACGAAAAATCGCCACTGCCATTAATCGCCGATGAAAGTTGCGTTATTGAAAAAGATGTAGAAAAATGCCAGCATCATTTTCATGGTATTAATATTAAACTAACCAAGTGCAGCGGCATTACGCCTGCACGCCGCATGATAGTGCAGGCAAAACAATTGGGTATGCAGGTGATGGTTGGTTGTATGAACGAAAGCTCAATAGGTACAGCAGCCATAGCGCAACTTGCGCCCATGCTGGATTATGTGGACATGGATGGAACACTTTTGCTGGCAGAAGACACAGCAGAGGGAGTGAAGTTTGATTTTGGAAAAATTCTATATAACGATCTGCCCGGGTTGGGTATTAAAATAATATGATTCAGCTTTTATTTTTTATTGGCATTATTGCATTTGCCGTTCTGCTCTATTTTAATAGCAGGGTTAAGAACAGAAGGATTGATCGCAGTAACAAACTTATAGAAAGGCAGGAAGCATTGATACAAATGCTTAACGAAAAGCATACCCATGAAGACAATGTCGAAAAAAGTTGAATCAGCTCTTTTCTTCTCTTTCAACTTTAAAATAGCAAATGCTTAAATTATTTAAATTCCTTTTCGTTTTTGGATTGAGAATTAAATTGATTTTTTTGAATGAGAAGAAAAATATTAACTTTCACAAAATAACTTCTCATGAAAAAATATAATCTTCTTCCATTTCTACCTGCACTTTTATTATCAATACTTGTTGTTAGCTGTAATGAGCAAAAGGATAAAGAACCAGTTGCAGAAGCAAGTTCCGGCCATCCGGCATGGAGTGCTCAAACCAATATTTATGAAATAAACCTGAGGCAGTTTTCGGCCGCAGGCACCATTATAGAATTTGAAAAAGCATTACCACGTTTAAAAGATATGGGTGTTGAAATACTCTGGTTCATGCCCGTAACACCAATAGGTTTGCAGGGCCGCAAAATGACTGAAAAAGATATGGGCAGTTACTACGCTGTAAAAGACTACCAGGCATTTAATCCCGACTACGGAACGATGGAAGACTGGAAAGCTTTTGTAAAAAAGGCACAAGGCATGGGGTTTAAGGTAATTGTAGATTGGGTTGCCAATCATTCCTCGCCCGATAATAATTGGGTAAAAACGCATCCGCAGTTTTATGTAAAAGATTCGGCTGGTAATTTTGTTGCACCATTCGACTGGACCGATGTGCGGAAATTAAATTACGCAAACCGGGAGTTGAGAGACAGCATGATTGCAGCCATGAAGTTCTGGCTTACAGAAACCGGTATAGATGGTTTCAGGTGCGACGTGGCAGAAGAAGTGCCGTTAGATTTCTGGAAGGAATGTATTACTGAACTGAAAAAAATAAAAAATGTATTTATGCTTGCCGAAGGCGAAAAACCCGGTCTGCATAGTGCAGGATTTGATGAAACCTATGCCTGGAGTATGATGCACTTTATGCAGCAACTGTATAAAGGCGAAAAAAATGTAAAGCAGTTTGATTCACTTATTAATGCTGGTATAGATAGTTTTCCTGCAAATGCTTACAGGATGTATTTTACTGCCAACCATGATGAGAACAGTTGGAATGGAACTGAGTTTGAAAAATACGGGGACGCTTATAAAACCTTTGCTGTATTTACTCAAACCATGTACCAGAGCGTACCGCTAATTTACAACGGGCAAGAAGACATGAATAAAAAACGTCTTAAATTTTTTGTAAAAGATACCATTCCCTGGGCCGGTGAAATGGACCTGGCTCCTTTTTATAAAACGCTGCTTACACTCCGCAAATCAAGCGCAGCGCTGTCTGCTGATGCATCTTATAAAAGATTAGTAAGTACTGCCGATGCTTCCATCTTTGCTTATCAAAGAGAAAATGGGGGTAAGAAAGTGGTGGTTATTTTAAATCTTTCAAAGCAGCCACAAAAATTCAGCATTACCGATGATGCAGTTAGCGGCAAGCCGGTAAATGTCTTCTCGGCCCAAAAAGAAAATATAAAAGCCAAACAGGAATTGAACCTTGCTCCCTGGGCCTACCTTGTTTACGATTATCAATAAAAAAGATTTAAACCAATACAAAACCCGGCAGAATAATTTTTGCCGGGTTATTTTTTATTGTATTTTTATCGAAGTGTATTTTTTACACTATTGCTTCATTTACTAAAACGAATTGCTATGTCTGAAATTGAAACAACTGCCACTCAACATCCGTCAATAGAAAATAAACCAAAGCTTTCATTAAAGCAAATAATGAATATGAGTGTTGGTTTTTTTGGAATCCAGTTTGGGTTTGCTTTGCAAAATGCGAATGTTTCCAGGATATTTGAAACACTGGGTGCCGAAATTGATAAGATCGGATTTCTTTGGATTGCCGCACCTATTACAGGGTTGCTGGTACAACCGGTAATTGGTTATTTGAGCGACCGCACCTGGCATCCGAAATGGGGCAGAAGAAGGCCATTTTTCTTTATTGGTGCTTTGTTTTCAGCAATTGCTTTGTTTTTAATGCCACAGTCCAGTGTATTATGGATGGCCGCAACTTTATTGTGGGTGCTGGATGCTTCCATAAATATTTCAATGGAGCCTTTCCGTGCCTTTGTCGGCGATAAACTCCCTTCTTCGCAAAGAACAACGGGTTTTGCTGCTCAAACATTTTTTATTGGTTTGGGTGCAGTGATTGCATCATTGTTACCTTATATTTTTACCAATTATTTTAATATCAGCAATACTGCAGCCCCCGGTGTGATCAGTGATTCAGTAAAGTATTCTTTTTACATTGGTGCCGTGGTTTTTTTGGTTTCAGTTTTATGGACAGTTTTTACAACCAAGGAATTTCCACCTGAAAACATTGAAACATGGGAACAGGAAAAATTAAAAACCAAGGGACTTTTAAATGGTATAAAAGAAATTACCACAGGCATTTTTAAAATGCCAAAAACAATGATGCAGCTGGCGATTGTACAATTCTTTACCTGGATCGCTTTTTTTGCCATGTGGATATATACTACTTCTGCAGTTGCATTGAATGCTTTTGGCACTGCTGATAAGGATTCAAAAATATTCCAGGATGCCGGTGATTGGGTTGGGGTTATGTTTATGGTATACAATGGAGTTTCTGCCATTGCAGCTTTTTTGTTACCCATGCTGGCAAAACAAATTGGAAGAAAATATACGCACATGGTATGTCTTTTTATGGGAGGTATTGGATTGGTTTCTATGCTGTTTATTAAAACGCCAAATATGTTATTGTTGCCGATGATTGGCGTTGGAATGGCATGGGCGTCAACATTAACCATGCCTTATGCCATTTTATCAGGAGCATTGCCTGCAAATAAAATGGGCTTCTATATGGGGGTTTTTAATTTCTTCATTGTAATTCCGCAAATTCTGGCTGCAGCCATTTTAGGATTTTTTGTAAAAAGTTTGTTTAACGGGGAAAGTATTTATGCATTAGTCATCGGCGGGGTTTCAATGATCATTGGTGGGTTTATGAATATAATTGTTACTGATAAATCTGACGAAAAAATTAAACATTAAAAATGCGTATGAAAAAATATTATTTAGTCATTTTATTATTGGGATTTTTTAGTTCAACGTTTGCTCAAACAACAGCATTTAATTGTTATCCCTCGCATTGGTGGGCCGGCATGAAGTGGAACAAACTGCAAATAATGGTGCATGGAAAAAATGTTGCCGATAATTTTCCGATGATAAAAATGGGGCCACAGGGTGTTAAACTGGCTACAGGCGTAAGGCTCACAAAAATAAACCGGGTAGAAAATCCCAATTATATTTTTTTAGACCTTGCCATAGATGCAATTGCAAAACCAGGAAAAATAAGTTTTCCATTTGTAAAGAATATGGAACTTACTTATGAATTAAAAACACGGCGCAAAGGCAATGGCTCCGCATTTGCACAAGGTGTTACCTCAAAAGATTTTATGTACCTCATAATGCCTGATCGTTTTAGCAATGGAGATGAAAGCAATGACCGGGTTCCCGGAATGCGTGATCAGACCTTAAGAAGAGATACGGTGTTTAACCGCCACGGCGGCGATTTAAAAGGTATTCAAAATCATTTGGATTACCTGCAATCGCTTGGTGTTACGGCATTGTGGCTAAACCCGGTTATTGAAAATGATATGGATAACCGTACCGAACATGGATATGCTTTTACCAATCATTATAAAGTGGATGCAAGGCTTGGCGGCGATAAAGCCTATCATGAACTCGTGGAAGCGACACATAAAAAAGGAATGAAGATTATTCAGGATGCCGTATACAATCATGTGGGCATTCATCATTTTACGGTAGAAGATGCCCCAATGAAAGACTGGCTGCACCAATGGCCCAGCTATACCAATACCACTTATAAAGACCAGGTACTTTTTGATCCGTATGCCAGTAAATCAGAAATTAAAATTATGGCTGATGGTTGGTTTACCACGCAAATGCCCGACCTGAATCAAAACAATCCTTACGTTGCTAATTTTTTAATTCAGCATGCATTGTGGACTGTGGAGGAATTTGGAATTGACGGCTGGCGCATTGACACCTACGCATACAACGATCTTGAATTTATGAACCGCTGTAATAAAGCTTTAGAAACTGAATATCCAAAAATCACCCTGTTTGGCGAAACCTGGGTACACGGTGTACCTAACCAAAGTTATTTTGTACAGAACACTTACAACATCCCTTTTAAAAGTAACCTGCAGGCGGCTACCGATTTTCAAACATTGTGGGGCATTAGTGATGCCATGACCAAGGACTTTGGATGGACAGACGGCGTAAATAAATTGTATACCATATTAGCCCAGGATTTTGTGTACAAAGACCCCATGCGCAATGTTATTTTTTTGGATAATCATGATATGGCAAGATTTTATTCTGTTGTTAATGAAGATATAGAAAAATATAAAACAAGCATCAACTGGTTATTAACCTGCCGGGGAATACCACAATTCTATTATGGCGGAGAGATAGGCATGACGGGCACTACAAGCCCCAATGATGGTTATGTGCGCCAGGATTTTTTAGGCGGTTGGAAAGA
>Ga0105046_10007273_pt1 | contig 17454 bp, 14 predicted proteins | sample MAT03_FD_78385 | JGI IMG/M metagenome (GOLD analysis project Ga0105046, IMG submission 78385) | Freshwater microbial communities from Lake Fryxell liftoff mats and glacier meltwater in Antarctica - MAT-03 (megahit assembly) | ecosystem: Environmental > Aquatic > Freshwater > Ice > Liftoff...
AGCAGCGACCAGGCACGTCACCCAATAGGGCAATCCGCCAATCTCTGGCGCTGCCAATACGATGACGTCGCCGCCCAAGGTCAGTTCGCCAAACTGCAAGATGCCATCGGCATTGATGTCGCGAACAGAGACCAGCGCGGGATCGACGCGAGTCCATCTGCTGACCCATTGGGGCAGGTGGTCGATGGGCATGCCCACCAAGTTCTGCAGTACTTCAAACTTCACCAGTACCGCAAGCGCCGGTGCCGCGATGTAGAGCAGCGTGATGAAAAACAGGGACCAGGCCACCGACCGTCTCGCGGCTGATGGGGACGGCGTCGTGTAGTAACGCGTCAAGAGGTGTGGCAAGGCCGCAGTACCCATCATCAGGCAAAGCATCAAGGCGATGAAGTTGCTGCGCTCGCTGGAGAAACGCGCCTTGGCATCGGCATCGCCAGCCGGGTCTCCGCCGGGAAAGGGCAGCGTTTGTGGCGCGATGCCGGCCAAAGGCAAGGCGTGCTTGGCCGCTGTATCGCGTTCGCGCTGGTAGCTTGCTGCAGCCTGTGCTTCGGTTCTGGGTCGGTGCGCGAACTCTCGTTCGGCCCGCTGAATACGGGTAAGGGGTGCGTTGTCGGCACGCAGTGCGGTGATGTTCTGCTGCGAGAGGGCTTCGTCGGCCAGCATGGCCGCACGCACATCCTGGAGTTTGCGGTCGTTGACGGTCACCCTTTCACGAAAAAGTACGGCGACCTGCTGCTCAGCCGGATCGGAGAGCAGTTCGACTTCGCGCTGCGCGATCTTCAACAGTTGCTGGCCGTAGGTCGCCAGCGGCATGACGCTGCCTGTCTGATTCACAGAGAGCCAGATCAGTGGCACCAGGTAGGCCACGATCAGCACCAGGTACTGGGCGACCTGGGTCCAGGTGACCGCGCGCATACCGCCCAGGAACGAACACACCAGTACGCCACCCAAACCAACGAAGATACCCAGCTCGAACCTGAAGCCAGTGAGATGCGAAGTGATGAGGCCGACACCGTAGATTTGGACCACCAAGTACACAAAGGACACGGCCACTGCCGACAAGGCACCGATCCAACGTGGAAACTTCCCGCCGTACCGCGCCCCCAGAAAGTCAGGGACGGTGTACTGACCGAATCGCCGCAGGTAAGGCGCGAGCAGAAAGGCCAATAGGCAGAAGCCGCCAGTCCACCCCAGGATGTATGCCAAACCGGCATAGCCCTGCAAATACAAAACGCCCGCCGTGCCTATGAACGAAGCCGCCGACATCCAGTCCGCAGCGGTTGCCAGTCCGTTGTAGAACGCCGGCACCCGGCGTCCGGCGACGAAATAGTCGGCCTCGTTTGAAGTGCGACACAAAAAACCGATGCCGGCATAGCCCGCAACTGTGGTCACGAGAAAGGCCGCGCCGATCCAGCTCTTCTGCATGCCCAGGCTCTCGGCCAGCGCCATCAGCGCAATCAAGGCACCGAAGGCAGCTAGAAACAAGGCATAGCGCAAGGTCAACTGGCGGCCCAGCGAGAGTTGCGGGCGAGCCCGCTTCGGCGGGGCACGCATCAGAAGTGCGGGTCGGGGCCAGGTTCACTCTGCGGCTCAGCCTCATTGGCTTGCAAGCGCGCTTCCAACCGGTCCATCGCCAAAACATAGACCACCGTCAGCGCCAGGTAAACCAGCAAGGCACCTTCAGCCGCCAACCAAAAGCCCAGTGGGAAGCCAAAAAGCACGACATGCATGAGGTCCCGCGCGAACCAAGGTGTCAACAGGTTGACCAGCACCCAAGCAAGCAACAGCAGAAGTGTCAGCGCTTTCGTTCGGTGCCAAAAAGCCTGGCGGGTGAGCGGAGTCATACACTCATTGTGGTTCACGGAGGCGAACTCGCGAGTGATACGAACTCCCCTCGATGACCGCCTCGCTGTTGACGAAACGGAGTTCGCTGGACAGGGCTGGCGAATATGGGACGAGGTGTCGGACACGGGTCAGACAACGCCCCCCAATGCCGCACCCTGAGACGCTCTACTTCGCGGCAAGCCGCTGCCAAGTGTCGACCACAGTGTCGGGGTTCAACGAAATGGAAACGATGCCCTCACGCGCCAGCCAGTCGGCGAAGTCCGGGTGGTCGCTGGGACCCTGGCCACAGATGCCCACGTACTTGCCCGTGGCCCGGCACGCCGCAATCGCGCGCGAGATCAGGGCCTTCACGGCCGGGTCTCGCTCGTCGAAGTCACTGGCCAGCTGCTCGATCCCTGAATCGCGGTCCAGGCCCAGCGTCAGCTGAGTCAGGTCGTTTGAACCGATGGACATGCCGTCGAAGTGTTCGAGGAACTGCTCAGCCAGGATGGCGTTGCTGGGCACTTCGCACATCATGATCAGGCGCAGACCGTCTCTTCCACCGTCGGCCGCGCGCTTCAATCCGCGGTCTGCCAGCATCTGCTTGACCGTGGCCGCCTGCTTCACTGTGCGCACGAAGGGCACCATGATCTCGACGTTGTTCAGGCCCATGTCGGTTCGCACGCGCTTCAAGGCCTCGCATTCCATGGCAAACGCGTCGCTGAAGTCGCCGCTGATGTAACGACTGGCACCGCGGAAACCCAGCATCGGGTTCTCTTCATCCGGTTCGTAGCGGGTGCCGCCAATCAGCTTGCGGTACTCATTGCTCTTGAAGTCCGACAAACGAACGATGACCGGCTTGGGCCAGAACGCCGCGGCGATGGTGGAGATGCCCTCGGTCAGCTTGTCGACGTAGAACGCCCGCGGCGAGGCATGACCCCGTGCCACCGATTCGACCGCCTTTTTCAGGTCGCTGTCGATGTTCGGGTAGTCGAGGATCGCCTTCGGATGCACACCGATGTTGTTGTTGATGATGAATTCCAGGCGGGCCAAACCCACACCCGAATTCGGCATCTGTGCAAAGTCGAATGCCAGTTGCGGGTTCCCGATGTTCATCATGATCTTGATCGGGCAGTAGGGCATCTCCCCGCGCACCACTTCACTGATCTCGGTTTCCAGCAGACCGTCGTAGACGTAGCCCGTGTCGCCCTCGGCGCAAGACACGGTGACCAAGGCGTCTTCTTGCAGATGCTCGGTCGCGTCTGCGCAGCCCACCACGGCAGGAATGCCCAATTCGCGCGCAATGATGGCCGCGTGGCAAGTGCGGCCGCCACGGTTGGTGACGATGGCGCTGGCGCGCTTCATCACCGGTTCCCAGTTAGGGTCGGTCATGTCGGTGACCAGTACGTCACCGGCTTGCACCCGATCCATCTCCGCAGGGCTGCGCACCAACCGCACAGGGCCCGTGCCCACTTTCTGGCCAATCGCCCGACCCTCGGCCAACACGGTGTTCTTGGCGCGGTCGCCTTTGATCTTGTAGCGCTGCTCGGCCTTGCCTGCGGCTCGGCTCTTCACCGTCTCAGGGCGAGCCTGCAAGATGTAGAGGAGGCCATCGACACCGTCCTTGCCCCACTCGATGTCCATCGGTCGCCCGTAGTGCTTCTCGATGATCAGCGCATACCGGGCCAACTCGGTGACGTCGACATCGCTCAGTGAGTAGCGATTGCGCTGCTCAGGCGGCGTGTCCAACACCTGAACAAGCTTGCCGGTGGCGGCCTTGTCTGCAGCTGACGCGAACTCCATGCGCTGAAGCTTGCTGCCCAGCACGCGGCGAATCACCGCTTGCTTGCCCGCATTCAGAGTGGCCTTGTGAACGTAGAACTCGTCGGGATTCACGGCACCTTGAACCACCATTTCACCCAGGCCGTAGCTGCTGGTGATGAAGACCACATCGGGGAAACCGGACTCGGTGTCCAGGGTGAACAAAACACCGGCCGCGCCGACGTCCGATCGCACCATGCATTGCACGCCCGCTGACAAAGCCACGTCGACGTGTGCGTAGCCTTTGTGTACGCGATAGCTGATGGCGCGGTCGTTGTAAAGCGAGGCAAAGACTTCCTTGATTCGGTGCAGTACGTCATCGATACCACTGACGTTCAGAAAGGTCTCCTGCTGCCCGGCGAAAGAAGCGTCGGGCATGTCTTCGGCCGTGGCTGAAGAACGCACGGCGAAACTGGCTTGCACGTTGTCGGCAGACAGGCGAGCAAACTCGCTGCGAATCTGGGCGTCCAGGTCCGGCGGCAAGGGCGTGTCGACGATCCATTGGCGGATCTGGGCACCCGCTTCTGCCAAGGCGCGCACGTCTTCGGTGTCGAGGGTGCTCAGCTTGTCCTGGATGCGCTTGTCCAAACCGCCGTGGGCGAGGAACTCACGAAAGGCGTGGGCGGTGGTCGCAAAACCGCCGGGCACACGAACGCCAGCCGCTGCCAATTGGCTGATCATTTCGCCGAGCGAGGCGTTTTTGCCGCCCACCGCCTCGACGTCGGTCATTCTCAGTTGTTCAAACGGCGCGACGAGTGCGGTCGCGAGCGCAGGATTGCGCCCCAGGGTGGGTGCCAGTGAGGCCAAAGACATGGGAAAGCTCCGTGATGTGAGAAAACCGGTGCTCCCCTAGGCGCGGCCAGACCCCGGGCGTCTTCTTGTTCTTTTTCGAATGACGGGTGGGTGTCGTACAAGGCGGGCGCTTCTGGCGGAGTGACTCGCAGGGATCATACGGAGTTCTTCCCTATCATGGCCCTGCGACAAACGGTCGCGCTCAGCGCCAAGAGGCCCCATGCCTGAAAGAACCGTGTTCTTTGTCTCGGACGGTACGGGCATCACCGCCGAGACCTTCGGCAACTCGATCCTGGCTCAGTTCCCCGCACGCTCGCGCCATGTGCGACGCCCTTTCATCGACAGCGTGGACAAGGCGGCTCAAGTGGTTTTGGAGGTCAATGAAACGGCGCTCCGAGATGGCAAGCGTCCCGTCGTGTTCATCACGCTGGTCAACGACGAAGTGCGCTCGTTGTTGACCGGCGACGGCTGCAAGGGCCTCGTTCTAGACATGTTCCGGACCTTTGTCGAACCTTTGGAAGTGGAGTTCGGCGTCAAGAGCAACCACCGGGTTGGCCGCTTCAGCGACGCCAGCGAAAGTCAGGCCTACCACGAGCGCATCGAGGCGATCAACTTCTCACTTGCGCACGACGACGGGCAGTCCTCACGCAACCTGGATGTGGCCGATGTCATCTTGCTGGGCGTCAGCCGCAGTGGCAAGACACCGACCAGCCTGTATCTGGCCATGCAGCACGGCATCAAGGCTGCGAACTGCCCGCTGATTCCGGAAGACTTCGAGCGCGCCCGCCTGCCCACCGCGCTGGCCAGCCACAAGCGCAAGTGTTTTGGTCTGACGATTGATCCGGTGCGCCTGGCGCAAATCCGCAACGAGCGTCGCCCCAGCAGCAAGTACGCGTCGCTGGAAAACTGCCGCTACGAAGTCAGCGAAGCAGAGAGCATGATGCGCCGCGAAGGCATTTCGTGGCTGTCTTCGACACACAAGTCCATCGAAGAGATCGCCACCACCATCTTGCGCGACCTGCGGCCGGATCGCTTGATCTACTGACTTCCTGTCGACCCTGGGGCTCAGCGCGATTATTCAGTCCGCTTCTTCAGTGCGGCTGGCGCGACAGCGATGACGCGAACAGGCAGATGGCAGCGGCCGCCGCCACATTCAGTGATTCCTCACCGCCCGGTTGTGGAATACAAACCTTCAGAGCGCAGCGCTCCAGCAAGGCCGCCGAAACGCCCTGCCCTTCATGACCCATGACCCAGGCGCATGGCGCTGGAAGTTCGGCCTCGGGCAGCAACACGCCGCCATGTGAACTGGTCGCTACCAACGGGATGGTCAGCGCCTGCAAGGCCTCGAAATCCAGGCCTTCGACGAGACGCAAAGCAAAGTGCGCTCCCATGCCTGCCCGCAAGACCTTGGGCGACCACAGGCCGGCCGTGCCTTTCAACGCCAGCACCTGACGCACGCCAAAGGCCGCGGCGCTGCGCAGCACACTGCCCACATTGCCGGCATCTTGCAGGCGATCCAGCACCACCGTGGTCGCGTTGGGCAGCAGGGCCGCCAACTCGGGCAGCGGCATGACAAAACCGATGGATGCCGGCGATTCCAGGCCGCTGATGCCCTTGAACAAGGCCGCGGGCAAGAGCGTCACACGGGGCGCTTGCGCGGCAAGGGCGCGCAAGTCGGCGCTGCGGTCCCAAGACTCTTCGGCCACCACAGCCTGCACGGGCACCCCGCCGCGCAGTGCGAAGGCGCTGCACAGGTGCTCACCTTCCAGCCAAACCTGCCCTGCCCGGCGGTAACCTGTGTTGTCCTGCGCCAGCTTGCGCAATCTCAACAACAAGGGGTTGTCACGGGAAATGACGCGTTGCGGCGGCGCGCTCATGGCGGCCCCTTGATGCGCTCCAGCGCCGCGCGAACGGGTGCGTAGCTTCGGCGGTGTTCGTCGCAGGGGCCATGCGCTCGCAGTGCTGCCAGGTGGTCGGCCGTGGGGTAGCCCTTGTGCTTGGCGAATCCGAACTGCGGGTAGCGCTCATCGAGTTCTTGGCACCAGCGGTCGCGCTGGACCTTGGCCAGGATTGATGCCGCGGAAATGGCCGACACCTTCGAGTCGCCTTTGACGATAGCGGCCACTGGCATTCTCAGCACTGGCACGCGGTTGCCGTCGACCAGTACCCGGTGCGGCGGCAGGCGCAACGCTTCCACCGCCCTTCGCATGGCCAGCAGAGTGGCTTGCAGGATGTTGAGCGAGTCGATCTCTTGAACGCTCGCGCTGGCAATGGCGCAGCACAAGGCCTTGGCTCGAATTTCGTCGAACAACAACTCGCGACGCCGCGGTGTGAGCAGCTTCGAATCGGCCAGCCCTTTGATGGGTTGCAAGTCGTCCAGGATGACAGCCGCCGCGACCACAGGACCGGCCAGCGGACCGCGCCCGGCTTCATCCACGCCAGCCAGCAGGCAGGGCTTGTCCCAGCCCAAGCCGAGCGATTCAAGCGTGAAGGACTTGCGCGATGGCATCGGTGGCACAGCGCGCGGTGTCGCGGCGCAAGGTGTGGTGCAGTTCCGTAAAGCGACGGGCCAAGCTGCCGAGGCGGGCGTCGTCATCCAGCCAAGCCAAGGTGGCAGCGCACAGCGCTTCGGATGTGCAGGCTTCCTGGATCAGTTCGGGCACCACGAAATCTCGGCACAGGATGTTGGGCAAACCCACCCAAGGCTGGTAGCGCATGCGCTTCATGATTTGCCAGCTGATGGCGTTCATGTGGTAGCCGATGACCATGGGCCGCTTGTACAGCGCCGCTTCCAGGGTGGCCGTGCCGCTGGCAATCAGCGTCACGTCGCAAGCTGAGAGCGCCGCATGCGACTGACCGTCCAGCAAACGCACCGGGGCATCGGGCGCATGCAGGGCCAACATCGGTTCGACCATCGTGCGCAGGCCTGGCGAAACCGGCAGCAAGAACTTGAGATCGCGTCGCTGCCGATGCAAACGCGCAACTGCCCGCAAGAAGCGCGGCGCGATGTGCTCGATCTCACTGCGGCGACTGCCGGGCAGCACCGCGACCACCGTGTCGGTTTCGCCCAGACCCAGCGCAGCGCGGCTCGCCTGTCGCGGGGGATTCAGGGGAATCGCATCGGCCAGTGGATGGCCCACATAACTTGCGCCCACACCGTGTTCACGCAGCAATTCGGGCTCAAAGGGAAACAGGCACAGGACGTGGTCGCAACTTTCGGCCATCTTGCGCGCGCGCCCGCCGCGCCAGGCCCAGATCGAGGGACATATGAAGTGGATGGTCTTCAACCCCGCAGCCTTCAGTCGCACTTCCAACCCGAGGTTGAAGTCGGGTGCGTCGACGCCGATGAAGGCCGTCGGACGTTCCCTCAGAAGTCGCTTGGCCAGCGCATCGCGGATGCCCGAGATTTCACGGTAATGGCGCAACACCTCTGCGTAGCCACGAACCGCCAGCTTCTCATGCGGCCACCAAGCGTCAAAGCCCTGCTGCGCCATGCGCGGCCCGCCGATGCCGGCGGCTTGCAGTTCGGGCCAACGTGTGCGCATGCCGCCCAGAAGCATCCCTGCCAACAAGTCGCCTGAAGCCTCGCCGGCGACCATCGCCAGCCGCAACGCGGCTGTGCTCAACGCACGATGCCGCGTGTGGACGCTGCGATGAAACCAAGCAGCGCCTGCACGTCAGCGTCGCCACCGTCGACAGTGCCTGTCAAGGTAGCAATGGCCTCACGCGACTTGTCCAGCGTCAGGCCTTCGCGGTACAGCAGTTTGTGCATCTGCCGAATCAGCGCCAGGCGCTCGCGTGAGAACTCCCGGCGGCGCAAACCTTCAAGGTTCACGCCGTGAATGGTCAGCGGATTGCCCGACACGGTCATGAAAGGCGGAACGTCCTGCGAGACATGGCTTTGGAAACCCGTCATCACGTGCGCACCGATCTTGCAAAACTGGTGGACACCAGTCAGGCCGCCAATGATGGCCCAGTCGCCCACTTGCACATGGCCGGCCAATGTGGCGTTGTTGGCCAGCACCGTGTGACTGCCCAGTTGCACGTCGTGCGCGATGTGCACGTAGGCCATGATCCAGTTGTCGTCGCCCACTTGCGTCACGCTGCCGTCCTGGGCAGTACCTCTGCTGAGGGTCGTGAACTGAAAAATGGTGTTGCCGTTGCCGATGCGCAGCTCAGTCGGTTCGCCCCGGTACTTCTTGTCTTGCGGTGCCAGACCCAGCGCAGCATGGGCATGGATGCGGTTGTCGCGGCCTAGAGTCGTGGGGCCCTCAATGATGCAGTGCGCGCCGATGTGCGTGCCTTCGTCGATGCGGACCTGGGCTCCCACGACAGCATAGGGCCCTACGCTGACGGAGGCCGCCAGCTCGGCGCCGGGGTCAACGATGGCCGTGGGATGGATGCTCGCCATCAACAAGCACCTCAGGCGGCGGGCGCGACCTTGCGCATGGTGCACATCAGATCCGCCTCGACAGCCAACTGGCCATCGACAGTTGCCCGGGTCTTGTAGCGATAAATGCCCGACTTCACGCGGTCGATCGAAGCTTCGAGGATCAACTGATCGCCCGGGCCGACAGGCCGCTTGAAGCGCGCGTTGTCGATGCCGGCGAAGTACACCACCGTGTCGTCCCCCGGCTCTTCGTCAACCGACTCGAAGGACAGGATCGCTGCGGCTTGCGCCAGGGCTTCCAGCATCAGCACACCAGGCATCACCGGCCTAGCTGGAAAATGGCCCATGAAATAGGGTTCGTTGATCGTGACGTTCTTCAGCGCCTTGATGCGCACGCTCTTCTCGATTTCCAGCACGCGATCCACCAGCAGGATGGGATAGCGGTGAGGCAGGCGCTTCAGGATGCGGTTGATGTCCATCGTGGTGTCGCTCAATTCTTCTTCTCCAGTGCGCGCAACCTGTCGCGCAGGCTGTGCAGTTGACGCAGCGTGGCGGCGTTCTTTTCCCACGAGGCATTGTCATCGAAGGGAAACGCGCCGCTGTACTGCCCAGGCTTGTGGATGGACCGGCTGACCACGGTGGCTGCGGTGATGTGCACGTGGTCGACGATCACCAGATGCCCGAGGATGATGGCGCCGCCACCCGCCGTGCAGTGGCGCCCGACGCGTGCGCTGCCGGCCACACCCACGCAACCAGCTAGCGCCGTATGCGCACCGACCCGAACGTTGTGGCCGATCTGCACGAGGTTATCGAGCTTGACGCCGTCTTCCAGCACGGTGTCGTCGAGTGCGCCGCGGTCGACGCAAGAGTTGGCACCGATCTCAACGTCATTGCCGATGCGCACACTGCCGAGCTGCTCGATCTTTTCCCAAGCGCCCGCATTGGGCGCAAAGCCGAAACCATCGGCACCGATGACCACCCCGCTATGCAAGAGCCCGCGCTGACCTACCAAGCAACCATCACTCACCGTGACATGCGCCTTCAGCACTGTGCCAGCGCCAATGCTCGCATCGCCGCCCACGTGGCAATGGGTTCCGATGACTGCGCCAGCACCAATTCGCGCTCCGCGCCCGATGTAGGCCAAAGCACCGACAGTGGCGTCGGGTGCTATGAACGCGCCTTCCTCGACCACGGCGCTCCGGTGAACGCCAGCCACCGACGCGGAGCGGCCCTGCTTGGCCCACCACTGGGTGAGCTTCGCAAACGCCAGATAAGGATCGGCCGCGACCAACGCCGCACCGCGCGCCATCGCTTCTTCTCGGTGTACAGCGCCGACGATCACACAACCAGCTGATGTGGATCTCAAGGCCGCAAGGTATCGGGCTTGGGCCAGGAAGCTGATTGCGTTCGGATCCGCTGTCTCGAGCGTGCCGATGCTGCTGACACAAAGGTCCGGGTCGCCGATCAATTCGGCGCCCAGCAGCTTGGCCAAATCAGCAAGTCGGACGTGCACAGCGGAACGCCCGTGGCCGCACTTACTTGCCGGCTGCAGCCGGCGCGTTCAGCACCTTGATGACCTTTTCGGTGATATCTACCCGAGCGCTGGCAAAGATCACTTCCTGCACCACGAGATCGAACTTCTCGGTCTCGAAGATCTGGCGAATGACGCGGTTGGCTCGTTCGACGACACCGGCCAGTTCCTCATTGCGGCGCTGATTCAAATCTTCCTGAAACTCGCGGCGCTTGCGTTGCAAGTCGCGGTCTTGCTCGACCAAATCGCGATTGCGGCGACCCTTCTCGGCTTCGGAAAGGGTCGGGTCATCCTTTTGAAGTTTGTCGGCGGCGGCCTTCAGGCGATTGGCAGAGTCTTCCAACTCTTTCTCGCGTTTGCTGAACTCGGTTTGCAGCTTTGCTTGCGCGGCCTTTGCCGGGTTGGATTCGCGCATCACTCGCTCGCTATTGACATAGCCGATCTTCAGCTCTTGCGCGGCAGCAGGCACCGCGGCCGTCGAAATCAAAGTAAAGGCAGCAAGCCAGTGCAAGGCAGTCGTCTTCATCAGAAAGAAGTCCCGATTTGAAATTGGAAACGTTGGATTCTATCGTTGCGCAAGGCGCGGACAGGCTTGCCCCAGCTCAGCTTCAAGGGGCCCACTGGCGAGATCCATGACAGACCGACACCAACTGCAGAGCGCAACGTGTCTGTGGTGACCGACTCGTCTTCACGCCACACGTTGCCCGCGTCAGCAAATGCAAACACGCGCAGGCTCTTGTCGTTGCCGGTGCCTGGCACAGGGAAGTACAGCTCGCCGTTGATGTTCAGGCGCTTGGCACCACCGATATAGGCTCCGGTGGGATCGACCACGCCCAGTGAGCCCTGCTCGAAGGTCCGAACTGTGCCCAGTCCGCCGCCGTAGAAGTTCTTGAATACTGGGTAAGGCTTGCCGCCCAGCCCCTTGCCCAGACCGACTTCAGCATTTACGCCGAAAGACATGCGAAACGGCAATGGCCAGTATTCCTGATATTGGATGTTGGTGCGCAGGTAGCGCACCTGGCCCGCGACGCCCCACTCGAAGTTCACGCGCTGATAGCGCCCCGCGGTGGGCGTCAATACGCTGTCACGCGCATCACGCGCCCAGCCCAGCGTCACCGGGAAGGAGTTGCTCTTGTCACCGTACAGCACCCGGTAATTCAGGTAGGAAAGCGGAATACCGACTGAGGTACTGATCTCTGTGCGCTCGATGCCGGCGCCCAAGAACACCGTGTCGTACTCCGAGAACGGTATGCCGAAACGAACCGATGCGCCGGGAGTCTTCAAGTCATAGCTCGTGCCCAGGCTGTTGATGGGTCGGCTGGTACGGTAGAACACATCGATGGAGCGCGAGATGCCGTCCACTGTGAAGTAGGGATCGATCGTGCTCAACACGGCTGTCCGGTTGTACTTGCTGGTATTCAGTTCCAGACCCAAGTAATTGCCTGAACCGAAAGCGTTTTCCTGCCGAACCTGCGCCGTAAAGGTGAACTTCTCTGCGTTCGAATAACCAGCGCCCAACACCAGGTTACCGGTAGGCTTTTCCGTCAGGTTCATCACCAAATCGACTTGGTCGGGGGCACCTGCTACTTCGTTGTTTTCGACGTCCACTTCCTTGAAGAAGCCCAGGCGGTCGACACGTTCTTTAGACAGCTTGATCAAGCCGCCGTCGTACCAAGCGCCTTCCAACTGCCGGAACTCGCGACGCACGATCTCGTCGCGGGTGCGGGTGTTGCCCGCCACATCGATGCGGCGCACATAAACGCGTCGCGATGGCTCGGCCGCAAAGACCACGGCCACTTGCCCGGTTGCGCGATCGATCTCCGGACGCGATTCGACCCGCGCGAAGGCGTAACCATAAAGGCCGAACAGGTCCTGGAAGCGCTTGGTGGTGTCCGTCACGGCATCGCCACGGTAGGGCTGACCTGGGCGCAGAGATACGAACGCCTGGAACTCCTTGTCCTTGCCGAGGTAGTCACCCTCCAGCCGAATTGAAGTGACGGTGTAACGCTGGCCTTCCTTGACCGAAATTGCGACGGAGATAGTCTGCTTATCAGGGGAGATCGTGACCTGCGTGGACTCGATTGCAAATTCAAGGTAGCCGCGGTTCACGTAATAAGCGCGCAGCTTTTCCAGGTCGGCGTTGAGCTTGCTGCGCGAATAGCGGTCGGACTTGCTGTACCACGTGAACCAGCCGCTGCGGGTCAGTTCGAACAGGTCCAGCAACTCACCCTGCGAGAACACCGTGTTACCCGCAATACGGATGTCCTGGATACGCGCCGCATCGCCTTCCGTCATCGTGAAGGTCACATTCACGCGGTTGCGCTCGAGCGGCGTCACGGTGGTCACTACCTCGGCACCGTACAGACTGCGCCCCAGGTACTGGCGCTTGATTTCCTGTTCCGCACGGTCCAAAAGCGCACGGTCAAAAGGCAGGCCCTCGCTGATACCGGCATCGCGCAGCGACTTCGTCAGCGGATCCTTGTCGAACTCTTTGAGGCCGACGAAGCTGACCGTGCCGATGATGGATCGCTCTTCGACGATCACCACCGCCACCTCGCCCTCGAGCTCGATGCGTACGTCCTTGAACAGACCCGTGGCGAACAAGGCTCGCAACGCCGCTGCGCCCTTCTCGTCGGTGTAGGTGTCGCCAATTCGGAACGGCAGAGAAACAAAGACCGTGCCGGGGTCTGTTCGTTGAAGGCCTTCGACGCGGATGTCCTTGAGCACAAAGGGCGTCACGGCCCAGGCTGAAGGTGCTGCTGCCAAGGAAGCAATTGCGGCTACATACACCGCGGCCGGACCAATCCGGCCAAACAGGCCGGAGGGGCCGATCGGAGATTCAGGGAACATGGGATTCAGTGGAGGCCCAGCAAGCGGGCTACGTCGTTAAATAGGGCGACAGACATCATCATCAGCAAGACCGCTATGCCGCCGCGCTGCAGTCTTGCAAGCCACAGGTCGGAGACCGGGCGGCCGGTGATGCCTTCGAAAATGTAATACATCAGGTGTCCCCCATCGAGCATTGGCAATGGCAGCAGGTTCAGGATGCCGAGGCTGACGCTGACCAGCGCCAAGAAGCCCAAGTAGTAGGTGAAACCTTGTTGGGCCGACTGCCCGGCATAGTCAGCAATGGTCAGCGGACCGCTCAGATTTTTCAGTGATGCCTCACCGATCAGCATCCGTCCCAACATCGTCACGGTCAACGCTGAAATATCCCAGGTTCTGGTGAGGCCCTGACTCAGCCCTTCCAGCAGTCCATGACGCACTGTGACCATGGCGGGCGGCTCTCCCACGAAGGCGTCGATACGCCCCAGCGCGAGGTCGCCGTCGCGTTGAATTCGCGGCTTCACATCAATCAACAGGATCTGGCCGCTGCGTTCGACACTCAAGTTCAAGGTCTGTGCCTGTCCGTCGCGCACGGCAGCTCGGATGCGATCCCGCAGGGCCTGCGAGTCGCTCATGGGCACGCCGCCCACGCTTTGCACGCGGTCGCCTTTCAGCAGCCCCGCCGTGGCAGCCGGTCCGCCTGACTTGACCTCGCCGATCACGGGCTCGCTGAACGGGCTGCCGAGGCCAATCTTGCGAACCAGCGTGGCGTCCACCTCGGCCGTGCCCAGACCGGCAAGCTGCAGGACCACGTTGCGAGGCGCGCGGCCGTCACGATCGGTCACACGCAACTGCACCGCTCGGTTCTGCAAGGCACCCTGGGTGAGTTGCCATCGCAAATCCGTCAAGGACTCAACGTCGGCCCAGTCATCACCCTGGCTGGAAATCGAACGAACCCAGTCTCCGCTGCGCAAGCCTGCACGCTCTGCCGCACTGCCAGCAACCGGAGATCCGAGGATGGCCTTCGGTTCGTCCACACCAATCCAGTTCGCCGCGGCGTAGAGCAAGACCGCAAATAGCAAATTTGCCAAAGGCCCAGCGGCCACGATGCTGGCACGGGCCCAAAGGGGCTTGCGGTTGAACGCCTGGGAAACCAGGGCTGAGGGCACCTGCCCTTCTCGCTCATCGAGCATCCGCACATAGCCGCCCAACGGCAAGGCGCACAGCACGAATTCTGTGGCGTCCGGCGAGCTTTGCCGACGCCAAAGCACCCGGCCGAATCCCACAGAGAAACGCAGCACCTTTACGCCGCAAGCCACTGCCACGCGGTAATGCCCGTACTCGTGGATCACCACCAGCACGCCCAAGGTGAAGAGGAAGGCCAGGACGGTGATCATTTGCGCAACTCCGCCATGACCCGCTTGGCGGCGGCCCGTGCGCGGCTGTCCAGATCGATCAAGTCTTCGAGACTGTGCTCGGAAGACAGACCCGGGTCCAGGCCTTCGAAGGTGCTGGCGTTGACTTTGTGGATGTCGGTGAAACCGATGGCCCCATCCAGAAAAGCAGCCACGGCCTCTTCGTTGGCTGCGTTCAACACAGCCGTAGCGCCGGGCGCGGCGCGCAAGGCATCCCAGGCTAACTGAAGTCCTGGAAAACGGCGTGGATCGGGGGCTTCGAAGGTCAGCCCTTGCAGGGCCATGAAGTCCAGGCGTGGCGCGCCAGACTCGATGCGCTCCGGGAAAGACAGGCCGTAGGCGATAGGCACCTTCATGTCCGGCGTGCCCAATTGCGCCAGGACAGATCCGTCGCGGCACACCACCATCGAGTGGATGATGCTTTGCGGGTGGAGCACCACTCGAATCTGCTCGGGTTGCAGATCGAAAAGCCAGCGCGCTTCGATGACTTCCAGCGCCTTGTTCATCATGGTGGCAGAGTCCACTGAGATCTTGCGCCCCATCACCCAGTTCGGGTGAGCGACCGCCTGCTCGGGGGTCACGGTGTGAAGCGTTGCAGGGTCGCGGTGGCGAAAAGGACCTCCACTCGCAGTCAGCACGATGTGGTCGATGCGACGGCTCCAGACGGAGGTGTCCTCAGGCAGGCATTGGAAAATCGCAGAATGTTCGCTGTCGATGGGCAACAGCGCTGCACCGCCCTCGCGCACCGTTCGCATGAAGAGTTCACCGCCTACAACCAAGGCTTCCTTGTTGGCCAAGAGCAGGCGCTTGCCAGCCCTTGCAGCGGCCATGCACGGCGGCAAACCTGCCGCACCAACGATGGCGGCCATCACGCTGTGAACCTCGGTCGCCGCGGCCAGATCGCAAAGCGCCTGAGGCCCCACCAAGACCTCGGTCGCCACATCCAACCCGGCCAGCATGCTACGAAGCTCTTGCGCACGGGCTTCGGTCGGCACGACGGCGTATCGCGGCTTGAAGTTGCGGCACTGCTTGGCCAACACGTCGGTGCGCTGGTAGGCGGACAGGCCGTACACCTCGAACCGATCAGGGTGCCGTGCCACAACATCCAGGGTGCTGGTTCCAATGGAACCGGTCGAACCCAGGATGACCAGGCGTTGAACTTCACTCATGCGAGGCTTCCCAATGTCAACATGGCCAAGGCCGTTGGCAGAACCGGCAACAGGGCATCCACGCGATCGAGCACACCGCCATGACCCGGCAGCAGGCCGCTGCTGTCTTTTGCGCCGGCAGCACGCTTCACCAACGACTCAATCAGATCACCGACCACGCTGAGCCCACACAAGGCCAGCAGCACCGGCAACATCCCGAGCACCCCCAATGCTTGAAACAGTCGTGTGTAAAGGCTGGGTCCGTCGACTGCAAAAGTGCGGTCGATCCAAATCCAGAGCCCAGCCAATAGCAAGACGCCAGCCATGCCAGTCCACACGCCCTCCCAACTTTTTCCGGGGCTGATGGAGACTGCGAGCTTTCGACGACCCCAAACCTTGCCGCCGAAATAGGCGGCCACATCGGCCATCCAAACCAGACACAGGATCGAGAGCATCAAATTGATGCTGAGCACGCGAGCCTGGGCAAGGGCAAGCCAAGCCAACCACAGTGCGAGCAGTCCAACTGCCAGTCGTGCAGACTTTGGCAACCGGGGCCACAGTGTTGGGCCGCTGCGCAAGGAAACAACGCCGCCAAGCAACCAAAGCAACGCCGCAACCCACCACACCGCGGCTGGCGCATCTCCAGCCCAGCCTGCCATCAGCGATCCCAGACCTGCAGCTGCAATGACAGCGCCCATCCAGATGGGAGCAGACCCCGGTGCCTGATTCAGGCGTCCCCACTCCCAGCCACCCGCCGCCATCAGGGCCAGTGTCAAGACAGCGAAGGGCCAGCGACTGCTCGACATCAGCGACGCGAGCAGGACGGCCACCATGACAAGCGCGGTAATGACACGCTGCCGCAGCATCGGGCTCAATTGCTCTCGGGCAAAACCAGATTGGGGCGGATGGTGCCAAAGCGGCGGTCGCGCTGCGCGTAAGCATCAAGCGCTGCATCAATTTCGTCGGTACCGAAATCGGGCCACAAGCACTCGGTGAAGAACAGTTCCGAATAGGCCGCCTGCCAAAGCAGGAAGTTGCTGATTCGCATTTCACCGCCTGTGCGGATAAACAGATCGGGGTCCGGAGCGAAGGACAAGGCCATGTGGCTCGACAGCCATTGCTCGTTCACGTCTTCCGGGTTCATGCCGTCAGCGATGGCCTTGCGACAGGCCTGAACGACGTCCCAGCGACCACCATAGTTGAAGGCCACCGCCAGCGTGATCCGGTTGTTGTTCTTGGTGAGTTCTTCGGCATGCTCCCAAGCCTTGCGCAGTTTGTCGGAAACTGCAGAGCGGTCGCCGACGATACGAATACGGACGCCGTCGCCCGAAAGCTTGGTTAAGTATTTGGACACAGCCACCAATACCAGGCTCATCAGGCCAGACACTTCTTCGGTAGGCCGCTTCCAGTTCTCAGACGAAAAGGCGAACACCGTCAGGTACTCGACCCCTCGGTCGGCAAAGGAGTTGACAGCACGCACCAAAGCATCAACACCTTGTTTGTGCCCGAAGAAACGCGGCATGAACCGTTGTCGTGCCCAACGCCCGTTGCCATCCATGACAACGGCTACATGACGAGGAACGGCCTCAGCACGCTCATCCGCGACCCCTGCAAGGGGTGCGGAAGCCGAGTGGTCGTTCATGGAATGGGATCGGTCGGAGGGCACAGTCAGACGGCCATCACTTCCGCTTCCTTGCCCTGCACCAG